>Ga0306870_1000257_pt1 | contig 12853 bp, 12 predicted proteins | sample AntRauMeHopE1496_FD_190435 | JGI IMG/M metagenome (GOLD analysis project Ga0306870, IMG submission 190435) | Saline lake microbial communities from Rauer Islands, Antarctica - Metagenome Hop E1 #496 (v2) (version 2) | ecosystem: Environmental > Aquatic > Non-marine Saline and Alkaline > Saline ... | reverse complement strand
CATTAGTGGGATTGCTTTTCTTTTGGCAGTTTCACCCTTTCTAAAGAATATTTTGGTGCATAATCCAGACGATTCAAAGAAACCTGGACTCTTTGTTCAGGTGGACACCGGGCGCGCAGTTGCAATTGATTTTGGTGGTACATACTACTATAAAATAGAAGGTGGCAACCCGCCAGTAGAATCAAATGCACTCTTTGGACTTTGGATGTTGTACAAAAAATACATCTGGAGAACGACCAAATTGCATGTTTATGTTCCATTCTTCACTCAACCAAAGTCTTACGACTTACCACGCTACCAGGTCACAGGTGTTGATGGAAAACGTGTCTACAGTGTCATTGAAAAGGGAGAAACAGACTACCGCTCTAATCATGTTAGGATTGCACCATTCACATGGTACTTCGAATATGCTGGGGCGGAGATCCAGACTATTCCATTCATGATAAAAGGGTCAGCGCAAGTGCTCATCCCTTTTGATAAGGTTGAAGAATCGCTGTACTTGACTGAGTCATGGAACGTGCTACTGGACCAAGCCTTGAGTTCAGTCATTCGGAGCGTAGTCCGTGGTCAGGTAACACTTGATATGGTGATCGGTACAATTGCCAAGGATATCTGGGCAATTGAAACCCCACCAGAGGAAGATGTTAATCAAAAGGTTGCTAAACTCATGATGGAGGCTATCAAAGATTACAAGTTTGATGGTGAACCAAGTGAGGGCAGCTACACTGGTAAAAAATTAACTGATCTGGGCCCAGTTGTATTGCGAATCGATATTACTGACTTTGAGGATGAATTGGGATCAGAAGAAAAAATGAAGCTTCGTGCCGCTGCTATTGGTCGCCAGATTGGTCGTAGTAAAGACTTGGAAGGGCAAGGTATCGCCAAAGCTCAGGAACATTTGCGTGACGTTCATGCAGATGGTAGCGAAGCATCAAAACTCATCGTGAACGCAGACGCACTCGTGCGTGCTGCAGGAGCGGGCAATCTTGATGCTCTTGTCGCATCATTCATTCAAAGTAGAAAGTGAGACACATAAATGACAATCTTAATCGTAGCTTTTCTGGTAGTCGTCGGTGTCTTATGGCTACTGATTCGTCCTGATATGACAGCTATTACAGGAGGACTTGCTACTGGCGTTTCTGGTCGTAAAAACACCCTAATCGCGGTCACACTGGTCGCGGTTGGGATTCTGGCTATGTACATGTTTTGGGACGTTATCAAAGCGTTCCCTAACATGTCTGGTCTTGAACAAATCACCATGCTGGCAGGGATCCTCTTTGTCGTCATGGCAATCTACGGGGTCTGGCTGATCTACCAAAAGGGTGATTCTGTCTGGCCGCAGCGGGCTGCTATTTTAGTCTTTGTTGTTATCTTCGGTATTGGTGCTGCAACATGGACTAAGGGCGAGCGTTGGGTTTCTGACCCAATCACTCAAGAAGCATTCGACATTCGCACTGGTGAACCAAACTATGTAGGCTATCTCGATAGCGCAGGCATCTGGCAGCGAGGATCTCTTGACGGAGATCTCTTACGTCCAGTTGACTGTCGCACTCTACACCCTGTAGTAGTTCAAGTAACAGATAAAGATGGAAAGGTTACACCTGAAACTCAAATGTTACCTGTCCCGCATCAAGGGTTTGACTACGCTACAAAAGGGACCTGCTTCTCTCCTGCTCAATCAGGTGTGAGGATGGTACCGATCAGCGACGAAAACGTTCCAATTCTGCCTGACAGACGCTTGTTTAACACACCAGCAGACCTCAAAGCTGAAGCGGACGCCAAGCAAGCCAAGATCGACGCGACAAACCAACGTCGCGCTGATCTACTCTTGCAGAAAGAGATTGCGAGACTGAACGCTCTCAAGCCAACAGTCGCAGCATGTACAGCAAGAGAGTTCGCTGGATTCTCAAACTGCCTGAGGGTAACAGTCAACAGTACTGACCACCCTTATACCTACTTGCGATCAAGCGTAGACTACTGCCCAAAAGCAGATGACGGTCGCAGGATTACAGCACAGCGCGACGGATTATCTGTCGTGCTCTCGCTTAACCCTAAGTACAACCAAGCGTCCTTCCATGTTTTTGAACTAAGCCCAGGCCAAACCTACAAAGGTGACACCTGTGCCTAACAACAGGCCCCGCAACATTTGCGGGGCCTTTTTCTATTACAGATTTAATGGTTCACGGTCATCGTCACCGTCCAAATCAAGCGGTTCTCGAAAATCTATCACAGGATCACCTGAGCGTGCACCTTCCAACTCATCCCCCAACCCAAATGTACTCGCGAACAGTAGCATAATCGTATATGCGCTGAGCATTACTACGAGGCCCACAATACTCCAGGTGATGTGCTGGACTCCTTTCTGCCTGGCTGCTGGATCGCCAGCGTGCACTACATATTGAAAGGCACCAAACATAAAGAGTAATAAAGCTAGCGCCGAGAGCAGCCCAATAGTTGGAAATAATATGACTTCGTTGAATTTGTTTACAAAGTCAAAGGCGAGCTGGGTTGAGGTGTCCATATACTACAACTATACCGCATCACCAAACTACAATAGCCAGAAATAAACAAAACCCGCAATTGCGAGTTTTGTTTATTTCTACTTATTCAATTTACTATCGAGGTCCCGAATTTGGAGTTGTGACTCCAGCATTACTTTGTAGTGCACTCACGGGAATTGCTTCAGGAATATTCTGCAAATCACGGTTCTCAAACCCTGTTGCATTTGCAATCAAGTTGACTACTCCCCAGAAGATAATGATGAGTACAAAACCAAGAGTTGCATACACCATTAGGCTCTTACCGCTTTCTTTTGATTCATCGTTGGCACCACCGTAAATGAAGAACTTAAACATTCCCCAAACGAATACTAGGAAGCCAATTCCGAGGATGAATGGAATTAGAATAGCATTGATGAATCCTAAAATATTTGTCAAGAAAACACCAAATTCTCCTCCGTCGGCATCAAACTGCTGGGCAAATACCAGCATTGGTGTCAAAAGTGAACCTGTAATTAGAGCTGTTGTTTTAGTAAATATATTCTTCATACGCTGAGTTGTTAATTGATATTAATATAACTTATATTAGTATACAGAGTAAAACGGCTGCCTAAAATAAGTTATACACTACTATGGAACTTGAATACTGGGGATGTTTTGGAGACTTTGGTCTACTAGCCCGGTACTGCTGGTGAGCAAGTTGACGATTCCCCAGAAGACGATGATCAGGACAAACCCGATAGTAGCCCAGATGATCAGGCTCTTGCCGCTTTCTTTTGACTCTTCGTTGGCACCGCCAAAGATGAAATACTTGAAGATACCCCAAACGAACACCAGGAAGCCGATACCAAGGATGAACGGAATCAGGACGTCGTTGGAGAAGATCAGGATGTTTTCGAGCAGGTCTTGGAAGGCTCCGGCGTCGGCACTGTTGGCGATGCCTGTGCCTTGGGCTGAGACCATAAATGGAAACATAAACAAAGCGAGACTGGTGAGTGATTTATACATATACACGATACTATTTTAATACTTAATAATTATACTACAAAAAATTACATTCGTAAACGCGCAGTGAGGCTAGCTAGGTAGAAACGATGTACGAATGATCGCTACAATTCCCCACACACTGACCGCCACTACCACAACGATCACTGCCGTAACGGCAAACATCTTACCTTCTTGGATCTTGGCTGGGTCGCCAGCGTGCAAGATCCACGAATCAAACATCTTCCAGATGAAGTACAAGAACAGCAGCGCAAACATCGCCGGGATGACGACGTTGATGAAATCAATCACTTCTTGGATGAGGCCGGCGTAGGTCATAAATAATTAAGGATTATGATTGGAATGAAGACACCAGGTTGGCAATGATCTCTGAGATCGCGACTGCACCTAGGATCAAGACTCCACCGATGATGGCGTAGGTCAGTGATCGGCTGGCTTGGCTGATTTTCTCTGGGTTACCTTGGGCTGTCACATACGAGAAGCCGGCGAAGATGATAAAGAAAATAATGATCGGTACTGCGATGATGAGTAGGACATTGAGCACGCCGACGATCAGGTCTTCGAAGTTACCGAATTGCAGAGGGTTACAAAGCGAAAAACTAAGCGCGCCCTCGACTTCTTCTTCACAATGGTTGTCTGCAAATACCGCGCTTGGCAGTAGGGTTATTGTAATAAGACCCGACGTTAAAAACTGCTTCATATAATAATAGTATACATTAGTACTCGGCTTCTAATCGCTCTAGGGCGTCTCTGGTGGATTCATCGGCCGTGCCGCGGTTTTCATTAATATCTGACATCATGGTGGCAAAGATGCTGTTGGTGGCGCGCGGGTCGGGGTTGAGCCAACCATAGGCGATCCCTGCTGACTGATACGCCACGCGACCATAGGTGGTGTTGCTGCCAGCCGCGACTGTCGACCTGGTAACGGGCGCTAAGCCCGATGCGATCGCGATCTGGTCGGCGTAACTGGCCGAGCCAAGGGTCGCCATTACGGCGTAGGCGCCTGCGGCGTTGTCAGTGGTGCGTAGTAGTGATAGTCCGTAGAACTTGCCGTAGGTACGCCGTACGCTGGCGGCGCCACCTTGGGGCACTTCAGCAATATCGAAATTGAGGTTGGGATTAAGACGCTCGATAACTGCACCCTCGCTGGCATAGCCAAAGTAAAATACTAGATTTTCACCGATAAAAGTCGCGCGATCTTCTGAGAAAGATCGATTCCACGAATACAGCGTGTTAGCCGGCTTGCTGAATCGGGTGTAGAAATCGGCCACCGTTCGCAGCGGGTTGCCAGTATTGCCGACGCTTTGCTGTAGCCTGATCTGATAGTCGCGGTCGCCTTCGACCACACCTTGGGTACCACCTTGGATCAAGAGCATCGATACCAAGCCAAAGGCATTGCGGACATTGTTGTACTCGCCCATCGCTACTACACCGCGGTTGACTGTGCGGTCAAAGTCGCGATCGATCAGGCGTGGGAATTGCACATTGATCAGCTCTTCCCAGGTGCGCGGTGCGGCGAGGAAGCCTTGGGTCGCCAAGATATCGCGGTTCCAGTACAGCACTAGTGGATCAACCGCAATTGGCAGTGCGTACAAGCCATCGTTGAGCGCGAATATCTGCGCGCCTTCCACGTAGCGGTCGCGAATATCGCGCAGCGGGAATTGCTCATACGTATACGGCACTAATCGGCGGCGTGAGTCTACCAGCTGCTCGTGCGAGGTAAGCACAATATCTGGCCCACGACCATCGGCGAGCGCATTGAGCAGCGTGTCTTCAAATTGCTCAGGCGCGACGTAGCGATAGCTGACGTCTTGGTATGAGTCAAACTGATCAGCCAGCTCGGCCAGCATGGTCGCCATCCCATCACCAGGCATCGTGCCCCAAATCTGGACCGAGCCAGTGACGACTTCACCATCAGCCGGTGCGCTTGAGCCACCGTTGTAGCTGGCCAGCAGCGCCAAAGCCACCAGCCCCAGCACAATAAATATAATCACCAGCGCTAATTCGAAAGGCCGTAGTTTCATACCGCTCGAAATGCTAGCCCATAATGATGCTCACCCGCTGGAAACTCGCGCTCGAAGACAAACCCGTGCGACTCAAACAAAACCTTGCAGTCGTCGGCAGTTACCAAGCGATCGGGCGTAGGACCAAGTCCAGCGACAGTTTCAGACCAATCCACAATCAGCAGCTTGCCACCTGCGCGCAGTACCCGCTGCAGCTCGACCGCAGCCACACCACGCTCTTCCAGCTGGAATAAAGTGTTGACCAATATTCCAGCATCGAGGGTATCGGTCGCAATCTTGCTGCCATTGACCGCCTCGATATCGCACCACAGCGGCTCGATGTTTTCGAGCGCCTGCAAGCGGCATTGATCGCCTAGCTTTTCAACCAAAGGCTTTTGGATCTCACAAGCATACACGCGGCCAGTGGGGCCGACGGTGTCGCTCAGTACCTTCATAAAAAAGCCACTACCAGCGCCAAAGTCAGCGACCTTGTCGCCCGGACGCAAGTGAAATTGCGACGCAACAACTTCAGGAATTACAAATCTCATGGGTATAGTATACAGTACCCGAAAACCAAAGTGGGCTAATTTTTCAGACACGGATCAAGTCCTCCGCTCGCTTACGGGTGAATGTAAAGAGGCTCCGCCTCGTTGACATCCACCCTACTCCGCGAGGTCTGCTAAATCAGCCCACTTTAGTTTTAGACAAACACCACCGAAGCAATAGAATCACCAGCCCGCATCTTCATCACCTTGACCCCTTGAGTATCACGCTTGAGCGCTGGTACTTGCTTGAGTGGCAGCTTGATCACTTGACCCTTTTTACTCATGATCACCAGCTCTCCTTCGATCCGCTCTTCGGCGGTGATGATGATACCGCGTACCACGGGGCCAGTTTTGGCGGTTACCTTGACGGTCTTGATCCCTGATCCCCCTCGCTTTTGGATCTTGTATTCTTTGGCGGGGGTGGTTTTACCAAAGCCGTTTTCGGTCACGATCAAGATCTCGCGATCGATCGCGTCTTTTTTGAGCACGTCGGCTGACATGATGTGGTCTTTGGCGCCCAGCTTCATACCAGTCACCCCGGCAGCGGTGCGACCCATCTGGCGGATGTCGGTCTCTTCGAATCTGATCGCTTGCCCGAGCTTGGTGATGAGTGACACTTGGTCACCCTTGCCCACGAATTGTGCTGCGATCAGCGAGTCATCGTCGCGCAGCGTGATCGCGATCAAACCTGAGCGGCGTACCTCTTTAAATGCACCGGCATCTGACTTTTTGACCACACCATTGCGGGTGACCATCATCAGGCTCCAGTCTCCTTCCCAATCCTCTTTGCGCACGGCCAGTACTGAGGTGACGTGCTCTTCGCTTGAAAGCGGCAAGAAGTTCATGATTGACTTGCCTTTGGTGGCTCGCCTGCCCTCTGGGATTTCGTACATTTTTGATTGATACACCTTGCCAGCATCGGTGAAGAACAATAAATCACTGTGACTTGAGGTAGTCAACAAGGTGGTTACGATGTCTTCTTCTTTGGTGTTGAGATCAACTACACCTACGCCACCACGCTTTTGCACCTTGTATTCGGCTGGGTTGGTGCGCTTCACGTAGCCACCTTTGGTGAGTACTAATACTGACTCTTCATCAGGGATCAGGTCTTCGGGGTTCATTTGTTTGACGCCACCTTTGACGATCTTGGTTCGTCTGTCGTCACCAAATTTGTCTGATACCTCTTGCAGCTCGTCTTTGATGATGGTTTGCATTTTGGTTTTGCTCTTGAGGATCGCCTCTAGGCGCTTGACCAAGGCTTGGATCTCGGCCAGCTCGTCTTCGATCTTTTTGCGCTCTAGGCCAGCTAGCTTTTGCAAGCGCATGTCGAGGATCGCTTGGGCTTGAATGATCGAGAATTTGAATTCTTTCATCAAAGCGGCGTGCGCCTCGGGCACGTCTTTGGCGGCGCGGATCAGCTTGATGATCTTGTCGATGTGGTCGAGGGCTTTTTTGAGGCCAAGCAAAATATGCTCGCGGTCTTTGGCTTTATTTAAATCGTACTCCGTGCGACGGCGGATCACCTCTACGCGGTGCTTGATATACTCTTGCAAAATTGCCTTGAGGCCAAGGGTCTGTGGCACGCCGTCGACCAGCGCCACCATGTTGTAGTGGAAGGTATCTTCTAGCTGGGTGTGTTTGTATAGCTTGTTCAGGACCGTCTGGGGCTGGGCACCTGCCTTGAGCTCGATCACCACGCGAATGTCGTCGGTTGACTCGTCGCGCATTTCGCGGATCCCTTCGATCTTTTTCTCGCGCACCAAGTTGGCGATCTTTTCTTGCATGTCGGCTTTGTTGACCCGAAACGGAATACTAGTGATAATAATCGCAAACGCGCCGCGCTTGTCTTCGATTATTTCCGCCTCGCCACGTACCACCACGCCACCGCGGCCGTGCGCGTAGGCTGCTGCGATCGCCTTTTTGTCAAACGCGATCGCTCCCATCGGGAAATCTGGCCCCTGCACGTGCTTGAGCAGATCGTCGGTGGTGGCGTCGGGATTATCGATCAGGTGATTGGTAGCCGCTACTACCTCACGCAGGTTGTGTGGTGGAATGTTGGTCGCCATCCCCACGGCGATCCCCAGCCCACCCATCAAGAGCAGGTTGGGCGCGGCAGCTGGCAACACGACTGGTTCCTTCTTGGTGCCGTCAAAGTTGGGCCGCCAGTTGACGGTGTCTTTCTCTAGGTCGCGCAGCAGCTCTTCTGAGAGCTTGGTCATTTTGGCTTCGGTGTATCGATACGCCGCGGCCGAGTCGCCGTCGATCGATCCAAAGTTCCCTTGCCCGCGCACTAGTGGGTAGCGGGTTTTGAAGTCTTGCGTCATGTTGACCATCGATTCGTACACCGCCGAGTCGCCGTGCGGGTGAAATGACCCCAGCACGTCTCCTACCACTGTCGCAGACTTTTTGAACTTAGCCGTTGAGGTCAGGCCATTGAGCCTCATACTATACAAGATCCGCCGGTGCACCGGCTTGAGACCATCACGCACATCGGGCAAGGCGCGCGAAGTGATCACCGACATGGCGTAGTCGAGGTATGCTGTCTCCATTTCGTTGACGATTCCTTGGGGGATGATTTGATCGGCGCGAGGATTGATCGGTTCTTCCTTGACGGTCTTTTTCGGCATAGGTCTATAATTCAGTATAAGTTAATAAGCTGGGTCGTCTAGCAATTCTGTCTAGGCTAAAGCCAGAATTGAGACATAAATTCAACATAGTCGCTACGCTCGTTGTTTCATTTAATCTTACCATATTTCTACTGTGAGGTAGAAGTAGCGATCCGCACGGTACGTGGCTTGGGCGTAGGTACTGGTGCGGGCGCTGGCGTATCACTGATTATGACCGTGCTGGTAGAAGTTGTAGCAACAGCTGGTGGCTGGCTAGCTGGTGTCGATACTACCTCGGTCAGCTGCTGCACCTCACTCGTGACCGTCTCGATGGCCGATTGCGTCTCTTGCATAAAGCTAGAGAAGGTCTCGGGTCGCTCGCTGTCGGCAACACTGCCCTGCTGCGACTCATCGGTAAATCGCCCCGACAGCTGCGTCGCCCACACGATCGCCACGATCCCCGTGCAGGTACACGCGATCCAAAAAGCATACTGCTCGCGCACGGCTTTGGGTTTTTGTCTGATGTGTCGCAGCGTGGATTTGATCACAATCTATATTACAGGTTACGCGCCCAGCACCACCACCTCGCCTTGCATCGCCGCCACGCCTGATCGCTTGATGGTCAGCTTGTCGACCGCCTTGAGACCTTCTTTACTTTCTTCTTTGAGAAAAGTCGAGAGGGCGACTTTGTCATAGCTCATCGGGATCACCAGCTTGGCTTCTAGCTTGTTGGCCAGCTTGGCTGCCTGGGGCACCTCTAGCACATCACCGCCGCCAATAGGCAGGAATAAAATATCGATATCACCCAGCTCGCCCAAGATCTTAGGGTCGATCTCAGGGTCGCTCAGGACACCCAAGAACACCATATTCATCTCCTCTAATCGGACTTGAAAGATTGTATTAAATGACTCGACCTTGTCGTAGGTAGTCTTGACCCCAAACCCACGCGCCACCACTGATCCGATCTCGAATTCGCCTGGTGTATCAGCCACAAACGGCTGCTTGCTGCCATGGGCAACCTGATCGACGCCGTTAAAGTCTGGGTGCCAAAAGCTCACAAACGCCGCGTCTGAACCAAACTTTACTTCGGGTAATTTTGACTTTTTTGAAATGGGATTAAACGCCAGTGTAGTGTCGCCAAAAGAAACCTTAAAGCACTGCCCCCCGTGATATGAAATAACCATAGTGGAGGTAGTATACAGGAACCCCTTGCAAAAAAAAAACGTCAGGCGGTATATTCAAGAAATCGCACTGGTTTGCAATAAGGCAATCCAGCAGGCGCTACGCAATAGCGTTGATGTTCTTTATTCAGAATAATCGGATAATAAAAGGAGTCCTTCTCATGATGGACCTTACAATCTAAACTGGCGTCATGTTTGGCCCGCCTGCGGCGAACGCAGCAGCAGCCAACGACGCGCCAGACATCCCCGGCATCTGACCACACCCCGAAAATTTTAAGGGTGGTTCGAATGACCCCATTTCGACTTAGAATGCCTGAATCCAGCAGTTCTTCGCTGTAGACAGTCCGGCCAAACAGGGAGGGTGGTTATGCAAAACCACCCTCTAACCCAACCCGCAAGATTCGCTCTGCGGGTTAATTTGTGCTCGACAAAACAGTAGAAGGTGGTATAAATATAGATAGAATAGCAATTGGCCGTATCTCGCGAGGTACGGTGTCGAAGCCTCAAGCTGTTTGCATTAGTGTCACTTCCCTAATAGTAAACAAACGCAAGCTTGATGCTTTATGACGCGAGTGTGGATTGTGATCACGTATGCATTGAACCTAGAGTTCAACACGTAGAATCAATCCACACTCGCCCCGCTCGCCCTTACACACAATCACCCTAACCAGGTGGTTTTTTCATACCAAAACATAGCGCAAAGCCGACTGATAGTTTGTGATGATCGGCGAGGATCAAGTGCCCATAATGCACGGCCAACATCCAAGCCTTTGAACAAACTATCAGTCGGCTTGCAGCGGCTCCAACCACAAAGCCAAACCCACTCGACAATCCCCTATTACATGCTATATTTGCAGCACCTAACGGTAATTATCAATTCTAGCGACACACGTTAAACCCCGCGCTCACGGACTATGGCCAGAGCAACAGTTGCGCGGACGCGTGTCGTCGGATTAAACAAAATAAAATAATATGTTTGGATTTGGATCAAAAGATTCGTCTGCAACCACTGCCCCAGCGGTTAGTACAGCCTCAGCTGCACCAGCGATGCCTGCGGGAATCATGAGTGGATTCATCGAAGCGGTTAAAACGCTTCCCAGCGAAGGTGACGTAGTCGCCGGAACTGTATCAGCTATCGGGCGCGCCCGAGTATATATCGATATCCCCCAGATCGGTACGGGTATCATCTACGGTAAAGAGTACATGAACGCCCGCGATATCTTGCGCAAGGTGGGCGTCGGTGACGGTATTGAAGCCAAGGTCGTCATGAGTGAAAACGAAGACGGCCACATCGAGCTATCACTCAAGGAAGCTCGCCAAGCACTGATCTGGTCAGACGCCGAGGCAGCGGTCAAGTCAGGAGCGATCCTTTCCCTCGAGGTCAAAGAAGCCAACAAGGGTGGATTGATCATCGAATGGCAAGGTATCTACGGATTCCTTCCAGCGTCACAGCTTTCAACCGAAAATTACCCACGGGTAACCGACGGTGACAAAGACAAGATCCTGACTGCGCTCAACGAGCTTGTCGGCAAGAATCTATCAGTCGTGATGATCACCGCTGACCAGAAAGAACACAAGTTGATCTTCTCTGAAAAGGGACTACAAGACAAAGAAGAAAAGGGCGAGAAGGTAAACCGCTACGAAGTTGGAAATATCGTGGAAGGAGAAGTAACCGGCGCGGTAGACTTTGGAGTATTTGTGAAGCTTGAACCAGGACTAGAAGGCTTGGTACACATCAGTGAGCTGGACTGGGGATTGGTCGAAGATACCAAGGCTCTCTACAAGGTCGGAGATCCAGTCAAGGTAAAAGTGATCGAAGTGAAAGACGACAAGATCAGCCTATCTATCAAGCAACTGAAAGAAAACCCATGGGTTAGCGCAGCCAAGAAGTACAAGAAGGGCGACATGGTCAACGGTGTAGTGATCAAGTACAACAAGCACGGAGCCCTAGCCTCAATCGAAGAAGGAGTAGCTGGGCTGGTACACGTGTCTGAATTTGAGACCGAAGCCAACCTCAAGAACACGCTGTCACTAGGAGGAGTGCAGAAGTTCAAGATCACATTGTTTGAACCAAACGACCAAAAGATGACGTTGTCATACAAAGAAGCACAAGAAGCGTAGTTAGAACAGCTACAAAACAAAACCACGGCGACCAATCGGTCGCCGTGGTTTTTTGACTTTTGGGTGTTTTTGTGATTAAAATATTATTCGGGGCAAATATCAAAGGATAATATACCAATGAAATACGTTCTTTTTCCAACTGGGCTGGTCTGCTTACTGTTGAGCATTCCAGTATACTTTTTCACAGGTGCACTGAGCACCATTGAAGAAGTACCGGCTGCGCACGGTCAGACAGCGGCGGCGGCATTTGTCAGTGCAGCTGCACTCTGCTTCTACTTCGCGTGGCGAGACCATGTGACAAGCCGTTTGTCACGCATGGCTATAACTAAGCAAACTTGACGACCAGCGCCCCGATCACACTGATCTGGGGCGCTTTTTAATTATATTGATTCATCGCGGTTTCGATTCCCTTTTCTATGAGCGCTTGCAGAGCTGCGTCTACCCGATCGAACAGCTCGGGTAACTGTTTACGCTCGCTGGGGGTAAATGGCTTGAGTACGAATCGCTCTAGCGGGCCGCCGCCGCTGGGGCGCTTGATCTTACCTGTCCAAAAGCTGGTCGGAGCAATACCGATACGAATCCGCGCAAAGTCCTTCGAGCCGAGCTTACCTATAATAGAAGTCACGCCGTTATTACCACCGCCGCCCCGGCCGTGGCTGATTTTGATGGTGCCAAATGGTAGGTCGATGTCGTCGTGCAAGACGATCAAGTCTGAGATGTGGTCAGACTGTACAAACTTGGCAACCGCCGCACCAGAGTTATTCATATATGTGTCAGGGTACAAGACGCTGACTGCATGATCGCCCAAGCGACCGTCGGTCACTCGCCCACTCATAGATTTGGCTTCAATCAGGCTCGGCCAATTGCGAGTCACTATGACATGATCCAGTGCCA
>Ga0306870_1000253_pt1 | contig 12990 bp, 14 predicted proteins | sample AntRauMeHopE1496_FD_190435 | JGI IMG/M metagenome (GOLD analysis project Ga0306870, IMG submission 190435) | Saline lake microbial communities from Rauer Islands, Antarctica - Metagenome Hop E1 #496 (v2) (version 2) | ecosystem: Environmental > Aquatic > Non-marine Saline and Alkaline > Saline ... | reverse complement strand
TGTCATTCCGACAGAGAAGCTTTTTTTGCTTCGACGAGGAATCTCTTTGTCATTACTACAAGCAAAGATTCTTCAATCACAAAAAGCTCCTTCAGAATGACAGTGGCCTATTGTCATTCCGACAGAGAAGCTATTTTTGCTTCGACGAGGAATCTTTTTGTCATTCCGACAGGCAAAGATTCTTCAGTCGCGAAAAGCTCCTTCAGAATGACAGTGGCTTGTTGTCATTCCGACAGAGAAGCTTTTTTTGCTTCGACGAGGAATCTTTTTGTCATTCCGACAGGCAAAGATTCTTCAGTCGCGAAAAGCTCCTTCAGAATGACAGTGGCTTGTTGTCATTCCGACAGAGAAGCTGTTTTTGCTTCGACGAGGAATCTTTTTGTCATTCCGACAGGCAAAGATTCTTCAGTCGCGAAAAGCTCTTTCAGAATGACAGTGGCGTATTGTCATTCCAACAGAGAAGCTTTTTTTGCTTCGACGAGGAATCTCTTTGTCATTACTACAAGCAAAGATTCTTCAATCACAAAAAGCTCCTTCAGAATGACAGTGGCCTATTGTCATTCCGACAGGCAAAGATTCTTCAGTCACAAAAAGCTCCTTCAGAATGACAGTGGCTTGTTGTCATTCCGACAGAGAAGCTTTTTTTGCTTCGACGAGGAATCTCTTTGTCATTACTACAAGCAAAGATTCTTCAATCACAAAAAGCTCCTTCAGAATGACAGTGGCCTATTGTCATTCCGACAGAGAAGCTATTTTTGCTTCGACGAGGAATCTTTTTGTCATTCCGACAGGCAAAGATTCTTCAGTCGCGAAAAGCTCCTTCAGAATGACAGTGGCGTTTTGTCATTCCGACAGAGAAGCTTTTTTTGCTTCGACGAGGAATCTTTTTGTCACTCCGACAGGCAAAGATTCTTCAGTCACAAAAAGCTCCTTCAGAATGACAGTGGCGTTTTGTCATTCCGACAGAGAAGCTGTTTTTGCTTCGACGAGGAATCTCTTCATTCCGACAGGCAAAGATTCTTCAGTCGCGAAAAGCTCTTTCAGAATGACAGTGGCGTATTGTCATTCCGACAGAGAAGCTGTTTTTGCTTCGACGAGGAATCTCTTTGTCATTACTACAAGCAAAGATTCTTCAGTCGCGAAAAGCTCCTTCAGAATGACAGTGGCGTATTGTCATTCCGACAGAGAAGCTTTTTTTGCTTCGACGAGGAATCTTTTTGTCACTCCGACAGGCAAAGATTCTTCAGTCACAAAAAGCTCCTTCAGAATGACAGTGGCGTATTGTCATTCCGACAGAGAAGCTTTTTTTGCTTCGACGAGGAATCTTTTTGTCATTCCGACAGGCAAAGATTCTTCAGTCGCGAAAAGCTCTTTCAGAATGACAGTGGCGTATTGTCATTCCGACAGAGAAAGATTCTTCAGTCACAAAAACTCCTTCAGAATGACAGTGGCTTGTTGTCATTCCGACAGGCAAAGATTCTTCAGTCGCGAAAAGCTCCTTCAGAATGACAGCGGCCTATTGTCATTCCGACAGAGAAGTTTTTTGCTTCGACAAACTATAAATTAAGTCTAATCCACTAAATATCAGATCAGTTACTCTCGACTATGTAACAATCTTTGACCTTTCACGTCTTACTAAAAACTATCCAAATGAAACTCATTTTAAATTCTGCCCTACTCCTACTGATTTTTAATGTTCAACTTTCTGCACAAAGTCTTCGAGGTCGTGTTATTGAAGCTAATACTCAAAATGGAATTCCCTACGTTAATGTACAATTGGGCAATCGCTATGGAGTCATTTCCAATGAGGAGGGTTATTTTGTTCTACAACCTAAATCTGTAGGTGATAATACAGCCATAATGTTTTCATCAATGGGTTTTGAAACTCTTGAAATTCCATTAAGCGATTTTGAAAACGACCAAGTCATTCCTTTGAAGCCTGCTACCTATCAACTGGATGAAGTTTTCCTATCTGATAAACAACTAACTGCTGAAGAAATCCTAGAAAAATTTAAAGCTGGAATTAAAGAAAATCATGTTCTCAGTGCTGCTCAGGTTCAAATCTTCACCCGTGTTAATGACAATTATAAAGCTGAAACTTTTGGGATAGATGTAAAAAAGGCTTCCTTTATGAGCAAAGCTGAACGAAGGGAAATGAATGAAAATATGAAAAATCTTGGAAAAAAGATTACAGAAAACTCCTCTATATCTTATCAGGAAAGGCTTTCGGATGTCTTCATATTTGAGGACACCCTCATGACTAAACATCAAAAAGCGCTGAAACTGATCAATAGAGATAAAACCTTTAATACGGATGATATCCAAGACCAGGTTTTTTTCGAATTGCTAAAAACTTTAAAATCTCCTCACTCCTTCAAAGTTAGAACTGGTATCATACCCATCGATAAAGACGTTTCGTTGAATGAGATGATAGAAGATTTAGAAAAGAATCAAGAGAAAGTCCCAGATACCTTGTATACCAAATCCAATTGGCAAGGTAAGAGCTATAAAAAATTCGCCACCAAATTTACCAACGATTTTTTTACTAGCCCTAAATATTACACCTATAAGCTTAAGGGAGTTACTACGGTCTATGGTGAACCTTGTTATCATATTCAATTTACACCAGATCGAAGAAAAGGAAAATATGCGGGAGACCTTTACATACATACTCGTGATTTTGGGATGGTGAGTTATAAATACGATCTAGAAGAAGGCAGAAAAGCCATGAACGTCAATTTAAAATTTGTCTTAGGCATCAAGGTCAACATTTATAAAGATAGCGGATTTTATGTGTTTTCTAAAACCAATGAAGACAGTTACTACCCTAAATACATCAAACAAGTTGATGGCAATTACGCCTACATCAACCGAAGCCTAGCTTTTAAAGAAAACAACCCTAAAAGAAGTGAACGCAAGAAGCTGAATATTGAATTTGAGTTGGAATATAACACGATAGAAACCATAGAATACGTTGGAGTTCAGTATCAAAGCATTTCTCCAGAATTAGCTTCCACACTCAAATTTGAGGATTATATCCTCATCGATGAAGTAGACCAATACGATCTCAATTATTGGAAAGATTATAATATTATAGAAGCTACAGAGGCGATTAAGACTTACGACTAGACTGTTTTTTTTTAGCTTTTTTATACCCTTGCAGACCAAAAAGCGATCTAAAGGAAATAAGGGTACTATAAGTAACCATCGTAAAAATGACATGCATTTAAAACGTTTATCTTTGATCATAAAATAATACTATGAAATCTCTTATAATAAGCTTAGGCATATTGATTAGTTTCCAATGTTTTTCGCAAACTCCTCGAGAAGTTGTACAACTTCAGTTAGACGCCTATAACAAAGGAGATATAGAAGCTTTTTTAGACGTGTTTGCAGAAGACGCTGAAGCCTATAATTATGGCGATGCTGAACCTTTTATTAAAGGAAAAACCAATTTTAAAACGACCTACGGAAAATTATTTCAATCGTCTCCAAACCTTCATAGCCTTGTAACGTCTCGACAAGTCCTAGGGCAAACTGTAATCGATTACGAATATATCAGTGGACGATCCAACAGTGAAAAACCTATTTTCATAATAGCCATTTATAAAATAGAGAATCACAAAATTGTAAGATGTGATTTTATAAGAGAGTAAAAGTTTTATTTGTGTAAGAACTTCAACATCCTGTAGAAGATTAAAGCATATTTAATTCAACTAAACCTCATAGTTAAGAGGCTTTTAGACATTAGATATAGCTAACCATTAACGTATTACTAACAAAAGTGAAGCATTCCTCTTAAATTTCACGTAAAGATAGTAGGAACAGATAGAAATGGAATTATTTTTGTATCAGTTTTAAAAAATAAGGACATGGAAGAGACAATTGAAATAATTTACGAATCAGCTAACTTTACTAGCGCAGGCACCTCTCAATTGTCTGTTAAGACATCTTCTGGAATAGAACAAGCTTCGGTAGAAAATTTATCAGAATTGGATTCTGATTATGACCACACAGATCTTGGTAGACTTTTTAAAGAAAGCCCTGAGAATTTCGCGAAGATCCAAAAAATAATATTTCGAAATCAATTCTTTTTCAGCTGTTGTTTCAGCTCTGGAGATGTCATGGATAAACTAAAATTTGATGCTGAAGGAACTTTAATGGATAATAGTGACTTCTAGACCTAAAAGTCAATTATATCTTTGGTATGAATTTCATCATTAAATTCTACACACTTTAATATCAGTTATCATGAACAGCGAACCAAAGCTAATTTCGGCTTTAGCTGTCGTAGGATTATTTATGCTAACAACTTAAACTCAAGCCAGCACAAACAACTTAATGTTTCAGGTCTTTGTTTAAAAATTCAAAACAAAAAGCCCAAAGACTTAAAGCTTATGCGGTTTCCAATACCAAAATGTGACAAATTCTGGGTAGCTTGAGACTTTATGACGGATTCTAATGCCTTCAGCTAGGACGGGTAACCAAGTCAATGTTTTAATGTCATGAATATCCTCCTTTGGGAATATATATTTATTTTGAAAGATCGTCTTAAGAATAAGTTCAGACTCAGAAGCAGTTAAAATAACCAGTGGCCAAGTGTAATTTACACCTCCAAGTCTAGCACCTCCTATAAATTTGATTTTTCTCATACTATTATTTTTCTCTAAATAGTGCTTCATACAAATCCGAAAAAGTAGGATCTGACGGATCCTTTTCGTCTGGATCAGGAAGCCTGAAAATTAGAGTGTCTTCTTTCTTAACTAATTTTATAATCCAAGAATTACTGTCTTTTATCAATAGGTATGGAGCATTGATGTCTGCTATATTGAGTTTGAACTTGGAAGCTTGTTGATAAGAAAAACTATCATCTTTTACACCCTCTTCAAGCTTAGTATAAGAAGGAAGGATGAAACTATCATTTAAGTTAACTATGCTTCTATCTACGTATGCTTTATCAACTTGAATATCAACCTCTGAAAATTTAGTAATCATCGATATGTGGTCATACTTTTTTGAATCCATATAATTAGTATAAACCATAACTATAAGCATAATAGGTATAATAGTAATTATATACTATTTTCTCCTGCCTTTTATTTTCTTAAATCCTTTCATGATAATATTTACTTAATTACTTTTCAAAAACCTTCTGAAAATACTTCTATTTCACCGTCTTCATATAACTTATTGAATTCGGACAAGTTTATTAACTTCCTTTCTTGTATTTCATATCTCAAAGAGATTAATTGAAATTTAAAATACCACTCCGAACTTAATGGGGGCTAAACTACATAGCAAACTACTCAAAACACCTCTCCCAAGGTCAACTCATCCCCCCTATTTTACAACTCATCGATTTTTTAGGTTTATTTGTATCTTGACCATCTACTTTTGAATTCAGAAAAAGTTCACTTATGCAAACGAAACCTTTACAGCAGCTCTTAAAATTTTTATGGATCTCGGCAGTAATTGCTATTGTTATCCAATTCATCAACTATATGGGCGGTGGTTATGATTATAATCGGCTCTTAGACTATAAGTCTTTTATTGTCCATTTCTCTTATGCCTTTATTATAGGAACCTTCAACATTGTTTTTTTTACATTGATTGGGCGCAAATTTTCATGGAGCAAACACCCAAAAATACTCACTGCTTTAGGAATTCCTGGTTCGGTTATTGTCTCGGTTTTGGGATTTTTGACAGCTCGACTCTTACATAGCGTTTGGATTTATGGGAATACCTTCGAAGGTTTTTTATCTAATCTAGATTTTTGGGATTTTCTATTTCCAGTATTTATTGCTCTCATTGTTACTCTTGCTTTTCACGCCTATTACTTTTATAAATTTGGTGTAGAGGCTGAATTAAAAGTCCAACGTGAAATCAATGAAAACACCAAAGCCCAACACAGAGCTTTGAAAGACCAGCTCGACCCTCACTTTTTATTCAATAGTCTTAATGTACTCTCGGCACTTATTGAAGAAGATCCCAAAAAAGCTTCAGAATTCACCAACGCTTTGTCTAAAGTCTACCGGTATGTTCTAGACCAACGCCAAGAAGATTTGGTTTCTTTAGAGTCTGAAATTAGATTTGCAAAAACTTACCTCAACTTATTGATGATGAGATTTGAAGATAGTCTGCTTTTTAAAATTTCCATTCCTGATAATCACTATCAAATTATCCCACTTTCTCTTCAGCTTTTATTAGAAAATGCCATAAAACACAATAAAGTGACTGAGCACCAACCCTTACAAATACTCATTTATATAGACGGGAACTACTTAGTGGTAGAAAACACATTAAACCTTAAACCCAACACTTCCAATAGGAAGGGCATTGGTCTAGATAATATTACAAAGCGTTTTGCAGTCTTTACCGATAAAGAGATTTTATTGGAAGAGAATTCGACTCACTTTAAAGTCAAACTTCCTCTAATTCAACCTCAAAACTTACGAGCTCAAGCCTAGGAAACTGACAAAAAGCAAAAGACTACTTTAACTAAAGAATTAAAAACTAATAGTATACCCTAATTTTATTGACATGAAAACCTTTGTAATCATAGAAGACGAAAAACCAGCCGCTAGACGTTTAGAACGCATCATTAATGACTTGGGTTATGAGGTTCACCAAAAGTTACATTCGGTTGAAGAGTCTATTGACTGGTTTCAACATCAACCTAAAGTAGATTTGATCTTTCTCGACATCCAATTGAGCGATGGATTGTCTTTTGAAATTTTTGAAAAGGTAAAAGTCGAAGCTGATATTATTTTCACTACAGCTTACGATGAATATGCGCTAAAGGCTTTTAAGTTGAACAGTATAGATTACCTCCTAAAACCCATAGATGTCGAAGAGCTTTCTCAGGCACTCCAAAAATTCGAAAAAAGACATATTTCAAAACTCATCGATCCAGAGGCTTTAAAGAATTTGATGCAGGAGCAAACCTCAGCATCTTCTTTTAAAACCAGGTTTTCAGTCAAAGTAGGAGACCACATCAAAACCTATCAAATAGACGAGATTGCCTGTTTTTATAGTGAATACAAAGCGACTTCCCTCGTTACATTTGAAGGTAAAAGCTTTGTAATCGATGATTCTTTGAACACCTTAGAACAGCAATTGCCAACTACCGATTTTTTTAGGATTAATAGAAGCCATTTTATTAATTATAAAGCCATAGAAGATCTGGTGAGCTACTCTACGAGTCGGATCAAAGTGAATCTTAAGGGAATGAAGGAACCAGCCATAGTAAGTAGGGAGCGTGTGTCTGACTTTAAAAAATGGATTGGATAATATGGAGTAAACACCTTGTAGGTCAGTCAAATAGAGATCCTATAAATTCTAAAGCCATCTTTAAAATATAGTGAGGCTTTTTAGATTTTAGTTAAATATATTTTAACGAATCAAGCCAATTAGTAGTTTTAGTTTAAATTTATATTATAATTTAAGAAATGAGACTTATCTATTTCCTATTAGTTTTATCACTATTGACATTCCAAGTCGATGATTATACGATCGATGTAACCGAGGTAAATCTTACTATTGAGATTGAGGAAAGAAAGACGTTGTATGAGGAAAATATGTTATTACATTCATTTCTAAATCCTAATTTTAAACTCCTTTTTGAAAAAAATAATAAATTTAAATTTTGCCTACTTACGTTTGATGAAATCCATTTAGAATTAGAACTGATTCCCCCAGATGTATTGAGTTAACAGAACATAAGCTTCTTTTTAACTTAAATACGATTCAATGAAAATTTATTTTATTTTAATAGGATTTTTCCTATCCTTTAACTCCTTTGCCCAGGTCGAAGAATCCAAACTTGGTGCATGGTACATGTATTTTTACAACGTCAATTTGAACGAAAGCGCTTGGGGAATTCAAGGTGACTTTCAATACCGTCATTGGAATACCATTGGTGATCTCGAACAATTATTATTGAGATCTGGGGTAACTTATACACCCAAAAACACCTCTGCTGTTTTTACAGTAGGTTACGCCAATATTACAACTGGCACACCAGGTGAAAGCAATAATACCTTTGGCGAAAACAGAATTTATCAAGAAGCACTGATACCTCAAAAAATCGCCAAACGCTTTTTTTTAACGCATCGCTTTAGGTACGAGCAACGCTGGGTAGAAAACCAAGACTTTAGAACACGTTTGCGTTACAATTTATTCTTGAACATCACATTAAATGGTACAGAATTAAAAAAGGGAGTGTTTTACGCCGCATTTTATAACGAACTGTTTATGAATGGTGAGCGCTCAAATGGTGTATCCGATCTTGAATTATTTGACCGTAACAGGACCTATTTTGGTTTGGGTTATGCCCTGAGTTCTAGTTCCCGCATTCAAGTAGGTTGGATGCGTCAAGAAACCGAGAATTGGACCAAAGGTCAACTCCAATTTAGTTTACATCAAAACTTAAACTTTTAAAACAACAAATTATGAAACAATTATTTTATACTATCACAATAGTCTCAGCCTTAGGTCTAATGAGTTGTACAAATACAACCACAACACCTGCAGAGAATAAAGGTCAAGAAACCTCAAATGAAGAAAAAGCACTATTATATTCAGACGAATGTATTTCTGAATTGGAAGTGGTAAAAGCCCAAGAAGAATGGGGTGATGGCATTGTGCGGATTGGTAATGTATATACTGAAGGTGGCGACTACTCCACTGAAGCAGCCGAATTTATACAAGATAAGTACGGCTACGATTTAGGGAGTGTATTATTTAAACCAACATTAGCCTCCGAACGTCAGTTTAGACCAAGTTTTGATGCTGCGCTCTCCTATTTTGTAGGTAACAACGATGCTTACCCAGAAGATAAAGGCTTTGCCATTAAACCCTATAGCAATGTTAAGTTTGAAAATATTGGTATTATCAATAACAATTGTCGAGTGGCAATAGCTATGGGAAACTATTATTTTACAATGGATGATGGTAGCGATGTAAAAGTCGAATATACCTTCGCCTATGTTAAAGATAAAAATGGAAAACTAAGAATAGCAGCTCACCAATCGTCTTTACCTTATTCTCCGAATTAGTATTAACAACAGCTTAATGATTAAAAACTATCTAGAAAGGACAAATTTTAATCATTAAGCTTTAAAAAACCACCTAAGTAATAGAGGCTTAAGCAAAAAAACTGTTTAAATCTGACTGCAATAAGAATTTAAGTCTTCTAAGAGAAATTAAAACTTATGAAACTAATATTTCTCATTAAATGGTTAATGTTTGGTTTTATGAACACAATAATTAAATGATTAAGAGTGAAAAATCAGCCTTACATTAACAAATAAAGCTGCTACGAATCCTAACCTTTAAAAAATAAGATTATTAATAATGAATTCAATCAAACTAAAAAACCAAATATGAAAAACCATTTAAAAATTGCAGTAGTTACATTTACTTTTTTGTCTTTATTGGCCTGCAATCAAGAGAAAAAGACAAATCTAGAAGGAGAAAATTTAGAAGCGAAAACCCAATCTGAAGTTCTGATTGAAAAAGTATTATCCAAGGAAGAGCAAGACGCTTTAACTCCAGACCAGGTTATTAAATCACTTAAAGAAGGAAATGTTCGTTTTACAAATAATGATCTTACCAAAAGAGACCATTCCAAACAGGTAAGAAACAGCACGCTTTCGCAGTTTCCAAAAGCAATAGTGCTATCCTGTGTAGACAGCAGAGTTCCTGTTGAAGATGTTTTTGACCGAGGAATTGGCGACCTATTCGTTGCTAGAGTAGCTGGTAACTTTGTGAATGTAGATATCTTGGGTAGCATGGAATTTGCTTGTAAAGTTTCCGGTTCAAAACTTATTTTAGTAATGGGTCACGAACACTGCGGTGCCATAAAAGCAGCCATAGATGATGTGAAATTAGGAAACATAACTTCTATGCTAGGAAATATAAAGCCCGCTGTGGAAAGCATCGAATATAATGGAGAAAGAACTTCTAAGAATAAAGAATTTGTACATATGGTCTGCGAAAGCAACGTAAAAAATACTATAGACCAAATTAGAATAAACAGTCCTATTCTAAAAGAAATGGAAGCTAACGGAGAAATAAAAATTATAGGTTCCGTTTATGATATGGATAATGGGAAGGTTGTTTGGTTAGAATAAAGTCATACCTAAACAAAATGCCTATAATATAAAGTCCCTAAGTGCTATTTCAAAAATTTGAAACTTATACCATTTAGATCTACATTAATTTTAAATCAAAAAACCCTGTTTAATTTCTCAAACAGGGTTTTAGTGATATTGACGGTCATATCGTCAGATCTAGAATTTTCACCAATCACTTGACCTTCATAAATTTCTTCACCGGGTGTGACAAAAAACTTGCCTCTGTCTTGAAGCTTATCTATAGAATAGGGAATAGCTTTTCCTTTTTCCATAGACACCAACGAACCATTTTGACGTTGTGGAATATCGCCTTTAAGGGGTTGAAATTCTTTAAAACGGTGAGCCATAATAGCTTCAAAAGCAGTAACTGTCATCAATTAATTTCTTAAACCAATGGTGCCAAGTGAAGGGATTAAAAACTGAATAGTCATTCGGTTTCCTTTACCTTCCAAAAAATAAAAAAGCTCAAGAAATAAATCTTGAGCTTTTTTACTATTTATACTTTTAAAAATTATCCTTTAAAGACAATTTTACGCATTCTTAAACTTTTTGGAGTTACTTCTAAGTACTCATCAGTCTTAATATATTCCATATTTTCCTCCAAGGAGAAATCTACTTTCGGTGCAATTTTCATAGCTTCATCTGTACCAGATTTACGCATATTTGTCAATTGCTTCCCTTTAATTAAGTTTACAGCCATCTCATCAGATTTACTGTTTTCGCCAATTACTTGACCAATATAAATCTCTTGATTTACATCAATAAAGAAACGACCTCTGTCTTGCAAACGGTTTAATGCATACCCTGTTGCTTTACCAGCTGCAGAAGAGATGATAGCTCCTTTTACTTCCTCAGTAAAATCTCCTTTATAAGGAGCATATTCACTAAATCTATGGTTAATAATTGCTGAACCAGCTGTTGCTGTTAAAATTCTATTTCTTAGACCGATCAAACCTCTAGAAGGAATTGAAAATTCTAAGTGTTGTAAATCTCCTTTAGGTTCCATGATTAACATGTCTCCTTTTCTAAGTGATACTAAATTAATAGCTCTAGAAGCCATTTCTTCAGGAAGATCTATAGACAATGTTTCCATTGGCTCGTGTTTCTTACCGTCAATCATTTTAATAATGACTTGTGGTCTTCCCACTTGTAATTCGTACCCTTCTCTACGCATTGTTTCAATTAAAACAGACAAGTGTAAAACTCCACGTCCAAAAACGTTAAATTTATCTTCACTATCAGTGGTTTCAACTTTTAATGCTAAGTTTTTTTCTAATTCTTTGAACAGACGATCACGAATGTGACGCGAAGTAACAAATTTTCCTTCTTTACCGAAGAAAGGAGAATTGTTAATGGTGAACAACATACTCATTGTTGGTTGGTCTATTTCTGTTCTTGGTAATGCTTCTGGGTTTTCTAGATCTGCAATGGTATCACCAATTTCAAATCCATCAAGACCCGTAATTGCACATATATCTCCACAGGGTACTTTTTCCACTTGTATTTTGCCCAAACCTTCGAATACGTGTAATTCTTTAATTCTTACTTTTTTAGTAACACCATCAGCTTTACATAATGTGTAATCTTTACCCGCTTCTAAATCTCCACGAAATACACGTCCAATAGCAATTCTACCTGTAAAAGAAGAAAAATCTAAAGAAGTAATTTGCATTTGTGGTGTTCCTTCGTTGTATTTAGTTGCTGGAATAGATTCTAAAACGGCATCTAACAAAGGAATGATGTTATCCGTTTCATTTTTCCAATCTGTACTCATCCAATTATTCTTTGCAGAACCATAAATGGTTGCAAAATCTAATTGTTCTTCCGTTGCATCTAATGCAAACATTAAATCAAAAACTTTTTCGTGAACGATGTCCGGAGTACAGTTGTCTTTGTCTACTTTATTTACAACAACAATGGGAGTTAAACCTAAGTCTAAGGCTTTACTTAATACAAAACGAGTCTGTGGCATTGGCCCTTCAAATGCATCAACTAATAATAAAACACCATCGGCCATTTTTAATACACGCTCTACTTCACCACCGAAATCGGCGTGACCAGGTGTATCAATAACATTGATTTTTGTTCCCTTATACATTATAGAAACGTTCTTAGAAAGAATTGTTATTCCTCTTTCACGTTCTAAGTCGTTATTATCCAACAATAAATCTTTACGCTCTTTACGATCGTCTAATATTTTTGCTTGATCTATAATCTTGTCTACTAAGGTTGTTTTTCCATGATCGACATGGGCTATAATAGCAATATTTCTAATTTGATGCATGCGAATTTCTTAAATTTGTTGCAAAACTACTTATTTCTAAGCAATTTATACAAATTCTAAGTGTTTATTTTTCATCATTGCAGCTTGACATCTTATTATTTCTTGTTTAATTGCTACCAATACACTAGAATGTTGCACTATTTTTAAAAACTAAAACTATTTAATGCAATCACTCTTTTACAATTTTCGAAAAAGCTAAGACCGTTGCAAAATTCAATAATTTACTTACATTCATTATTTAGATGGATTTTTGTTTAGTTTTTGTCGAAAAATGTAGTTTTTCGTTCTATTTATTGTCTTTGTCGGTCATTTTATTGATGTTTATCCCTTAATTTTTACAATTGGACGCAATTATCCCTGGACTTCGATACAAATTGTAGCATATTGCTTCCATCAGGTTTTGGGTATGCATTTTTGCCATTCCTCGATATCTTGCTAATCCTCCGTTAAACCATCTTTTTATTCCCCCAAAAGTGCGCTCTATCTTGAACCTGGTTTTACCTATGAGTTTATTAAATTTCTTTTCCCAACGGGTCAAGGGTCTATTTTTGTAAGCTTTTTTTAGGATAT
>Ga0306870_1000240_pt1 | contig 13446 bp, 13 predicted proteins | sample AntRauMeHopE1496_FD_190435 | JGI IMG/M metagenome (GOLD analysis project Ga0306870, IMG submission 190435) | Saline lake microbial communities from Rauer Islands, Antarctica - Metagenome Hop E1 #496 (v2) (version 2) | ecosystem: Environmental > Aquatic > Non-marine Saline and Alkaline > Saline ... | reverse complement strand
TAAAACGACAGAAATTTACACTCATGTGGCAACAAATACTTTTAAATCAATAAAAAATCCCTTAGATTAGTGTTTTAATAATGGATATAACACAACTTGTTGTTTTATCCGTACGTTAGCTGCAACTCAAAGAAAAATCGTGCTGGAAAAGTAAATGGAGGAATTTAAAGGACATATATACGATTGGTTAATGGAATTGGACGAAAAAAAAGCTGCCGATTTTTTAAACGACTGCGAAATTGACCAAACCTATATCGACACATTATTCAGAATGGATAGTGATATAGAAACTTATATGTACGAAGTAACGATTAGCGTTCCATTGAAAATTCATCGAAAAATTGAGGAGTATGCGAAAGAAACTTCAGCTATTGAATCTGCGATTAGTGAATCTGGAGAATCAGACGGAATTTATGTCCGAGATATAAGTTGGAGACCATATTTGAAAAGTGAGCATAAGAAAGAAACGGACAAAAAAGCCGAACGAATAACGGAAATACTTACTCAAGAATATGTGAATAAGCAAATTCGACTAATGAATAATTCTATTGAAAGCAGTCCACATTTAGCCTTGGGAATTTCAAAAGAATTAATCGAAACTTGTTGTAAACATATTTTAAACGAAGAAAAAGTAGAAATAGATAAAAATTGGGATTTACCTAGATTGGTAAAAGAAACCAACAAACAAATAGATTTAATGCCATTTGAGGTCGACAACGTAGATTTAGCAAAATCTTCAATTGGCAAAATATTAGGTGGCTTTTCAAATATTGTTCACGGAATTACTGAATTGCGAAATTCATACGGAACTGGTCACGGACATTCACCTGAATTTAAAAATTTAGACGGAATTTATATTAAACTAGCAGTTTCATCATCGAGTGAATTGGCTATATTTTATTTGAATTTAAGAAAAGTAAGTGCGGAAAAGAGCAGCAGCTAACAACGTATATAGCTCATAGATAGGTAGTTGCTTAATCGAAGTTAAGGTATATTTGGGAGTCCGCCAAATTTTTAAATTTGACGATTTAGAGAAAAAAGATAAATAGTAAAATTTAAAAATTCGGCTCGTGCTTCATCCGAAACTAATTGTTTAATTTGCACGCTACGAGCCATATACAGAGACGTTAGCCACAAGCAAAACGAACACTAGAACCAAAAACAAACATTAGGAATTAAATGGAAGCAGGAAAAAGAACAATTAGAGATATATTCAATAGAGGTAGAAATTTAGAAATACCTTTTTTTCAAAGAGCATACGTTTGGGATACTGAACAATGGCAAAGATTTTTAGAAGATATGATTATGGTTTCGACAACCAAAAAACCATATTTTTTAGGTTCCGTGATTTTAAAACAACAAGAAACTTCTTCAAATAACGATTCGATTTTAACTGTAATTGACGGACAACAGAGATTGACGACTTTAAATATTTTCCTAAAAGTTCTGTGTCTAAAAAACAATTCGGACAACGATTTTACGGAGACTTTTAAAAAGCAGAGAGATAAATCTATCATTTTACTTCACAATCATAACGACCAAGAATCGTTTAATAAAGTCGTAAATCTTGAAAGTTTAACAGTTTTTAAAGACGTTTCAGAAAACGATAATATTCTTTCGGCTTATAACTTTTTCAACGAAAATATAACCAAAGACGACATTGAAAACTCAATAGACTTTTTCAATATCCTTGACAACATACTATTTGTTGGTATTGACCTTGGTTACGAAGAAGACGAACAACAAATTTTTGACACTATTAATTCACTTGGAGTTCGATTAACAACAGCCGAATTACTAAAAAATTACTTTTTCAAAAGAGATGAAATCGACAGTTATAACAAGTATTGGAAACAAATATTTGAAAAAGATGACGAAACCAAAATTTATTGGGACAGAGAAATAACTACAGGTCGTTTAAGAAGAACATTTATTGACCTATTCTTTTACTCATATCTACAAATAAAAATACAAGAACCTGAATTAAAAGTAAATACAGAAGATAAAATTGAATTTTCAAAAGTTGAGAACTTATTTGAGTCATACAAAAGGTTTATAAGAGATTACAAGTTAGATAAAACCAAAATTCTTGACGAAATCAAAGAATACGCAGATTTATTCAAAGACAATTTTGACTTCGATATTATAAATAACGAACTAAATCCAGAAAACGGAATTGAACGTATAAATGCTATTATTTTCGGTCTTGACACTTCAACATTAATTCCATATTCACTTTACATTCTAAAAAATGTTGAGGACGAAAATCAAAGAAACGAACTTTTCGCTTTTATAGAAAGTTATGTAATGCGAAGAATGATTGTTAAGGCAACAACTAAAAACTACAATCAACTTTTTACAGACAGACTAATATCAAATAAAATCTTATCTAAAAAACAGTTTGTAGATTATTTGGACGGTAGAAACGATAAAGTAAATTACTTACCGAATGATACAGAATTGAAACAAGGTTTTGAAAACTCAATCCTTATCAACAAACAAACAGCAGGAATTATCTACCTAATCGAATCTAAAATTAGAAACAGAAGTAAACAAGCAACTCAACTTTTAGGAATTAGCAAATACAGTTTAGAACATTTAATGCCTAAAAAATGGGAAAACAAATGGAACAGCGTTTCTACAAAAGAAGCCAAAGATTATAGAAATTTCAAACTAAAAACTTTAGGGAATTTAGCCATAATTACTCAATCATTAAACGCTTCAATTAGAGATTCAAATTGGCCAACAAAAAAGAGAGGAAGCGAAAATAAAGAAGGTTTAAAACATTATTCGGGCGGAATTGAAACTCTTGCACCTTATCTTGACTTAAACGATTGGAACGAAACCGAAATTGAAAACAGAGCCGAATTTCTACTCGGAAAAGCGAAAGAAATATGGACAGCGGAAACAATGCCAGTGGCTAACAATGTATAAAAATAATAGCGGGTTTAGTGCTAAATCCAAAGTAAGTAAATATAAAAAAGGTCTGTGTTTAACCGAAAATTATTGCATTTTAATCCGCTACTATTCTTATACTATACCGTTGTACAACATTAAAAAAAAGTAGGGATGTCAAAATGTCAGTTGATTAAAATTGGCATATTGGTTGTAAAATCATCAAAAATTAAATGAGTAAAAGTCATTTTAGGATTGACGACCCAATTATAGTGGAGTATGTGAAAGCGAAAAGCCACTTTAAAAATAGAGTAGTCGCGGATAAAACCGAAAAGCGAACGAGTAGGGTATTTTTAACTTAAACTATATAAATATGAGAACAATTAAAAAATCTTTTATCTATTTACTTTCATTATCAATATTATCAGTTTCTTGCTCAAAAGATGATGAAGTTTTGATTGATGAAAATGCAAATTTGACAAGTAATAAAACAGAAGTAATAGACATTTACACTTCTAAACTTCCAGAAAATGTTACTAAAATTGAAAAAGTAACTTCAAGTCACCCTACTTTACTCAATTCAAGTCTTATTTCTAAAAACTTGAATTCGGAAAATACTAAAAGTAGCGAAAGTGAAAATGCAATTTATTATTTTAACAATGAACAGTATGCTACATTAAGCTATAATGGAGCAAACGTTTATGCATCAGTATTTGATGAAAATAATTTGCCAATCAATAATTTTATTGCTGATTTTAGTGAGGTGGAATCTAATAATATTGTGACTATTGAATATTTAGACACAGGAATTACGGATGTGATTCAAATAAACTCAACTAATAAAAGCTGGGGCTCTTGTATGGATGATGCAATTGACCAACTTTATGACGATTGGAATGATGACCCTGCCGGTACTTTTACGTGTTGGGTCACTGGTCCACTTTGTGCAATAGGTGGCGGAATAGCGTGTGGTATACAACAACTTTAAAATCATAAAATTATGACACTCAATTTAATTAAACACAAGTTTATTACTTTGGGGTGCATATTAATGATATTATTTGCTTTTCTAAAAATTTATGAATTAAATAATATTGCGATTTTACCAATCGCATTAATTGGGGTTGTTTCACTCTATTATGGTGTTTTTAAACTCATAAAAAATCGTTAGTCAGCAAATAACGTTGCACAACAAAGTATAAAAATAATAGGGCGATTTGTTTCTTAAACGAAGCTTATCGCCTTATTTTATGCAGCCCTTTTTTTGTTTTAGCTTTTATAAATGTAAATTGTAAAACCATAAAACAAAAAAAAAGCTTTTGTCAATCCGAATGGTAGTCGCCTTTTTTTCGCCCTACTATTCTTATACAAATCCGTTGTGCTTCATTAAAACCAATCGCTAACCAATGATAAAATTCTTTAGAAAAATTCGCCAAAAAACTCTGACTGAAAATAAGTTCGGAAAATATATAACTTATGGAATCGGAGAAATTTTTCTTGTAGTAATCGGAATCTATCTTGCAATTCAATTTAACAACTGGAATGTAGAAAACCAAAACAAAGATATTGCGTCAAATAATATCGAATTACTTATAACAAGTTTAGAAAAAGATAGTATTGCTTTTAACCAATTGCAAATTTCTATTGAAAAAGATAAAGCCAGATTAAGCAATTTTGGATTTCGCTTAAGTCAACCTTCTTCAAATCTCGACACACTAATAAAAATAGTTCGTTATGATTATAAGCCTTTCATTACTGGATTAAACTTTGATAATGATAACACTTACGATGCGCTTGTGCAATCTGGAGAAATCAATCTGCTAAACCGCGAATTAAAAAACGAATTGTTTACGCTATATAGTTTACATAAAAGTGCGGAAGAAACAAACAATACACATTTCAAATTATACCTTGATTGGTTTACTCGTCTCACCTCTAAATACCCTGCTAATTTAGCAACATATGGTGAAGGTCCAATAAGCGAATCCATTTGGAAAAATGCAACCCTTATCGAACTTGCAAATGCTTTTAACCCAGTAATTATTTCTAAAAAAAATCACTACCGACTTATAGGCTCTGACTTAAATAAACTTATCATTGAGACAAATAATGTACTTGGAAAACTAAAAGGAGCAATAAAAGTAAATGAATAAAAATAACGAAAGCACAACACCGTGTATAATTCATTGCTGGTTATAGCCTACTTACGAAAGTCCTCGCGGACTTTCTATCTGTGATTTATTTGCTAACTTTAGTGCTTAAAACACGCAACTAATCTTATACATAACCGTTCTCTACAATTTAAAAAAACATCACGCTAACAAATGAACTCATCAAATTTAAGAGACATTCCAGAAGGAGATGATTTAGTCTTACAAATCGAACAGTTTAAAATGGGATTGGTTTTGAGAGCGACAGGCGGAGATTTTGAAAACGATGAATATAGACGATTACGTAAATTAGTTTTAAGCATTCCAGAATCCGACAAACTAGTCCCTAGATTTTTAAAACTTTGTAGAACAGTAGATGATTTTTGGGGTTTTATTAAAGGACAGTCAGCCACATATGCAGAAAGACGTGAATTTTTGTCTAAAGAAATTAATCCAATACTTGAATTCGTTGAATATGAAGTTGGAGAAGGTTCGTTAGAATTTAAAAGAAATTACGAAGAAATTAAAGTGATTGGAAATGGAGGTTATGGACTTGTTTATTTATACAAACACAAACTTTTAGCTCTTCCTTTTGCGGTTAAAATATTTGCGCCTGTTTTTCACGAAGGAGGAGAAAAAGAATTGGAAAGATTTTTCCAAGAGGCAAGAATGCTTTTTAGTTTAAACCATCCTTCAATTATTAGAGTTTATGACGCTGGATTAATCGGAAAAAGACCATTTATTAGAATGGAATATTTCGATGGATTAAACTTGAACGAAATACTATCAAAACACGGAATTTTAACAGCAGAGCAATCTTTGGTTATGATTAAAAGCATTGTAGATGGATTACATCACGCTCACGAAGATGTTGGAATAATCCATAGAGACTTGAAACCAAGTAACATTATGGCTTCAAAACCAAACCTATTTAAAATTATTGATTTCGGACTTGGGATTTTTATAGAAAATGAATTACACTCACGACTGACAACAACAGGAGAAACTGTAATTAGTGGATATTATAATGCGCCTGAATTGGTAGAAAACCCAAAACTAATCGACAAACGTTCCGATATCTATTCGGTTGGAGCGATATGGTTTACTATGTTAACTGGACAACCGCCAGCTGGAACTTCTTTGATTAGTAAATTACAAGAGATAGTAGATTTAAAGTCAGAATATATAAATTGCATTAGCAAATGTTTGAATTCAATTGATTTAACATACAATAACTGTAAAGAATTAATGTCGGATTTAAACAACTTAGGAGAAAAACTGTAGAGAACAACGTATATAGCTCATAGCTAGGTAGTTGCTTAATTCAAAGTTAAGGTATATTTGCGAGTCCGCCAAATTTTTAAATTTGGCTTATTAGTAAAAAATGATAATAAGAAAAATTTAAAAATTCGGCTCGTGCTTCATCCGAAACTAATTGTTTAATTTGCACGCTACGAGCCATATACAGAGACGTTGCCACCAATAAAAATGACGTTATGAATAAGAATAAATCAATTTTAGTATTATTAACTTGTCTAATTACAAGCCTAAGTTACGCTCAACCATTTCAATACAAAAAAAGTGAAACGCTATTAATTACGTTTCAAACAAAACAAGAATTAATTGAGAAATTTATTCCAAAACCGCTTGAGGCAAATAAAGAAGGTATTATCAATCTTGAAATAATAGTTCAAAAAATGGATAGCGGATATAAATACAATGAAATGATATTATCTATTCCTGTGGAATATAATGGTAAAAAATCTGTTTTTCACAAACTATTGTATTTAGATAAAACTCGTTCGATAACTAAAGGGCGTGAAATCTATGGCTTTCCTAAACATTATGCAGACATAAAAATTGAAAAATCAGGAAAAAATATTACAGCAATTGTATCTCAAGATGGAAATAATATTATAGAACTGATTGCTGAAATAGGGGAAAAAATTGATGATGCAACTCCTGTAGAGCACCAAGTTTGGTTTGTTCATAAAAAAATTCCATCTATCGAAAAAGGAGAGATGGATGTTGACGAACTAAATGGAGTGTTTATTGATAATTTCAAGGCGTTTAATTCCAAAAACATTAAGAGTGAGTTGACAATAAATGCCATCCCAGATGAGAATCTAGGGACAATTCCTGTTTTGAAAATAGTCAAATCAGTTTATTATGAATGTGATTTCATACTTGGTTTTGGAGAAACTATTGTTAACTATAAAAAGAAATAAAATTACTGGTTACAACACCGTATAAAATTAATTGCTGGTTTTAGCCTATTTACGAAAGTCCTCGCGGACTTTCTATCTGTGTTTATTTGCTAATTTTAGTGCTTAAAACACGCAACTAATCTTATACAACAACGTTGGTGCGCCACGAAGTTGTGGTTTTCCAGTAGGTGTAAATCCTACCTAAATAATTTGCTGTTCATTTAGAAGAGCTGCCGACAGTTAAATTTGTGAGGATTTCGCTGAAGCTGGGCATGTTCAAATAACCAAGCTGTAATACGCAAGTGTGAACCCGTAGTAGCTTCGATAAGTGTATCTGTAGATTGGGGAGAGTTTCGACGTTCTCGAACCCTGTTATGTTGCATGGATAAACAGTAGTATGAAGTGTAACAATCTACCGGAGTCATAGGGGTGGCGTGGTTATAGATGGAAAACTACGAAACCCCGAAAAAACGGGGCAGGCTGTGGGAGGTCTCTTGTTACAGATGGTGGCAACTATAAAGGCTAGTACATAAGTATTACGAAATTACTAGCTGTAGCAAGAGAAGTCGGAGGTGTTCATAGTACCTATGATGTTAGAGACAACAAAACTCTAATTAGGAAAGGGACACTACTTTAGATATGCTTATATGAAAAACAGAATGACAAGTATTGATGTAAATCTATTAACAAGTCCATCGCAAAGCGATGCAACAATTCGTGTTTTTCAGAGGAAGCTATATATTAGAGCCAAGCAAGATAAGGGCTTCAAGGCTTACAGTCTTTACGGAAAACTCTGTGAGGGCAATACGCTTATAGAAGCCTATCGACGAGTTAGGAGCAACTATTCTAAAGGGGTAGGTGTAGACAATCAAAGTTTTGACGATATTGAAAAGCAAGGAATATCTATTTTTCTTGGCGAGATTCAACAAGACTTACAAGGTCATACCTACAGGGGCCAAGCAGTAAAGCAAAAGCTCATCCCCAAGGAAAAGGAAGGAGATTTTAGGGTATTAGGAATACCAACAATTCGCGACCGCGTGGTTCAAATGGCAGTAAAGATGCTAATAGAGCCACTTTGGGAGGCAGATTTTGAGCACACCTCTTTTGGATTTAGACCCAAACGAGGAGCAAAAGACGCCATAAAGCAAGTAAAACAAAATATTTATGATAGGCATCAATTTGTCTATGATGCGGACTTGTCGAAGTATTTTGACACCATACCGCATACTAAATTATTTATTTTACTAAAGAAAAGGTTGGTAGATCATAGTATTTTAAGTTTGATACATCAATGGTTAACTGCGCCTGTACGGCTACCCAACGGAAAGCTGGTAGCGAGTACCAAAGGAAGTCCACAAGGGGGAGTTATCTCGCCATTATTATCAAACATATATCTCCATGCATTTGACCAGATTGTAAACAATCCAAAGGGGATGTTTGCCAAGGCAAACATCCGCATAGTTCGTTATGCAGATGATTTTCTATTGATGGGTAAATGGTATTTCAGCAAAGAGATACTGGGCTATATCACTAGTATAATGGATAATATGGGATTAACGTTAAATAAAGAAAAGACAAAACTTCTGCATAGTAGCAAGAGCAGTCTGTTCTTTTTGGGGTTTGAATTTAGAAGTATAAAGTCCAAATTTGGATGGAATACCAAGAATTACACCAATGTACGACCCAGTATGAAATCACGTTCCAAGCTGTTTTCAAAATTGCGAGAACTATTTGCAAATCGAAAACATTGGACAATTGAATGGATAGTATGGAAGGTTAATCAATTATTAAGAGGTTGGCTAAATTACTTTTCTATCAGTAAGGTTACACATATTTGGGAAACCATAAAAATCATTAAAAAGCATCTGGATTACAAATTATTTAAATGGATGAAGTGCAAAGGAAGGAAAGCGCATCGGAAGCTACGCCAGCGACCCTATGAGAATTTGGTTAAATTTTACAACCTATTTGACATAGAAAAGTATGCACGTTTGAAAACCCTTGCGAAAGCTCAATAAAGAAATCTATCGGTAAGCCGTGTGAGGGAAAACTTCATGCACGGTTTGATGAAGGGGGCGCTGATTGTTTTATTATATTCGTATAGCGAATATAATAAAACAATCAGGCTCTACTCTACGCAAACATTAAAAAATGATGAAGAACTTAATTTTAATAATCTCCACTTTATTCATCATTTTGACATCTTTTCAAAGTGCAATCGGACAAAATTCTTCAACACTAAAAGGAAAAGTTACTGATTATAATACTAATGAATATCTTCCAGGCGTAAAAATAGAAACCTATAATGGAAAAATCCTATTGAACAACACTGACACTAATTTAGAAGATGGTTCTTTTACTTTATCGACAAAAAATACGACGGACAAAATAATGTTTTCTTACCTTTATTATTACCCAATAATTATAGAAAACATCAATAAAATTGAAGGAAATGAACTAAATCTAGGAGTAATTAAATTGGTTGAAATTCCTATTGTTTTCACACGCTACATTTCAAAAAAAGCGGAACGAAAAGGGAGAAAAGAGGAAAAAAGAAAATTAAAGAAACTCAAAGAAGGAATTAATATTGAGTCAAGTAATCAGAATTATAAAATGAAATTAAAGAAATACAAAGGTGAATTAGCCTTTTACATTGATTTTAAATATTTTCAAAACAATTAAAATAATAGAAAACGATTTACCAACAAAGAACTAAGTTTAAATCCAAGTAAATACTATTTTAATTTTGGGTAAAAAAATTGCCTGGCATTGTTGAAGTAGCATAAATCTCCTTTGTCGATTTATTGCCAATTCAACAAGCTATTTAACAACATCATTTTTATTTAACAACATCTAATTTTTTAGAGCACTGCGATAAGTTGCATCATAGGGGATGCCTGACTTTGCAATGGCAAAGCTCTGGCGAAGTAGTTTATTACTTACTGCAAGTAAAGCTAGTTTTTCACTTTTCCCCTTTGTGACTATCCGTTCATACTGACAACGGCAAGCCTGATTATATTTGCAAGCTGAAAATGAACACATGAATAACAGGTGGCGCAAGCGCTTATTGCCTACTTTGGAAATTCTGCTCCTTCCCCTTATACTAGTGCCTGATCTGCGCTCCGTAGGAGTAATTCCGGCATAACTACAAAGTTGTGAGGCCGTCTCAAATTTTGAGAAACCATCGGTCACAACAATTAGAAACAACGCTGTCTTTATTCCTATTCCAGGTATACTTTTTAACAACTTGACTTGCAGGCTATGCTCTTGCTTTACCAATTCCACAAGCCGCTGCTCCATTAATGTGATCTCTACCTTGAGAACCTTTAATACTCTGTTTAAAGAGTGATAGACAGCTTTTGAAGGTTTACCCAAGGTTTCTTCTCCATGCAGCTTATTCTTTATGGCTGTTCGTTTTTTCTCGTAGTGTTCTAAAAGACTATAGAGCTGTAAACATTCCGCTTGTGTATCATTTAAAGGATTGTATATACTCACATCAGTGAACTGTGCATAAGCACAAATTGCCGCAGCATCAGCTTTGTCGGTTTTAACCTTGTCCAATTTCATCTGAATGAATCGCTTAACCGATAACGGATTTACAACCGAGCAAGATATTCCTGAAGACGAAAGAAACTGAGCCAAACTATAATGATAATAACCCGTTGCCTCCATTACTACTAGCGACTCTGAATCCAAAATCTTTTTAAACTTCGAAAATCCCTTCGCCTGATTACCATACTGGTCATGATTCCCTTCATTATCAACTACATCAAATGAATCTTTACTAATGTCAACTCCGTAAATTTTCTTATATTTATTCATCATTATATGTTTTACGAAAAGAATAAATATCTGTTATCCAACATCCTAAAAACGAGGTCTATGCCTCACAGAACTAAACGGATTAATAGATAAAAGCAGCAGGGATTATCATTGTTGACGAAGTCTAATGCTTCAGCGTATATCCTAACCTTTTTCTGCTGCTTAGTTCTTTTCTGTTTATACTTTAAATTTATGATAATTAAAGGGAAACAAACTTAGGATGTATATAAAAAATAGGCGAAACAGTAGTAAATTCAAGGCTTTTGGCTCGTATCAAACTTTGTGCTTAACCGAAAGTTTCGTGCTTCGAAATCGCCTACTTTTCATAGTGTGCCAAGAATCAGCCACGGCATTAAACTGGCTGCATGCTGTAGATAAGATGATGGTAGGTCCATCAAGGTCGTTGTATAGGCGATGGCCTTAAACCACCTAAAGGTGCTTTGATTAATAATCTTGGTATTGAGCGTTTAGGAGAATCTAGTCCTAGAGATTAGCAGGTACGAATAAAGGAGTTGAACTAAAGTGAACCATTGAAGAGGTGTCCCCGAAAAAACGGGGCAGGCTGAGAAGTAGGAACCTCCAGTCAAAAGCTACAGGACGGAGCGTTGAGAAAATGTCCTGAGGAAATTTTTAGCGAACGAGCCAGCTGGCGTCGGGCATACGGAGTGAAAAGTAATGTTAGCAATGACATTAATTACAGAGATAACCTATTTATTTTCTGTAAAGTCCCGATATCTATCGGGATTATTCAGATGGCAAAGCCTGCCCCGTTTTATTCGGGAAACTTTATTCAGGCTTATTTACGGAACTTGGGAAACTGTTTATAAATGATAGACTTGTGTAAGGCTACCGCATTAGGATTCGCTATAAGTCAAAAGGGAAATATATAATCGAAACAATCGAGAGATAGTCCCGATAGCAATCGGGAGAAGTTATAACCAGAGGCAGACGAAGACGAAGTAGTAATGATTCCGATAGCTATCGGAACAGTAATGGGACTGGAGCAAAGGGCTTAGCTAATTTAATGGACCATTTGCCAACTCGAAAGAGGAAGAACTTATAATTGTTCTCAAGATTAGAAGAGCCCCCGACAAAAACGGGGCAGGCTGTGTGAGGGGAAGCTTTCAAGCACGGCGGTGCACTGAGTCTGTATAAGTGTTCTATGAGAGGCTTAAGGTGAAACTCCCTTTGCCTACTCGATTACTAAGCGTTAGCCTTGATTGAAATCATTTCTACTTAAAAAATAGAATTACATTAATATTAATATTAATTTAACAAAATATAAATAAACACAAGTACAATGAAACAAAGTAAATTTTTATTGGCACTAGTTTTAATACTAGCATCAAGTATTTCTTACGCTCAAGTAGGAATTGGGACGACAGCACCAACAATGAAATTACATATTGCAGATGCTGATAGTCAAATTTTATTATTGGAAAATACGGAAGCACTAAACATCGGTACAGAAACAGCGATTTATTTCAAGACTGGGGAAGGGAGTTTTCCTTATACGGGTGCTATTAAAACAATTGGTACTGGAACTACCCTAGCAAGGTTATCCTTGTTTACATATGCAGCTAGTAGTCCAGGTGGGCTCCTTGAAAGAATGAGCATACTAGATAATGGTAATGTTGGAATAGGCATTTCATCTCCTTTTGAAAAATTAGAGGTAGCAGGTAATGTAAAAGTTGATGGTACAATAAGTGGTGTCTCCGATCCAATAGCTGACAATGATGCGGCTAATAAGAAATATGTAGATGATGAAATTTCTAGTCTGCCCTTAGTAATTACTTATAGCGTAGGCGACTTTACACAAGGTGGTATCGTGTTTTGGTTAGATGCCACTGGGCAGCATGGTTTAATTGCAGCCACTGCTGACCAAACTGCAGGAATAGGTTGGTATAATGGAGCATATACTGTTACAAATGCTGTTAGAGATGGCGTTGGAGCCGGTAAATTTAATACAGAGCGTATTATTGCTAACCAAGGTGCAGGAAATTATGCTGCTCAAATATGTGCCAATTATCAAGGTGGCAACTATGGCGACTGGTACTTGCCATCAAAATATGAACTGAATTTATTATACCTGCAAAAAACTGCGGTTGGCAGTTTTGCTTTCGCCTTCTATTGGAGTTCTACAGAGAACGATAACAACAAGTCTTGGGTGCAGAGCTTCGACAATGACAACCAGAACGACTACAGTAAGTTCATCGAATTTAAAGTTCGTGCTGTTCGGGTTTTTTAACTATTTAACCTAAGTACATGACAAAAAACGAAATATATCAGTATCCTCTTGATTTTCAGAGTTTAGTAGAACATTAGCTAAAAAAGTTAGACCATATTTAAAAATACTTTTAGCCCTTCTACCA
>Ga0306870_1000237_pt1 | contig 13595 bp, 20 predicted proteins | sample AntRauMeHopE1496_FD_190435 | JGI IMG/M metagenome (GOLD analysis project Ga0306870, IMG submission 190435) | Saline lake microbial communities from Rauer Islands, Antarctica - Metagenome Hop E1 #496 (v2) (version 2) | ecosystem: Environmental > Aquatic > Non-marine Saline and Alkaline > Saline ... | reverse complement strand
AGCCTACAAATGCGGCGATCCAGCACGCCGCGGACACTGTATGCAGGCCGCCCGCCCACAAAGGCCAGACGTCTGCCAACACCCGCGCCAGAACAGCCGCGACCAGCAACAGATAAAGCGCCGTTGTTCCCGCCCCTGCCGTCAGCGTCCCGCCGGTATGGCCCAGTGTCGCCCGTGTCATGACCGCCAGCGTCATCAGACCGATACACCCCGCCATCCACAAGTGTTGTGCCGGACCCGCGCCGATCATATCGGGCCAATGGATCGCCAATCCCTGCACCAAGGCACCAACCGGGAGGAACAGATACGCAAGGTGCAGCACACATACGAGAGGCTCCGCCCCAGTGCGATGCCCCGCCCACCGCGCCAGCCGCACAAAATGAGCGATGCTCGCGAGCACAAGCAGCACACCGGTCAGCACATCGAAGGGCCAGCCCACCCAAGCCAGAAGCGCGCCCAGAAGGAGCAGCAGCGACAGCTTGTCAAAAACCTGCATGGGCGGTGTCGGCAGGACCGTATCGTCGCGCTTGACCAGCCAGTTGCGGGTGAACGACGGAACGATCCGTCCCCCGACCACGGCGATCATCATCAGCCCGGTCGCAAGCCCCAGCCGCAATCCGGCTCCACCGGACGCATAATCACCACGTGCAGCTTCCCAGTGAAACAGACCGTTGGCGAGGATGAACGCGACCAAAAGGCCCACGATCATCAGGTTGCGCCAGTTGCGGCCTGCCACGATCTCGCGCGTCATCGCCAGCGCAAGCAGCACAGCAAAGGACAGATCAGCCGCCGCCACGGCCAATGCAGGGTGGAAGTCCGACATTGAAACAGCCAACCGCCCCAACAGCCAGAGCGCGAACAGCCCCGCCAAGGGCCAGCCGACGATGGGCAGCCGTCCGGTCCAGTTCGGCACGGCCGTCAGCATGAACCCGGCGACCACGGCGCCGAGATAGCCGAACAGGAATTCGTGGGCGTGCCATGAGACCGGATCGAACGCGGTTGGCAGAACGTCCCGCCCCGAAAGCATCACGATCCAGACGGCCATGGCAAGTGCAGCCCAAAGCCCGGCGGCGAAGAAGAAGGGCCGGAACCCATAGGTGAAGATCCCCGGGCCCGTCCAGGCGCGCATCTGTTCGGCAGTGGTGCTCAACTCTCTGTTTCCTTTTGATGGATCCCGTTTTCGGTCACGATGATATCAAGCGCGATATCATGGGGTTGCGGGAAAATCGTCGCAAGCCGGGCTGCGTCAGACCCGATCCCGATGGAAAAGGGCCGCGGCTGCAGGGCGGCAAGTGTCCGGTCGAAATATCCGCCGCCATATCCCAAACGATAGCCAGCGACGTCCCAACCCATCACCGGCGCAAGCACGATATCAGGCAGAACCTCTGCGGCGTCGGGCGGTGGGACGGGGATGTTCCAGTCGCCCCGGACCATTGTCATTCCAGGTCGCCAGCGCCGGAACACAAGCGGCGCGGCCCGCGTCTCGACCACCGGCAAGGCGACGATCACGCCCGCTGAGTCCATATCTGCCATCACCGCCCGCAGGTCCGGCTCGCCCTTGATCGGCCAATAGCCCGAAAACACGTGCCCGCGTGCGCCGTTGAGACGCGTCGTCAGAAGCGATAGCAGATGACCCGCAATGGCTGCGCCCATGGCGGATTGCGCCTCGACGCTCATCGCTCGCCGGTTGGCCAAAAGCTCCGCACGTTTGGCCTTGCGCCAGCGGGCGACATCACGCTCTTGTTCAGGATCAACGCCCAAAGGGTCGAAATAATCCGGTGCGATCTCACTGGCCATGCAGGCCGGAGATGCGAAGCGACCACTTGATTTATCTTGCGTCATCACGAATCTCATATCGGCAAGGCGTATCCTGCCAGACACTCTGTTGCCTTCAAGCTGTGGCCTGCGCTCCGGGCTCGAATTGCGGAAACAGCACGTCGTTTTCCAGCCGGATATGCTCCTGCAGATCGTCCATGAAGTCCTCAAGACCCATATAGAGCCGCGTCCAGCTTCCGCAGGCGTCAACCGGCAGGTCAGGACCACCGGTGATGCGCCGGATCTTGGCCAGCTCGACCGCATGATCATCGTGATCGGCGCGCATCACGGCGATAGGCTTTTCGATGCCGGGGCCGCCGCCCTTGCGGATGGCGGGAAAGAGGATCAACTCCTCTTTCTCCATATGCACCTCCATGGCTCCGATCATCCGCCGCAGAACCTCGGCCAGCCCGGCGGGCGCGCGCGGATCATCGACATGCACGGCCTCCACCTTCTCGGACAGCTCCGCCAGCATCGGAAGCTGCTCGCGGTGGTGAGCGTGATAGCGTGTCTCGATGTAACGGGTCAGTTCGGCGGCGTCGTGGATGGGGGCTTGATCAGTCATTGTGGCGTCCTTTCGTCAATGCAGGTTTGGAATGGTATGGGGGCAGAGGCCTTGGGCATCCTGCACCGCCATGTGAAGCGATCGGGCGATCCGCTCGGCACGGGTGATGACATGGTCGGCGCCTTGTGGTGTGCAGACCTCGTGCGCTGTTTCGCGAAACAGCATCAGCCAATGGTCGAAATGCCCCTTCGTAACCGGCAAGCTGGTATGCGCGGGCACGGGTGCGCCGTGATAGCGCCCGGTCATCAACGCAACCGACGACCAGAACGTGACCATCCGCGCCAGATGCGGCTCCCAATCGGTGATGCGGGCGGCAAAGATCGGCCCAAGCGTGTCGTCGGCGCGGATCTTACCGTAGAAGCCGTGGACCAATTCGGCCAAGACATCTTCATCAAGGCCGGTCTCACGCATGACCGCACGGGTCATCTCGGGCCGGGCCGAGGCAATGCGAGGGGTATTGTCCGAGGATTCGGTCATCGCGGCCTCCGGGTTCATGTCTCTTGCATCCAGCGATAGACCTGCTAATAAGTATTGTAAATACCTATTCACCGGAGTGCGACCAGATGCGCCTGACCTCCTTCACCGATTACGGACTGCGGATGCTGATGCGCATGGCCAGCGCGCCAGAGCGGGCATTTTCAACTGCGGATCTTGCCGATGAGTTCGAACTTTCGCGCAACCATCTGAGCAAAATCATGCAGCGCCTTGCACGGGCAGGCATCATCGAAACCCGGCGTGGCGGCGGTGGCGGCGCGCGGCTGGCCCGGCCCGCGACTGACCTGCGACTGGGGTCGGTGATCGCCGTGCTGGAGGAAGATCAGCCCATGGTCGAATGCTTCGGTTCAGGCGCAACCCTGTGCACGGTAGATATGCAATGCCGCCTGAAAACGCGCCTGCGCGCCGCCGAACGGGCGTTCCTTGCCGATCTGGACGATTCCACCCTCGCGGATATCGCGTTGCCCGAACCGCGCACTGCCGCCTGACCCCACACAAACCAACCGGAAGGAAACGCCATGTCATCCTGGCTCCCCACCCTGACCACCGAAACACCCGAACAAGGCTACGACCTTGCGGTGAAACTGTCGCGTGTTGCGATCAAGCTGACCCAGCCCGATGCTGAAGCCCGCGACCGCATGCGCCCCGACTATGCCGAAAATGTCGACGCTCTCATCGCCGTGAGCCAAGTGGTGGCCACATATTTCGCAACGGTCGCGGCGGCAAACGGATACTGGAAAGGGTCGGAATGACGCAGGTCGAGATCGGCGAAAACGGCTTTGTCGTGGATGCAGAGGTTCTGGCCGAGGCGTTCGGCATCGAGGCCGCAGACGTGCAACCGCGTATGCAGTCCGGCGCCCTCACATCGCGTTGTGAACAGGGCGTGGATGAGGACGCGGGACGCTGGCGATTGACGTTTTATCACAATGGGCGCGCCTTACGGCTGACCGTTGATGTAAGTGGCGAGATCCTCGGTCGTGCAAGGTTCGACGCGCCACGACATGGTCCCGCGACATAATATCCGACTATTTCTGTCGGCTTTCTATTGCCTGCCTGTTTTTGACGGTATATCGGTATTTAATATACCCCTCCCATGAGTCGGTTCTGATGCCAAAATTGCAAATCGTACCCAACCCACGCGCGGCGCTTCTTCAATTTAGCCTGAACCGCTTGGCATGGCAGGCGATGGGCGGCATCGCGTTGCTGCTTGGCGCAATGGGTGTTGTGCTGCCGCTTTTGCCGACAACGCCTTTCGTGATCCTCGCCGCTTTCGCTTTTGCCAAAGGCTCCCCTGCGTTGCATGACGGGCTGATGCAGAGCCGCACTTTTGGGCCGATCATCACGGACTGGCGCGCAAACGGCACCATCGCCCCGCGCTACAAGATCCTAGCATTGGCCATGATGGGCGGCGCGCTGGCCCTGTCTGTTGCAATGACCATCCCCCTCGCCGTTCTTGCCCTGCAAGCGCTTAGCATGACGGCGGCAGCGTCCTTTATCCTCAGCCGTCCCAACAGGGCCATCTGAGATTTACAGCCAGCCGCGCACCGCGCACCCCGCGGCAAGCCGGAAACACATGCTGGCGCAGGTCGTCAGCAACACTCCGGAGTTCGCCATGCGACCCCTCATTCTCTGCCTGATCCCATTTCTACTGCCTGTGGCGGCAGCCGCCGATACAACCCTGATCGATACATCCCGTCTGGACAGCCGACAGGTCTATGATGTGGCGACACTCACCCCGCTGGCCTTGTCCAGCGACGGTGCACCCGCCGTCGTGCTGCTCGACCTCGCGGCGGGCGAGGTTGTGCCACCCCATGACACTGACAGCGGTTTGCGCCTGCTGACCGTGCTGTCTGGCACTCTGTTCTGGGGCGACGGCGACACCGTCGATGAAGCGCGCGAAACCCTTTATCCTGCCGGAAGCATCCTGACGGTGCCCCATGGCGCGAACCACTGGCTTGCCGCACGAGACGGCGATCTACGCCTGCAACTGATCGTTCTCGACGATGAAACCCCTGTCCCCGGCATTCAGGAGCAGATGCAATGACCCGCGCCCTGCCCTTTAACGGCCGTCACGGCAATCGGCAGGCGATAATCCCAAACGATAACCTTGATCTGAACGCCGTTGGCCATTGGGTCTATCATCGTCTCGATGACCGTGCGCAGCGGATAGTTGCCGGGTCCTGTCGCCACGTCGAAAATGAAACTTGTCAGCAAAAGCGCCGCTGCAATCGCGATAACGATATAGCGTCGCGCTGTTTGTGCGCCGTAGCCTGCACGCAGACCTGTATTGTCGGCCATCATCGCCATAAGCGGTCTCCCACAATTTGATTGAAAAAGGTCTCCGCACCGATCAGGTTCGAAGACGCAGGACACTGGTGCCGGGCCTAGTTGCCGGGGCTCTCCAGCGTGCCCCAGAACACGCCGGAATACTCAATCGGCAAGAACGGTTCGTGCAATTCCCGCATCGTTTCGTCGGGATCGAGATCGGCGAAAAGGTCCGGGTGCGGCCATTTCCCAAAGGCTTGCATGGCTACGAAATGATAGGGGCTGTTGTAGAACTGGTGATAGACCGAATGGAAACGCCCGTTCTGCACCGCCGACATCTCGGGCCAACCTGACCGCGCCGCAAGGGCGGCCAGTCTTTCCTGAACAAGTTCGGGCGTTGCCTCATACCCGAACAGAACGGCGGTTGTCGCCGGGTTCGCCTCGGCCCAGTTCGCGCCTGTGCCGATGATGACATCCGGATCATCGGCGAACACGGCTTCAAGGCTGACCTGCCCGCCGAAACCGGGGAACATCCGCGTGCCCCAGTTGCGCTCCCCTGCCAGATCGACAAGACGCCCCAGATTCGCGCCACCAAATGTGTTGCAGCATTCATTCGGATTGTAGCCCGCGGCCTGTTCGATGAACACGACAGGGCGATCCTCCAGCGGGATCTGTTCTACCGTCGCGTAGATGCGATTCATCTGTTCGGTATAGAAATCCGTGAATTCGTCAGCCTCGTCTCGACGGTCAAGGATACGGCCCATAAGCTGTATGCTTGCCACGGTGTTGGCTGTGGGATCCTGACGGAAATCAACGAACACCGTGGCGATCCCTGCCTCATCCAGTTTGTCGATGATACCGCTTTCCTGCGCCCTGAGCAGTTCGCCAAGGTTCATGAACACCACGTCAGTGCCCAGTGAAATGACCGATTCCAAATTCCAATCATCAGCATAGGGGCTGCCCAGCCGGGCAATATCTGCGGCAGCGGGAAAAGCGGCCTCGTATTTGCGCCAGGCGTCGGGGTCGTAAAGGATCATGTCGTCCTTCCAGCCCACGACACGGGCGAACGGGTCGGCACGGTCCAGAAGAGCGAGCGTGTAGATCATCCGCCCTTCGCCCAGAACGATGTGCTCGGGATTCCTTTCGACCTCCACACTGCGTCCGGCAATGTCGGTGACGGTGATGGTCTCTGCTGTGGCGGACGTGGCGGTCGCGACGTTCATCGCGATGGCTGCGGTGGCGAAACAAAGACCCGTGATCAGCTGCTTGGGCTGCATGGGTCTCTCCTCGATTTCAGGTCTGCCGTAAGCGGCGACTTCCCGAGGAGCAGATGTCTGAGTATTTTAGTCAACCATTTTGTTGACATACCAGACTCTTTTAGTCAGAGTTACTGCAAGCATCCCAGCCACCCTGCGGGCAGCCCGGATCACACCGCAAAAAGGAGGTGCCCTATGCCCGCAGTGATCGCCTTAAAAGGAACCCGCCCGCGTGTTCGACAAATGAACAAACCCTGCGACGACGACCGCGAGCCCCGACTGTGCTGGCGCGAACTTTTCCAACAGGCAATGGGCGGCATCTACCAAAGTGACGAGCGTCTGGAATACTATATTGACCGCATTGAGCGCATGCCATGACTGCGATGAAGCCACTCCCCAAAACGACAAATACAGAGGTCTCGCCGCTCCCGGCCTACGACGCCCGCGATCTGACCGAATGCGGCGATCAGGCACGGATCGTGCTCGACGACCAAGTTTACACCCTGCGCATCACCCGCGCCGGCAAATTGATCCTGACTAAATGAAGATGCGGTTTGAATTTCCCGACGACGTCCCATCCGCATCGCCGCCGCGTGGCGCGGCTCCGGTGGGGATGCTGCACGAACTGCCGCCTTTTGAACTCGCGGCGATCGTCTATCTGCGCGCGTGGTGTGCAGGCGGTGCCGACCGGCAAATGATCGCAAGAGATTTCAGTCTTGCAATGGGCAAAGACGCTGGCGCAATGGCGACCCGGGATTTTGACGCGCTGATGACCTTGCTCCTGAAAGGTGCCCGCAGACCAATCATGCGTCACGGCCTCTGCTGCAAATGTTTCGGCGGCGACGAGAGCGCCTTTGCCAATATGATCGCCGCTGCCGCCGGACAAGACCACGAAGACGCGCAGCTGTTCGCCTGCACCCTTATGGCGGGTCACGCCACATGGCCCGCCGTCCAGTTGGCATTGAATCTGGGACAGGCGTTCCTGCGCCTCTCTCGTATGCCAGACACTGCACAAATGCCGACCGACGGCGATAACCGACCCTTCACCAGACACTAAAAGGATCAAGTCCCCATGAAATAGACCCTTCTGGCAGCCCTTGCCACCACGGCTGTCGCGTTGTCATTAATTACGGGAGTCTTCGCGTTGATGGACTTCTTGCCAGTTTTGTTGACTCAAATTGTGGGAGTCAGACCCGCCCTGCCCTATCCGACTGAGCCTGTTTTTGGTTAAAATCCATTGTGCCTTGCGATCGGCGATGCTGCGCACAGCTGCCAACAAGTGCGGTTCTTTGCTGTAGGCCTTGAGCAAGGAGGCCTTGGCGTAGCCGTCTGCTTCGGCCATGATACTGGCTGCTTTGAGGAGCGGCTTCTTCTGGACCGCGCAGATTGCCACGAGGCACGCGATCCGGATTTCCGGGTTGAAGTCCTGAACGGCAGCGAGGGGCTGCCCACGAAATCTTGTGACCGCCACGGCAAAGGCGACACCGCGCATGGCGCGATGAATTTTGCGCACATTATTGTCCTTTATTGCCACTTCGAGCAGACGGGCGCCGATGCGAGCGCGGCGAAGAAACTTTGTCGAAGGTTTGACGATGTCAGGCCTTGGCATGGTCGGGATGAGTTGGGCGCCGCACATCAAACAATCGAAGGCCCAAGCACGTCGCCAATGTTTGAGAGCAACACCGTGTACGGAACAGATGGGACACGTTTGGAACGGGAATTGCGCGGTCAGTACAGCCTCGAGCGGCGTAGCTGTTGATATTGTCAGCGAGTGCACAAGTTCGAAACCGGAGCGCGCTACGGCGGCAATTCTAAGAGTCTGATTCAAAACTAACTGATCATTTTCAGGTCTTTGCAAGATGTCGTGTCACGCGTCGAATGTGTGCGATTAGGATCCAAGCCTCTGCGCTAGCGATGGATTTCTCCCAGTCTTTTGACAAGCGGCGGCATCGGTTCAGCCAGGCGAAGGCGCGCTCGACCACCCATCGACGCGGCAGCACTTCAAAGCCTTCTGCGGTATCGGAGCGTTTGATGATTTGGACTGTCCATCGACCAAGGTCTTTCAGAGCGTCCCGCAGTTTGGGCCCTGCATATCCGCCATCCGCGAATATGTGCCGCAACGATGGATAGCGAGAGACGATGGCTTTCAGCACTTCCGGCGCACCGTCGCGGTCCTGAATTTCGGCGCTGTGAACGACCAGACCAACCAGCAATCCAATAGTGTCCGTGACGATATGGCGCTTTCGTCCTTTGATCCGTTTGCCCGCATCGTACCCACTAACCCCACCACTTTCAGTGGTTTTTACGCTTTGGCTGTCGATGACACCCGCTGTTGGCTGGGCCTTACGGCCTTCAGCCAGGCGCGCAACCTCCACGAGCTTGCGGTTCATCTCATCAAGCAAGCCGTCATCGCGCCATGCATAAAAATAACCCCGCACCGTCGACAAGGGCGGAAAGTCATTGGGCAACATCCGCCACTGGCAACCGGTTGTTGCAATATAAAGGATCGCGTCAAAAACATCGCGTAATTGCGTCGTACGAGGGCGGCCCGTCATTCTACGTGGCGGCATCAATGGCGCCATTACGGCCCATTCAGCATCCGTCAAATCACTTGCATACTTGCCGCCTACGCGCTCATGTTGACGACGGGTGAGTTCAGTCCAGGCCATAAATGTCTCCGTTCAGCTATCAAACCGAACAGAATCACAACCTGCTGAATTCACTCAACTAGTTTTAAACCAGGCTCTTAGGGCCGCAGAATCTTCGAGCCCAAAATCAAGCACGTCAACATAACGTCCGTCGATACCGACATGTGCCAATAGGTCAACCAGATCACAGTGGTTGAAGTTTGCAAGCCGCGCCATCCAGCCCGAAAGGAGCTCATCCGCGACGGGGATCACAACTTTTGGCAAAGGCCGTGGCGTCAAACCCCGGCCTATTCAAGTCGCCGTTGCACGGGTGCGTAGCGCGACCAGAGGGGCGACCAATTCGCAACTGCATCGTCGGTAATGCATTCCTCGCCGGAACGGATCGCATCGATGGCCAGGTCCTTGACCAAGGAGAACACCCGCGACGTGATCCCGCCCGTCAAAGCGAGAATTTGCCGCAGGGATTTGACCTTTAAGTTGGATTTCTTCTCAAGCGGCACGGCGGCGATAAGGGTCTGCATCATATTTGAAAACTCGGAATCGTCGCGCCAATTTGGTAAATGATGCTCGTCGAGCCGTCGCGCGAGTTGCACATCACCGCGAATGGCATCTACCGCTTCGCTTACCCCGAAACAGACCAAAGAAACCTCGAGTTCATTGCTGAGGTAACGCAGGACATTGAGGAAGCGCCGCTGCTCGCGATGCGTGCCAGCAAGAAGGTTGTGAACTTCATCAATCATGATCATGCGCAGGCCGAGGTCGCGCAGAAGGGCGATGACACGAACTTCAAGGGAAGCGACATTCTGAGACCGCACTGCAATTGCTGTGGCCTGTGCACCAACCGCCGCAAGGATATGAAGATAGAATCGACGCTCGTCCGTGGCCCGTGGCGCTTGCAAAAGCAAAAGCGGTGTATGGGTGACACCCGCCATTGGATCATATTCTGGTGCATACCCAAGGGACCGGTGATCGCATCGACGATGCCCTGCAGCAGCGTCTGCACAGGCGAGAGGTCGATGCTTTGCGCAAATGCGGGACCGGCCAGCACTATGATGGCCATCGCGCCGAGCGCGACAAGGGAAGGTTTGGACGTCATGAAATGTTTCCTCTGAGCCGATGAAACACGGCCGTGACACGGGCCACATGCCCTTGGGTTTCGGTGTAGGGGGGAATGCCGCCATGGCGGGTGACCGCCTCGGGGCCAGCGTTATATGCGGCAAGGGCCAAGGGTCCGTCGCCGAACTGGTCGAGCATCATCAAAAGGTAGCGCGCCGAGCCGTCGAGGTTCTGGGCGACATCGTGGGGATCGACGCCAAGATCGCTTGCAGTGCCCGGCATCAACTGTCCGAGGCCGATGGCGCCAACAGGGCTTCGCGCGATCGGGTTGTAGGCACTCTCAACTTCAATATTGGCGCGGTAGAAGAGCGCCCAGTCGGTGACTGAGAACCCCGCGCGACGCAGAGCGCCATGCCCGGCATACCGCAGGGCAGTGGTCTCGATCGCATCAAGGATTTCTGCGGAGGCGCGAACAGCACGCGGAGCCGGGATCGCCACCTCAATGACTACTTCGGAGCCACGTGGTTCTGCGAATAGAAAAAGGCGAGCCGTCGCCTCTTGGGTCTCGGAGAAGGAGCGCAGGGTGCTTGCGTCATCAGAGACGGAATTCAGCCGGCCATCCGGACCAACCGAGAAAATGAAACCGTCGGCACCCGCCCGTGTTTCGGCGGCCAAGGGCGCGGAACATACGCCTGTACCCAAAACAACGACGAGCGCAAAGGCGCGGTTAGCTGTCCTTGACCGGGGTCGCTCCGTTTTGCGACCCTGATGTATGACCGGGAGCGGCGTGCCGCTCACGACCACCTTCGTTGAGCGGAATGCTGACTGTCGTGCAGCCCATGTCGGCCAGGAAGCTGACAAGGCCAACGATGGTTTTGAAATCGCGCAGCTTGAGAACGCTTCGGCTGGTGACGAGCATCTTGTCGTCACGCCCATCAGACGCGACGGCGCGGATGACCCACGTACCGTACCAGCTGTTATGGCGCTTCTCGGCTCCTTCCTTGCAGACCACCTCGATGAGGTAGCCCTCGGTGAGCAGGCCGCGCAGTCCGTCTTCTGTAACCACATTGGGGGCTTCTTCTATCATGGCTTTCCCACGGGTCCTTTCTCTGCCTGAGGTGCAGCATCGGTCCCGTAGAGTTGAAACACCACGGTCGATACAATACAACATTAATGATAGCAAGACAATTAAAACGCCTTGACGAACACCGCCTTGCTCCAATACCAGTGATAGCTGACAGATACGTGATCTTAAAGGCAGTAAAGGAGTTTTGCCCTGCACATTTCCTGTGCGCGCATTGCTACGTTATTGCTGTCGGTCTTGCTTGGATGCGAGCCAGTAACTGCGTCTGCGAATTGTGTTCCGCCCGAGCGACCGTTCCTGCCCCAGTCCCAAGACGACATGCGAACTTACGCCGAACTGATACGTGCGGATTTTGAGGCCTACATCACTGATGTTCAGGACTATTTCCGTTGCGTCGATGAAGAGCGTGCTCGCGCCTTCGCGGAGGCTCGTGAAGTCAGTGAGGATTATGGCAGGTTGCCGCGCAAGCCCGCGCGCTACTGACCAAAGGCCACGCGTATCGAGAGCCTTGCGCAGCATGGCATAGGACATCAGTCGGGCAACTCTTCCGTTGCCATCCAGAAAGGGGTGCACCCAGAGAAGTCGGTGATGGGCACAAGCAGCAGCAAGGATCGCCTCGATTCGGCCCGGTAGGCTGTAAGCCTTGTCCATTCGTTCGAGAAAACGCGGCACAGCACCTGGGCTGATGGCAACATGCCGTCCAACTTCGACATACCGGGTGCGAAGCTCGCCCGGAACAACCGGGATCTGCTCGCCTGTCTTCGGATTCTGAACAAAGAGAAGCTCAGGCGGCAAAAGTTCGCAGAAGCGGCGATGCAGGTCGACGATCGACGAAGGCGCGGTCGCTGGCTCCGACATTCCGTCTTCATCGACCCATTTCTGGACTGCGACATGCGCCTTGGCCTCGAGCTGAAGGTTACGCCTCGATGGATCGGCGCTGTAGTCGTTCCGCATCGCCCGTTCAATATCGATGGGGTGAGTATCATGTCCCTCGATCAGGTTGCTGTAGTAGCAATTCATCGCCCGCACGAGATCTGCCAAGGCATCCGAGACGGAAGCAGGCAATCCACTCCGGAACGCCGCAGACTTCTCTGCCAGCTCCAGCACGAGGTCGTTCAGACCCGCCCGAGCCGGAGAATTTTCCGAAACCATGAGAGGCTCGAACAGACCTACTGTCTTGCCATCATCGGAGATCGTCACTTGTCCTGCTTTCTGACCACTTTTTTGGCCGTGATTAATCTCTATAAAAAGCAAACGCAATCATATGGTTGATCAACTAGGAAGTGATAATTATTCCGCCAATTTGGCCGGTTCTCTGACCGCTAACGCTTCAGAAGGCTTTGTTACGGTCCAAGATGTGATGAATGGCTACGCTGAAACTTGCACATCTCAATCAATCAAATCTCCTTGCTATCATTAATGTTGTTTCGTATCGCTGCACCATTATAGATGGAGTCGGCATCATGAAGCACATGGTCCATAGCGTGGCAGCCGCCGCGGCAATCAGCATATCCTCTCTTGTGGGTTCGGCCGCCCCGGCCCAAGCCTATCAGGTCGACTGCGCGATCCTGCTATGTCTTTCTGGGGGATGGCCTGCATCCGCACCATGCGCGCACGCGCGGGCAGTGTTCATTCGCCGGATCACACCGTGGCCGATCGAGCCGCCGTTGCAGATCTGGCGTTGCCCGATGGGGGCGTCTTTCAACGAGCCTGCACCGATGTCACCCATAGAGCGGCTCTATGACATTGCGTTCCGCGATCTGCTCTCGGTCCGTCAGGAAACGGCTTCCCTGCCTCTTGTTCACGTCCAAGCCGATGATCAAGCGGACATCGACATCTCGGGCGACGCCTTCGACTTCGTGAGGAGCATCCGCGTCTACCATATCCAATACCGCCAAAACGAAAACCGCGATGGCGACTGCAATCGAAGCGACTCGACGCGCTTGGGATCATACGGCCTTCAAGGTGACTATCGCTGGACAAGGTCCGGCGTGGCCCAGGTGCCGACCGCGTCTGAGCTAACCATCCCGAACGGATGCAGAAGCTATTTCTATCGGTCTGTCTTCGTGGACTGGCGTGATCACGCCGGGAACTACGGCTCCGAAGAAGTCCGCTACTGACCAACCAAGCGCCAGGTTTCCTGAGCGATCCTCGCAAACCCCTGCACCGGAAGCTGTGCAATCAACCCAGAAAAGGAAACGACGCCAGACCGTGAAGCCTGACGCCGCGCTAGAAAAATCGGTGAACAAGAATTTTCTAGCGCACTGTCCAAACACCCGCAACCAGCAAAGTTGTTTTGCTGGCAAGAATGTTGTTGTCTCACGAGATGGCGTCGGTTCTTGTTAATTGTCACTGAGAGCTGACCCGGCATTGTCACCGAGATTTGACCCGCCCAGTCAGTATGTTTGCAG
>Ga0306870_1000236_pt1 | contig 13610 bp, 15 predicted proteins | sample AntRauMeHopE1496_FD_190435 | JGI IMG/M metagenome (GOLD analysis project Ga0306870, IMG submission 190435) | Saline lake microbial communities from Rauer Islands, Antarctica - Metagenome Hop E1 #496 (v2) (version 2) | ecosystem: Environmental > Aquatic > Non-marine Saline and Alkaline > Saline ... | reverse complement strand
GTGTAGACATATCCATGGTGAGGCGGGGCTCCTGAAAATCTGCTTTTTTGGCTTTGACACCATAAAATTACAGCTTTTCAGAACGTTACGCCACCCTCACCAACACCTCATGCATAATTCGGGTTAAGTTGCCGTCCACGAAACCGGCAGCAGCTCATCTACACACGTCCGGTCTGAGCGCGCTATATGTAATTTTTTAAATTACTGTGAGGGTCAAACATGGCACAAGCAAGGGTCCTAGGCTCTATGTCTGGCGCAGTCTATCGTACGTTGAAAGCATCATAAAGGTTCCTAACATGTCCCGCCCGAACACCCCCGGTCCTGCTAGTACTGTCGCAATTGCCAAGCGTGTTCTGAGCATTGAGGCGGATGCATTAGCGTATCTGGCGGATCACCTGCCTGTTGATTTTGCGGCTGCGGTTGACAAGATATTGGACAGTACGGGCCGCGTTATTATTTCGGGGATCGGCAAATCGGGGCACATCGGGCGCAAACTGGCGGCAACGCTGGCCTCGACGGGGACACCTTCGTATTTTGTGCACGCCACCGAGGCGAGCCATGGGGACCTCGGCATGATCGGGGCGCAGGACATCTGCATTCTGATCTCGAACTCTGGCGAGACAACAGAATTGCGTGACATCGTTTATCACACACAGCGATTTTCGATCCCCATGATCGGGATCTCGTCCAATCCAGACAGCACCCTCATGAAGGCCGCTGATTTCAGGCTGACCCTGCCCAAACGTCCCGAAGCCTGCCTTATCGGGATGGCCCCCACCACCTCCACGACGCTGACGCTGGCCTTGGGCGATGCGCTAGCTGTAGCCCTGATGGAACAGCGCGGATTTGTTGCAGAGGATTTCGGCATCTACCATCCGGGCGGTAAACTGGGTGCACAGATGCGCACCGTCGGCGATTTGATGCATGGCGGGGATGCTGTACCGCTGCTGGCCGAAGACGCACCCATGTCAGAGGTGCTTTTGGCGATGACCTCAAAAGGGTTCGGCGTGGGTGTGTTGACCAAAAATGGCATCATCACGGGCATCATTACAGATGGCGATTTACGCCGAAACATGGAGGGATTGATGGGGCGTGCAGCGCTGGATATTGCCAATAAAGATCCCCTGCTTGTCACCCCCGCGACATTGGCCCCCGAAGCTTTGGCCCTGCTAAACACACGCAAGGTGAATGTGGTAATTGTGACAGACGCCGGTCGGGCCCCCTTGGGCATACTGCACATTCATGATCTTTTGCGCGCGGGTGTTGCCTGACGCCTGTTTTTCTTTTTCCTGCCGGAGGCATTTGTGAAAACTGTAATCTTCATTCCCGCCCGCTATGCCTCTACCCGGTATCCGGCCAAACCGCTTGCGCTGCTGCGGCAAAAAGACGGGACGGAAAAGTCGCTGATCCAAATGAGTTGGGAGGCTGCGCGCGCTATTCGCGGGGTGAATGCGGTTTGTGTGGCGACGGATGATGACCGAATCGCACAGGCGGCGCATGCGTTCGGCGCGGATGTGGTGATGACTTCTGTGACCTGCGAGAATGGTACTGAGCGCTGCGCCGATGCAATGGCGCGCTCGGGCATTGACGCGGATCTGATCGTGAACTTTCAAGGTGATGCGCCGCTTACCCCGCCTTGGTTCGTAGAGGCGCTGATTACTGCAATGCAACACGATAACACCATTGGCATTGCCACGCCCGTCCTGCGGTGTGACCGGGCAACCTATAAAGCGCTCAAGAAAGACCGCGCCGAGGGGCGCGTAGGCGGCACAACTGCCGTGTTCGATGCACAGATGAACGCTCTTTATTTCTCCAAAGAAGTGCTGCCCTATATCGATCCGGGTAAAGTGTCAGAGCCGATACCCGTCTTTCACCATGTGGGCGTATATGCCTACCGGCCCCGTGCCTTGGCCGATTATGTAGCCCACCCTGTCTGCCCCCTCGAGGGGCTGGAGGGGCTCGAGCAGCTGCGTTTCTTGCATGCGGGCATTCGGGTGCGTTGTGTCGAAGTGGAGGCAAAAGGCCGCGTCTTCTGGGAGCTGAACAATCCTACGGATGTCCCCCGCATTGAGGCAGCATTGGCGCAGATGGCATCTGGGATGTAATATTACCACGCCTGATCAAGAGGTAACGCCTAAGAGCCGCCCGGAAGTGCCTCAAGAGGCCCTGAAAGCAATTAGGCGGCCCTACACCCGTTCCCGAAGCCCTGACCCTAAAATGCAGCACTGATGCAGAGTCTGGTCAATATCCAGATACCGGATTTCAATTGATCGTAAGCGCTACGGCGCTACCCTATGCGGCAAGGCTTGATGGCAGCCTAAAGCGCCACGGCATAAGGTATTCAATGCCGCTCTGCGGATGTCCGTCGAGGAGCGCGCGGAGGGTGTCGGCGAGGTAGTCGACGGGGTTCACGCCGGACACTTTGCATGTGGCGACCAGCGAGGCGAGCATGGCCCAGTTCTCGGCGCCGACCTCGTTGCCCGCGAAGAGCGCGTTTTTCCGCGTCAGGGCAATCGGGTGGATTTGATTTTCGACCGGGTTGGTGTCCAGCTCGAGGGTGCCTTCATCCAGAAAGCGGATTAGGCCGGGCCAGTGCGCGAGGGTGTAACGGATGTCCTCGGCCAGCTGGGATTTCTGCGGGATGCGCGAGAGCTGGGCCTCCAGCCACGGCTTGAGCGCGGCGATGATCAGGGCTGCATGTTCGCGCCGGGCGGCCAGCCGCACATCCGCATCCCTGCCGCGCACGGTCTTCTCGATCTGATAGAGCAACGCGATCTGGCGCAGCATCTCCTCGGCGATGGGGGAGCGGTCGCTCTCGAAGCGTTTCACGAAGCGGCGGCGGACGTGGGTCCAGCAGTAGACCAGCTGCCATGGGCCACCGTCACGCTCGATTTCCGTCAGTGCGTTATAGGACTGGTAGGCGTCGCATTGCAGGAACCTGCTGCGGTATCCGGCGAGGAACCTCAGCGGATGCTCCTTCCCCCGCCCGGGGGCGTAGTGGAACAGCACGATGGGTGGGTCCCCACCGCCATGACCACGGTCGTCTGACACGACGGCCCAGAAGAAGCCGCTCTTGGTGGCCTTGCGGCCCGGCTCCAGCACTGGCGCGCGGGTCTCATCAGAGGTGGTTCGGTTGATCTGAACAGGTTCCGGGCGTTTTCTAAGTGGATTTCCGCCTTGGTTACGCCGCTACCACCTCGGACATCGGCAAGTTGAAGTAGGCCTGATCGGGGGTTCTTCCGTCAAGCGATGAATGTGGTCGGCGGCTGCCCTGCAAAAATTCCAACCGATCAAGTAGGCGGTTCATGTCGGCCGAGTTCTGGCCCACCTCAAACTGGCGCAACCAGACAAAACGGGTGACGGAGCTGTCTGCAGTTTCCGTCAGCAGGGCATCCAGTCGGCTACGCGTCTCATCATCCCGCTGGTGAAAAATCCGCGCGTCGATCCGTCGCTCGGCAGCGACAAGCGCATCCGCGCAAAGGCGTTCGATAACCGTGATCCCCGGCAGAATGGTCTGGGTCCCCCGGCACTGCTCCACGAAGCGTCGCGCCAGATCCTCATTCGACCGGGCGGTTTCGGCTTCGCTCTCCAGCCAGGCCTTCAGTTCGCGCGACCCTCGGCCAGTGAACATCTTGTAGTCGTAAATATCCCGTAGGGCCGCCAGGTGTTCATGGCGCGTTTCTTCGCGGCTTGCGTATCCCACCAGATCGTCCGCCTTCAGCCCAAGTTGCGCTGCCAGAAAACGCGTGACTTCCAGTGGAATGACCTCACCGGGGGTTAGCAAGCGCCTAGAGTAGCGCAACGCACAAAGCTGGAGAGCAAAGTCGAAACGATTGTGTGGGCGGCGACGGGCACGGATGATTTCCAGATCGTCGTCCGCCAAGGTGTAGTGATGCAGCATCACGGTTCGATCGGTCGGAAGATCAAAAAGTGCTGAACGCTGGCACTCGGTCAGGATGGTGCGATGCGCCATGTTTCTTTTGCTTTCGGAATATTGTTTACTTATTGATGATTAAGATACTGAATAAGGAATTATTCTGATGGCTGAAAGCATGCCGCTTTTCAGAACAACTCAAACGAACGTTTGTGAAACATGCTGATCGGCTATGCCCGCGTCTCCAAAGCCGATGGCAGCCAGTCCCTTGACCTGCAACGGGATGCCTTGATCGCAGCGAGCGTCGAAGAAGGACAGATTTACTCGGATCTGGCGTCCGGCAAGAAGGATGACCGATCCGGTCTGGAGGCCTGTCTCAAAGCATTGCGTGACGGCGACATTCTTGTTGTGTGGAAGCTCGACCGCTTAGGCCGCAGTCTGCATCATCTGGTCAAGACCGTCAGCATGCTGTCCGAGCGTGGAGTTGGCCTCAAAGTGCTCACTGGGCAAGGCGCGCAGATCGACACAACAACTGCAGCAGGTCGACTTTCATTTGGTATCTTTGCAGCTCTGGCTGAATTCGAAACCGAGTTGATCCGAGAACGCACAATGGCCGGGCTCCAGGCAGCCCGCGCCCGTGGTCGGAAAGGTGGAAGAAAATTTGCCCTGACGAAAGCGCAGGTCCGCATGGCCCAGGCCGCTATGACCAGCCGCGACACGTCGGTTTCTGAACTCTGTAAGGAACTGGGGGTCAAACCGGTCACACTCTACCGATATGTCGACCCGAACGGTAATCTGCGCGATTACGGGAAACGAGTTCTCAGCGCTTAGAGCGGTTCCGTCTCAGTTAGAATCGCGGGTGGATTCCCATGAGGGCATTTTTCTGATTCCTTAGCTTCAGGAGGATCAGCTCATGCCCAACCCGTTGTCGCAGGATATTCGCCATCGATTTCGACTTCTTCATAAGGAGGGCCACTCGGCGCGTGAGATCGGCCGCCGTCTTCTAATCTCTGCGGCGACGGCCGTTCGGTACGCGGATAATCTGCGACAGGGAAACGATCTCACGCCTGCCGCAAACTCCCGCCGCCGCGGCCATGGTCGGCTGGTTCCGTTCGAAAGCTTCTTCATGGAATTGGTTGAACAAGATCCTGACATTACACTCAAAGAGCTGCGTGCTGCGCTCTTTGAGGCCCACGGCGTTGAGGCCTCGCTGTCGGGCATTGATATTGTGCTCCGGCGGCTTGAGTACACATATAAAAAAAGAGCCTCATCGCGGATGAGCGAAGCAAGCCCCATGTGAAGGCAGCTCGACGAAACTGGTTCCGTTGGCGTCTTCCAGCCATTGCTGCAGAACCTCACCGCGTTGTCTTCATTGACGAGACAAGTGTCAAAACCAACATTACCCGGTTGCGCGGGCGATCCCGATGCGGCACCCGACTGGCTTCCTCCGCACCCTTCGGTGCTTGGGGCACGCAAACATTCATTGCAGATCTTACCCATGATCGGCTTGTTGCGCCTTGGGTCATCAAGGGGGCCATGAATGGCGAAGCGTTCGCCGCTTATATCCGCGAGGTACTGGTTCCGGAGATCGAACACGGCACGGTCGTGATCTGCGATAACCTTGCGACGCATAAAAATGCCGCAGCCGCAGCCGCAGCCGCCTTACGGGCTCATGAACTGGCCCCCCTTTCGACCGGACATTTGGGCATAACCATGGAGGCTTAGGGATATCCCTAAGCATGTGCTTATGTCTGACTATGAAATCATCACCGATGGCGGCCGTAGGCGTCGCTGGTCATCGTCTGAGAAGCTGCGGATCGTGGAGGAAACGCTGGACGAGACCGCCAGCATTTCCATCGTTGCGCGCCGCAATGGTGTCGCACCAAATCTGCTATATCGTTGGCGGCGATTGATGTTGGAGGGGGGAGCCGTGGCTGTTTCTGGAGACGATGACGTCACAAGCAATCGGGCTGTGCGACAGATGGAGGACCGCATCCGCGAACTGGAGAGGCATCTGGGGCGCAAGACGCTGGAAGTCGAGATTCTCAAGGAAGCACTGGACAAATCGCGCTCAAAAAAACTGACGTGGCATGCGCAATCGCAGCGACCGGGAGATTCCCAACCTGCGTTGGTGCGGCGATGGCTTCGAGTTCACCTGCTGGAACGGTGAGATCGTTCGAGGCGCTTTTATCATCGATGCCCACGACCGCGAGATCATCGCCTGGTGTGCCGTCGTGAACGCTGGCATCGCTGCATCGGACGTATGCGACATGATGCTGGTGGCGGTGGAGGCGCGGTTTGAGGGGCATCGCGCACCGCACCAGATTGAGATGCTCACTGACAACGGCTCACCTTACATCGCGAAAGACACGCGCATCTTCGCCCGCCAGCTCGGTCTCAGGCCCTGCTACACACCGGTGAAAAGCCCGCAGAGCAATGGTATATCGGAGGCATTCGTGAACACGCTCAAGCGCGATTATGTGAACATCACGCCGCTTCCAGACGCCGCCACTGTCCTTGGATTGATCTCTGGCTGGTTCGAGGACTACAATGAAAACCACCCGCACTCGGGGCTGAAGATGCGCTCACCACGCGAACACATCGCAGCTCAAACCGCAACCGCCTGAGTGTCCGGTCAAACGGGGGCAAGATCAGCTCACGGATGCTGGTTCCTGTAGATGCTGGTTCCTGTACTTGCCGCCCCTACGGTAATCCCCCCAAGCCTGTACTAAATGGCAAATTGGTCACTTCTTTGGTGAAAAAATCTCTATAATGATTGATTCATGACTTTTACTTGGCAAAACTTTCTATTTTTTGATAAAGATTGGTTTCTACAACCATAATCAGGAGATTTTTCAGTGATCAACAAGCTCTCTTCTCTTGCGGCAATTGCCTTGATGGCAACGGTCCCAAGCTTGGCCTCTGCAGATGGCGTGGCCGCTTCGCTCAGCGCGTCGTTTGGCGGCAACTCAGGCAGCGTATCCGTTCTTCCGCCCAGTGGTGCTGGTGGTGTCATCACAACGCCGCAATCCGTATCGGTCGCTGGTGCTGCCGGTGGCTTCGCTGTAGCAAGCTCTGTTGCAACTGCATCATCCAGTGGTGCGGCAGCTGGTGCAACTGACGATGTAGATTTGACGCCTCTGGCCGAGGTCACCTATAACGGTGGCGTAGGCGCTTATGAAACCACCGTTTCGTTCGCGCCCTCGGCTACTACAATTGCAGCGGTTGCCGCAGCAGCATCTGCGCAAGCGATCGCTGATCTTTGCCTCGCTGGATTTGCTGTGTCGCAGGATCCCATTCTGGCATCGCAAGCTGGTACGACGGGAGTTATTGTTGATGACAACCTTCTCGTAAACTTGGGCTTTCTCGGCATCCAAAATAGTCCTGCGTTTATTGCTGATAGCACAATCAACATTGTCGACGGTAATATTACTGTTTCTGGTGGCGATGTCACTGTTGCCTGCAACTGAGCCCATGTCGACCTTATGACGTGATAGACACTACCAGTGGCGCGCTTAACCGCGCCACTGGTTCTCACGTAGAGCTGGCTGCATGAACCCAGAGGCATACAAATGACTTTACACTTGAATAAATTGGCAAAATCAGGACGCGCCTGCAAATCGGCGGTGGCGATTACGCTTGTTGGGACTGTTGCATTTTCTGGTATGGTTAGCGCTCAAGAAGGACAGATCGACGCCCAATTATTGGAGCAAGAGGATCTTGAGCCCGGCTTGGAGCAAGCCCGTCTGCCTCAGACAGGGGCCGTCCGGCTTGACCAGCGTTTTGACCTTAATGGTGTATCACTCGCTTTTGAGGTGGGATCTTACTTAGATCTGAACTTAAGTACGAGCGAGGCAGAAGATCTCGTTCTGGACGGGGGCGTAGGGTTTGTCAGAGAAGTTGAGACTGAGCAGGGCTTGGACTTTTCGGCCGGTGGCCAACGAGGCAATACCCGTCAGAGCGCCTGGGTCTTTCAGCTCAATACGATGGACCGTAACCGCACCGTTACGCAGCGATTAGATGAGCCCGGTGAGCTTATAGGATTTCGTCTTGGTCTGAGTTTAACTGGCAGGTGCATCCTTCCGGGCGCTCCAGTAGATGGATATTGCACTTATACACCAGGGATTTCCACTGACCCCAGCTTGATTGATCCCGACACACTTGTACCAGCCGCCTTCATGTTTAACTCTGATTTTGGGCAGGAAATTCCTGAGGCCGTTCACCGGTCGCTTTTTGCAACCGGATTTCAGCGTGGTGCAGATGTGCCTGGCGGGCCGCTTGTGGGGGTTGATTTAGATGTAGTGAATGCTGGTTTTGCGGCTTTCCCAGATTCTCCTCTTAGTGGGAGTAGACATGAAGATACACAAAAGAGATTCGTGCCAACAGCTGCATTTATCGAACAAACGCTCTCAACAAATAGCGTCGAGGCGGCAGCTACGCGGACCACACGTGCCATTGTTTTACCAGCCTTTGACGAAATTGACGGTGTGTATCTGACTATGCAATTAGCCTCTTTGCTATTGCCGTCGGCAAATGAAACAGTCGATTATGTAGAAGGGACGCCTAACGCGAGCGTTAGTAATAACCTCTTTAATTCCTTGGCTAATGCTCGCGCTCCAGCTGGAAGTTATACGATTTTTCAGACTGGACGCGCCGACGTCATGCACTCTATAACACCGCCAGATTCAGCGGCGGAAACACCTGTAGCGTGGTACAACGGGGTCTGGATGGGCATGTCTCCAGTGCGCAATGTACGCACAACACAGCGGTTGCAGTTTATCCCGAACGGGGACCGCATTAGTGTGAACGATCCAGCTTTTGCGGAGGGCGGGTTTGGAACGCCATTCAGTGATTTGGTTGATGCAGGTATCACTTTAGTTGATGAGTTTGATCAAAGCATTACAAGCGTGAACCTTCAAAATGTAGATGACCTTTACGTGCAACTTGGCCTTGACTTAACCCGCCAAGATGCGATCCGGCAGTTCACAGCGACCGAAAAAACTGATTACCGGCTTGTACCACATTTGTCTTTCAGCGGGAATCGTACAGGCGGTGAGACGGTATTCCGTTATTATTCAGGTCTTATTTTTTCCGAAGACGTAAACGCATATGTAGGAACGGATTTCACGTTGGCGACGGAATCAGGCTGGAACGCTTATGGACGCCTAGACCTCTATTCTGCGCCTGAGCTTGACTATAGAAGCGAAGTAGAATTAAGGGGAAGCCGAACATTCAGAATCAATCCAGATAGGCAGATGGTTGTTGGAGCAGGTGCAGTCTTAGGGCTCGATAACGAAATATTCAATAATGGGATTGGTTTTCCTGAGAATAAAGCGCAAGCGGATATTTTCGGGAGATGGCGGGAGGGAGATTTTAATTTCACGGTTAATGAAAATTTCACACGTGATAGTGGTGGAAACTGGGATCAGGCTACGACTCTGGGCGTCGGGTATGCACCGAACGATCGTTTTTCTGTGTCTGCGCAGCTTACACCTTGGTCCACAGTTGACTCATATATCGAGGGTGCCATAGGTGTAAATTACCAACTTGACGGATTGGCTGGTTCGCCTGTCCTGCAGGCGCAGTTTTCTCGAGCAAAGTATCTGGTGGGCGGTTCAAGTCTTGGCGGCACTACGAGTGTCGATGTGAGCATGTTTAGCGCCGGATTGCAGATGCGTTTTTAGTTCCCTTCTTTCTACAGAAAGTGATGTTAGCCAGATGATAAAATTTTTAGCTTGTGTATTAATGGTGAGCGTTGCGCTCTGCTCTACAGCAGTAACAGCCGAAGAAAGCCAAAAATCAGTTGTTAGAATGGTGATTATGGGAAGTGATGCTGGTAAGGGAGCGTTTACTACTAATGCATTCAGTATTTCTGCTGGCGTTGGAGTTGCTGTGACAGGTGAATATGCGGCTAATGCACAGGCCGGGGCGATAGCAACGGCAGTAACAGCAGGAGTTTCATTGACGAAAATAGATGGTGGTACTGTTGCACTTGACGTCTCGTCCTCCCCTTATGAGACTCGTGTGTTTGGCGATTAAGATTCTTGCTAAAGTACCTAAGGGAGGTCTGAAAGACCTCCCTGTTTTAGTGCAATCTGGTAAGTTTGGGCATCCCCCGCAAGGAGCTCTTCAGATGCCAAAACAACCCGCTTTTTCGGTTTTGCGTGATGCGATGAAGAAGAAACGTACAACTTCTATGGTGAGGTCTCCTACCGTCAGGCCTTTGACAATTCCGACAGCAACGCCCTGGCCGCAACCGCAGGCTTCAGCTTCAAGTGGTAAAGACATTCCCCTGCGCAGATAACCTGCGCAGGGGTCACGCACCTGCCGGGACGAGTGTTCACTGCTCTACCCTCCGGCAGCACTTCGTCCGGCGCGCTCCAAAAGCTGCGCCGGACTTTTTTGTAAAAACCACCCGCTTGCTTCGGGCAAGGCTGGAAGCACTCCGGATCCGAAAGGCCAACTCAATGCGCAGATCTCTCATGTGGAGCCACCACGTCACACTGGCTGCAGCTGCACTCCTGATAACCACAGCCCTGTCCGGGCCCCTACAGGCTCAGGAGACAACCGCAGAGGCGCCCACGTCCCTGACAGAGACCTACCGCGACTGGGGTGGTGCGCTGCGCCACTACGCCATCCGTGGAGGGCCAGCCCGCTTCTCCAGTACGCATCTGCGAGATGACGCAGGAACTGCGCCAGCAAGACAGTGGCCAGCGCGTACTGGCCCTCTCGGTGATCCAGTCTGCAGACGACGCGGACACGGCCAGCCTGACGCTTGTGAGCCCCTTCGGGCTTCTGCTCTCTGCGGGCATCCAGATCGAGGTCTCGGAAGCCGCTCTGCTCGATATGGCATTCAGAACCTGCTTACCTGCAGGATGCATAGCCCTCTCTGATCTCACCGCAGATCAAATCAGCGCACTGGCCGCAGGAGAGACCGCAACCGTCATACTCACAGACACCAATGACCAGACCTTGCGTCTGGACGTCTCCCTCGCAGGCTTCACCGCAGCATGGAACAGGCTTAAAGAGCTCTGAGAGGAGTCAGAAAACGTTAGCTTTAAAGTGTCTCGCCTTTAACTTGAAACAACGCCTCTCACCAATGTCCCGGACAGGCGAAGCCTCGCAGGGTATTGGTGTGTCATGTTTAAGGTGAGGTGCTTTAGAGCGTGGCGCGGCTTTCAAACAGGTGATTAAACAGATTGCACAGCTTTACGCTGTCGAGAAGGAGGCGCGGGGGAAATCCCCAGAAGAGCGCGTGGCTCTGCGTCAGGCCAAGGCCAAACCTGTCTTCGACGACTTGCAGCTTTGGCTGCAGGCACAGCTGCGCAGGATCTCCGGCAAAACCAAGCTGGCCGAAGCCATTCGCTATGCCCTGAACCGCATGCCAAAGGCCCGCGGCTATCTCCACAACGGGCAACTCGAGCTCGACAACAATACCTGCGAACGGTCAATTCGATCCATCGCGCTTGGCCGCAAGAATTACCTGTTCATGGGGTCAATGGGCGGCGGCAAAGCGGCCGCCATCGCCTACACGCTCATTGAGACCGCCAAGATGAACCAGGTCGACCCCGAGGCATGGGTTACATGGGTCCTCAAGCGCCTGCCCGATGACAAGATCAATCGCATCGACGAACTCACGCTGTGGAGCTGGCAGGCCGAAAAGGCCTGAAACCGCGCCGCAACCGGACGGATACCTTGATGCGCGGAAATTAACACAGTGACCCAATCAAAACCTTCGGACGTGTGGTGATGGGGGAACCAGATTGACATTTCCATTTTTGTAGTTACGTTTCTACATTAAGGTGCTTAGAAGGATGTGAGCCGTGGGAATGACAACGATCAACAGCCGGACGTTCAACCAAGACGCAAGCGGTGCAAAGCGGGCTGCACTTGAGGGGCCTGTGTTCATTACAGACCGGGGGAAACCTGCGCATGTGTTGCTGAGTATCGAAGCCTACAGACGGCTTGCAGGACCGCAGGAAAGCATTCTTGATCTGCTGGCTGACCCAGAAGGGGCAGATGTTGTTTTTGAACCGGATCGTTTGCGTGACCTCACGCGCCCCGTTGATTTGTCATGATGTTTATACTCGATACGAACGTGGTGTCCGAGCTGCGCAAGGCGAAAGCAGGTAAAGCGGATGCCAACGTCGTTGCATGGGCCGGGGATCAAGACCCGTCTGCGCTCTTTCTGTCAGCTATTACGCTTTTGGAACTTGAGATGGGTGTTCGGCAGATGGAACGGCGCGACAGCACACAGGGCGCCGCTTTGAGGGCTTGGATGGCGGACAGGGTGCTTCCAGTGTTCGAGGGACGTATCTTGCCCGTGGACGGACCTGTCGCGCTTTGCTGCGCAGCTTTGCATGTTCCTGACCCCCGCAGTGACCGAGACGCCTTGATCGCCGCGACAGGGATCACTCATGCCATGCCCATCGTCACACGCAATGTTGCGGATTTTGAACCGACAGGGGTTCAGATCATCAATCCATGGGAGTTAGCGAAATGACGCCCAACACCCCGATAGCGCCCCACCCTAAGTCACAGGAAGAAATCATCGAGGGTAAGGGAAAGTCGTTACTCAAGCTGAACTGTTCAAAAGTCTAAATACAGGATAAAAGTGATTATACATGACCAGTAAAACCGCCTCATTACCTTTAACTAAGCGTGACCTTGCCAAAATTACACGCTGGTTCAAAGCACAAGTCAGAAAAAACACGTGCCCCTGTTGTGATGAAAGCGCTGTAATTATTTGGCCTTACTTGTCTTTGCTACCTCTGGTCGGCAGATCGGGCTCAAGCGGTCAAAGATTTGCTGTAATTGCGGAATGCCGTACCTGCGGATATCTACGCAGCTTCTCGGCAGAGAAAATCGGATTGGTTACACGTACTGCGACCACAGCCCATCAAGTCGCAAAACGTGTCCATTGATGAGCTCACAAACCACTGTTTTTGAACGCCTACCTTGGTGAGTAGCTTTTGCACCATGTCGTAAATGTTTTCTCGATATTGGTCATGTCGAACGGGATCGATTTATCTACGCACCACTTGCGGAACGCATCGGCCAACTTGCGCAAGTCTGGCACATGATCTCCATCCAGTTTTGGCGAATGATTCCGTGCAATCCCATCCCATGGCTGTGCGTCTCGGATTGTCCCGTCCGCTGGGAATGCCAACAGATGCGTTTCAGTTCTGCCGTCCCGTCGTGCTTTGCGGCCCATTTTGGGACGGTCCAGTTCGCGCTTGGCTTCGGTCGGATTAGAGCGTCTCGCTTGAAACGTGAATCGAAGGATTCCCTTGGATGTTGATTTGTGATTCATTCTCCTTGGAGGATGTCTTATGTCAGCAGCATTGCCGTCAGCGCTTCGGACGCGGTTTCAAGAATGTATTTGTAGAGGGCTTGAGCGGTTGATGAGCGACAACCATCTTGGCCGGTGCCGACAACCACCTTGGCCGGTGGGGCTGGACGGAAGACGGGCATGCCCGTCTGGAGGGCAGCCCCACCGGCCTGATTGATTTTGGGAATAGGTGCAGGTCGCTGCGGGTTGGTAAACTGGGATCTTCTGCCTTCAAACGGAGGACCCGGATTGGCCTACAAACCCATCACCGACCAGCATGAGAACGGCAATGCAAAAGTGAGCCACGGAAGTGGCGAGATTGTCTTGCTGCGGGCAGAGTAAAACTTTGCCACTTTGGCCCTTTCTGTTTGCAGGGAGGGTGGGGGTATTTTCAGCGTGGAACTT
>Ga0306870_1000234_pt1 | contig 13637 bp, 12 predicted proteins | sample AntRauMeHopE1496_FD_190435 | JGI IMG/M metagenome (GOLD analysis project Ga0306870, IMG submission 190435) | Saline lake microbial communities from Rauer Islands, Antarctica - Metagenome Hop E1 #496 (v2) (version 2) | ecosystem: Environmental > Aquatic > Non-marine Saline and Alkaline > Saline ... | reverse complement strand
TCCCTACGGCAGGCAGGCGTCTTCGATCCCAATAAGCAAAGAAAAAAAGATTACTGGCATCATTGCGGATATACATATTATAGAAATATTTTTTAGCTGATTTACAACTTCTTCTGGAAATTCTATCACATCAAACCCCGTTTCCTGAAAAGTTAAAATCAAATTCTTAAGATTTTCAGCATCATTTTTAATCCAAAAGTCAACATCGGCAGAACGTCTTTATTATCCATGAAAATTAACTGCTCCACCTCCTACCAATAGCATTTTGACTTGGTGCTTATTTGCTAGCTCAATGAACGAGTAATTTTATCCTTCCAGATTTGATTATTTCCGTTTAAGAATAAAATTGCCCATGGTGCGCTCTTCAAAAGTAAAAAGTTAATTCTCTCGCCTACTCAAATTTAGAAACGTCAAAAAACGATCTTCGCCAGAAGGGGCTAAGAATTCCTCTTGGCGAAGCTTATTACTCTCGTCCTTGATCAAAAAACGCATTCCCATAGTTCTAAAATAAGCCTGAAGATATAATTATTGAAAAATATCAGCTAAAAATCAAGTAGTTACACAAAGTCCACATCCACATTAAAAGGATACTTCATCAAAAACTGAAGGGCTTCTTCGATCTCCAAATCCTCGAAAAGCACCTTGTACAAATTCTCTGTGATTGGCGCACGTAGACCGGTAGTCTCCAAGAAAGCTTTGACAATCCGAACCGTATTGATTCCTTCTGCCACTTCTTCCATATCTGCCAGTATCTCATCCAGACTTTCCCCTTTAGCAAGTCGGTAGCCCACGGTGTAGTTTCTTGAATCTACTGAGTTGCAAGTGGTAACCAAATCACCGATACCTGCAAGCCCAAATACCGACTTCACACTTCCTCCAAGCGCATTGCTCAGGTGAACCATCTCTACCATTCCTCTGGAAATCAAGAGTCCTTTTGCGTTTTCCCCCAAGCCCAGCCCAGCCAAAGCTCCCGATGCGATGGCAATAATATTCTTCAAAACTCCAGACAATTCCACTCCGATAATATCAGAATTGCCATAAACCTGAAACTTCTCCGAGCGAAGCAAACGCTGACCCTCTAAAATCACTTCGTTATATTTACTGGCAATGACGGTAGCCGCCGGCTGGCCTTGTACTAGTTCTTTAGAGAGGTTTGGCCCCGCCAGGCAGCCCACTCGCACTGCTACAGTTTCTTGAAGAATTACCTCACTCATCGTCAAAATCTGGCTTCGATTTAGCCGCGTGACTGTATCGAGCGTTTCGCCAGGCTTAAAATTCAGACTCAGCCCTTTTGTCCCATGGATAATCAGGTGATATGGGAAAAGAAAGGGTGCGAAAGTTCTCACGACCTCCAAAAATCCAGAGGATGGGATCATGAAAAATAAGATTTCACATTGCTCGCAGATTTCTTTTGGGGCACTGGTAGCTGTGATTCTGGGATCCAGGGGCTTCCCCTGAGCAGTGTTTTGACTGTTTATCTCGTTTACCACTTCGGTCTTACGAGCATATACGATCACCTTGTTTTTCTGTGCTAGCATATTGGCAATTGCAGTACCAAAGCTGCCTACCCCAACTACGCCTACGATTTTATTTTTAGAAGAGCTTTTCGAGTCCATATCCGGTCAGTCTGTTGTGGTAAAAATAGAGTAAGCTCATATCCTGAGTAGTGATATTATCTTCGAAATCTTTGATTAGAGGCCGCTTGGCGTGATACATTCCCACATTATCCAATCCATGTCGAATAATCTCCTCAATGTCACGATTCAGGTGGGGAGCCATTTTAATTAGACCTTTTGATTTCAGATCAAAAATTGTATCCAGTACTATTTGACAGCCTTGTTTGAACTCCTCAACCGGAATCAACAAGTCCTCCTCGGGAAGTCTGAGCAATTCAAACAAATCTAATTTCGGATTCTCCTTTTTGATCATTTCAAAAGCCGTAAACGACAGCAAGTGCGAACTAAAAACCCGATTGATCTTATGAAACTCCTCCACAATTCGCTTCCCGAGCATGTTGGTGTATTCTTCCTCGCGTTGTGGGTCGACTGTCACTTTGCCTTCAGACATAAAATAGTCTTTGGTGTCAATCTGCCTCCCATTTTTATCTATTGTGCGACCGTCCTGATCCACATAGTTGCCTAGCACATCCATGGCCTTTCCGATGGATACTGAGATATCAGATCCTTTGGTGAAAAATTTGACTAGAAACTTTGAGATTTTATAAGAATTGGAGAACTCATCATTCTCTTTGTAATAGCGCTCTTGTCCGGTAATACTCAAATGCTCCCGAATCAAACTGGGCGCTTCCAACACAAAATGGTAATTGATCGTCACCGGAACTATAAATATTTTACCGGAAATATCAGTGATTCCTGATTGATAATTAGCTCGTTGAGCTTCGATTGCGGTACTCAGTAAGCCAAGCTTTACCCTCGATTCGATCATCCCGCTTCTGGATCGAGTCCCGCCGGGAAAAAACAAACTATGGCAACCAAACTGAATTGCTTCTTTAGAGTAGGTCTTCAAAGTCTCCAAATACAACAGATTCTTCTTTCTACGATCTACCTTGTAGGCACCAAGCGCATTCATAAAGTAGGCGAAAATTGAAATATTGAACAGATTCAAGCCTGCACCATAAATAAAAGGAGGCAAACCCAAAACTGAAATAATCCACCCGATCAGAATACTGTCGAGATTACTAAAATGAGTAGGTACCATAATGATGGTGCCTTTGGTGGCCAAGTCCCGAATCTGATCCGTCTCGCCCGTAATCTGAATCTTGTCCTGAAGGGTATATTGATTACTGAAGATGGACTTAAAACCTTTTACTCGCGCCGCATTCAGCAATCTGGAAAAACCATAAGTGACTACACTGCGGGTAACTTTGTAATGTGTCGCTTTGAAATTACTCGCAATCTCTTCGGCGTATCTCGCCGTGATTTTATTGAGGACGGACTTATATTCTCCAAATCGACTAATTTTTTTCTCATCTCCACTGATGTTTAGCAGCGAGGACTTTACCTCTCCCCAAAACTGCCCCTCATCATCCGGATCCACTATCCAAGGATTTTGCTTGATCCTAAGCTTTTCCCGATAAAGCGTAGTTTCCAATTCCTCCTTTAAAATTTCAGGATTATTTCCGGTTTGCTTTAGTATCCTTTTCTCAGCCAGATTAGCTACCTTTTTTACAAATTCTTTACGCTCTCGGGCCAGTTTGACCACCGGCCACTCATCCTTACTGGGAAGAATGGGTGCATATCGATGTTTGATGTATTTCTCCTCCAAGGTGATTCTCTATTTTTAAAAATTCTATCAAAGATAATCAAAAGACCTTCCGTCCCGAATAAACTGCGGACAGAAGGTAAATCATGAAGTCATACTCCTACTCGAAAATCAAATTTCAGCCAATCACTTTCCTGAAAATCCGTCAAATTCGCAACCTCTATTTTTTCTAAAATGGTCAAAACAGCTTAATCGATGGGTTCTTAATCTGAATTTCTTGCACCATATCAATCAACCGACAATCCCATGGATTAGGGACAAATAAAGGTCCAGTGATTTTATATTGGTTAAAAGCCTGACTTGCAGATAACTTGACGAAAAATTCTAATTAAAAGCAAAAATTTTTCAAACGTTATAGTTTTTTGGCTGTTTCAGAGTCAAACAAGTGATTTTTATTGCCCAAGAAGGAAAGCGTAGTATTTTTACGCTATCAACGACCTGATGAAAGTAGACCTCAAGCAAATCCAGAAACCTATTGCTTCCGAAATGATCGAGTTTGAACTCAAGTTTAAAGACTTGATGAAAAGCAAAGTCAAACTTCTGGATCATATCATGAACTACATCGTGAAGCGAAAGGGAAAGCAGATGCGACCAATGTTTGTTTTTCTAAGCGCCGGACTCACGGGAGAAATCAACGAATCCACTCACCGAGGCGCGGCTTTGATCGAACTGCTCCACACTGCCACGTTGGTACATGATGATGTGGTAGATGATGCAAACTACCGAAGAGGTTTTTTCTCTGTAAATGCACTTTGGAAAAATAAGATTGCTGTGCTGGTTGGAGATTTTTTACTCTCCAAAGGACTTTTATTAAGTGTGGATAATGGCGACTTTCATTTGCTCAAAATCGTCTCCAATGCCGTGAAAGAAATGTCTGAGGGCGAGCTTTTGCAAATGGCAAAAGCCCGCAAACTAGACATCGACGAGGCGGTTTATTACGATATTATTCGTCAGAAAACCGCCAGTCTCATGGCTTCCTGCTGCGCAGTGGGCGCGTCCAGTACAGAAAGTTCACAAGAGACGATCCAAAAAATGCGGGAGTTTGGCGAGAAAGTGGGTATGGCGTTTCAGATCAAAGATGACCTTTTTGACTATGGTGACGATGAAATCGGCAAGCCGGTCGGCATTGATATCAAGGAGAAAAAGATGACTTTGCCGCTGATATTTGCATTATCCAAAGCAGATTGGTTGGAAAAAAGAAGGATCATCAACATCATTCGAAATAAAAGCGATAATAAGAAAGCTGTGAATGAAGTGATTGACTTTGTGAAAAAAAGTGGCGGGCTAAACTACGCCAAAGAAGCCATGTACCGATTCTACGAAGAAGCTATGGTGATTTTGAATGAGTTTCCTGAATCCGATTACAAGACTTCACTTTCTGCACTAGTCGATTACACGATCGAGCGGAAGAAGTAGCTTTAGATTAAAACTGCTGAAGATTCAGCTTTCCTATTCTTCAAGGTTTTAACATAAACTCTATCCTTGATAGTATCAAATGATACCATAAAATAGACTTTACAATGATGTTTTTAAAGGTCAAGAAAGCAGTTAATTCAACCTCCCCAAAAACCCCTTAAACTCCTTAAAGTCATTTTGCATCGGAATTACTTTCTTCTCCCCGTCTAAGAAGGCAGCCAATCGCTCCGGCAAAATCAGCTTTTCATCCAATGCTTTTTCTACCACATCACGGAATTTCCCCGGGTGTGCAGTTTCTAAAAACACACCTTGGAAGCCTTCATTCACTCCCATAAAATCAACCAAACCCAAATAACCAACGGCCCCATGCGGGTCGAGGGTGTAGCCTTTTTTCTTAATAACCTGAATGGCCTCCACCGTGGCCACATCGGAATAATAAGCGCCGCTAACTTGATCCTTCAGCCAATTCTCATCAAAATCATATAAAGCCAACAGTCTCGGAAAATTACTTGGATTCCCTACATCCATGCTATTGGATACAGTCTGAACAGAAGGCACAGCCAAAAATCCTTTTCCAGCCAAAAACTCAGGAACAACTTTATTTTCATTGGTAGCAGCTATGAAATGAGCAATTGGCAATCCCATTCGCTGCGCCAGAATCCCAGCGGCAAGATTTCCAAAATTCCCGCTTGGGACTGAGAACACTACTTTTTTAGTATTTTTTGGTAATCTGGAATACGCAAAGAAATAATACAAACACTGCGGAATCCAACGGGCCACGTTAATGGAATTTGCAGAAGTCAACAGTAATTTCTGATTCAATTCAGCATCCAAAAACGCTTCTTTGACCATTCGCTGGCAATCGTCAAATACTCCATCAACTTCCAAGGCTATAATATTTTGTCCCAAAGTCGTAAACTGCTTCTCCTGAAGCTCACTCACTTTCCCTTTCGGAAAAAGAATAATCACATCCACCCCATCCACTCCCAAAAAACCATTTGCGACAGCACTTCCAGTATCACCCGAGGTCGCCACCAATACACGAATGCGTTGGTCTGATTTGGCTATAAGCATACTCATTAATTTGGAACAAAACCGTGCCCCAAAGTCCTTAAAGGCTAAGGTTGGGCCATGAAAAAGCTCTAAACTGTAGACGTCTTGCTCGACCTTCATCAATGGCGCATCAAAGATCAGCGTATGATCCACCAATTCCTTGATTTGGGAATCGGATAGCGCTGAAGAAAAAAGTGCTCCAATGACTTTGTAGCCTATTTCTTGAAAAGTCAATTCTGAAAAATTGGCAAAGAATGAAGCTTCCAAAACAGGAATCGTCTCAGGCATGTACAAACCTTGATCAGGAGCTAATCCTTTGACTACCGCCTCGGTAAGATTGACCAGATTTGAGGGATTTGAAGTACTGTAAAATTTCATGGAAGTTCGATAGTGAGGTTTAACTCAAGTTTTTTGACTCATTCCTGAATCACATATGCTCCTTGGGTATTGATTTTGGAGAAATAGATATCTACTTCCAGCCCAATCGTTTGATAGATTTCTTCTGCTGCTACAGCAATTTTTGCTGAGGTTTCAGCTCCTTTTGAGAGCGCAAAGAGTGTTGGTCCCGAACCTGAAATCCCCATTCCTAAAACTCCGGCCTCTTTCAATTTCTCTCGAATCTCATAAAAACCCGGGATCAAAACCGCCCGATAAGGCTCCGCAATCACATCCTTGAGCGATCTTGAGATCAAGTCATAATCTTCCTGATATAAGCCGGCGATAAATCCTGCGACATTTCCTGATTGAATGGTAGATACTTTCATCGGAATCTGATCCCGAAGCACCGACCGCGAATCAGCAGTATTTAACTCGAAATGTGGATGCAAAAGCGTACAATACAACTCATCAGGTACATGAAGTTTAATCACATCCAACGGGTGATAATCCCGAATCAGCACAAATCCACCCAAAAGACTTGGCGCTACATTATCGGCATGCCCAGCTCCACAGGCTACTTTTTCGGCTACGATTGCAAAAGGAAGCAGCTCTTTTTTGGTAAAAGGATTACCCAAAAGCTCATTCGCAGCCATCAAAGCAGCTACAGCACTTGCTGCACTGGAGCCCATTCCAGATCCAAGCGGAAGACCTTTCTTGAGAAAAATATCTATTCCAGGATTGATTCCTAGTTCGTCCAGCATTGCTTGTATCGCAACAGCACAGGTATTTTTCGCAGCGTCCAAGGGCAATCTCCCCTCGTCGCCTTCAATTGAAACTACACAAATCCCTGGCTCATCTTTGAGCATCAGCTCTACCGTATCTCCCATCGCATCGATTGCAAATCCAAGGATGTCGAATCCGCAGGAAACATTGGCTACAGTAGCTGGCGCAAAGGCTTTGACAGATTTCATTATTCTCGAGTATAGTTACCGATTCGGATCACGTCTGCAAAAACTCCTGCGGCTGTTACGTCCGCCCCAGCACCTGGTCCGCGGATAATCATCGGACGATCATGATAGCGATCCGTAGTCAACAGGATCATATTGTCGCTTCCTCCCAATCCACTAAATGGATGTGAGTTTGGCAAGGAATTCAAACCCACTTTTGCCTTGCCGTTTTCCAGGGTAGCCATGAAGCGAAGTTTTTCACCTTTCGCCGAAGCTTCCTCCAAAAGTGAGGCGAATTCATGATCATGCGCTTTGAGCTTTTCAAAAAACTCAGGCACCGTGCTCACTGATTGGCAATCTTCCGGGACCATGCTTTGAATGGTGATATTGTCAAACTCCAAAGTCTGCTCAGCCTCTCTGCCTAAAATCAGAATCTTACGCGCCACATCCATGCCGCTCAAATCATCTCTTGGATCTGGCTCCGTATAGCCTTTTTCTTTTGCCACTTTGACTACCTCAGAGAATGTATCTCCTTTTTCTAGTTCTGAAAAAATGAAATTCATCGAGCCACTGAGTACGGCTTCAATCCGAATGACTTTGTCTCCAGAAAGCATCAAATCTTGCAGCGTATTGATGACTGGAAGACCAGCCGCCACATTGGTTTCGTAGAGGAATTTCACACCACGCTTTTTTGCTAGCTTTTTCAATCCTAAATACTGCTCCATGGAGCCTGAATTCGCTTTTTTGTTCGGCGTGACGATAGCCACTTTAGCTTCGAGGATTTTGGTGTACAACTCTGCCACATCTTGACTCGCAGTGCAATCCACAAAAACTGAATTGGAGAAGTTCATCTCCTCCATTTTCCCTATAAATCGATTGAGATCTGTTTTCTCATCGGCATCGCTTAATTGATAGGAATTTTTAAGATCAAACCCATCCTCATGGAAAGCCATAAATCTACTGTTTGCCAGGCCGTGAATCTGGATATCGAGTTCATTGTCTCCCCGAAGTTTTTCCTGCTGATTGGCAATCATCTTGATCAATGCCTGCCCAATAAGCCCAGTCCCGACCAAGAAGACGTGTAGTACTTTATTTTCAGAGAGGAAAAAGGCTTCATGTAAGGCATTAAGTGCCTTTTGCAAATCCGCCTGCGGAATCACCGCAGAGATATTCAGCTCCGAACTCCCCTGTGCGATGGCTGCTACGTTGATATTATTTCTTCCTAAAGCACGGAACATCCTTCCCGAGGCACCCGGATTTTGTTTCATGTTTTCGCCTACTACGGCAATTGTCGCCAGTTCATTCAAGATGATAACCTCGTCCATTTCTCCGGATTTGATCTCATAGTAAAACTCCATCTCTACCGCATCTTTGGCCAATGTCGCCTCATAAGATTTGATGGCAAGACAGATGCTATGCTCCGAAGAGGCCTGAGAAATCAGTAATATCGAGACCTTCGCATCCGCCAATGCCTTGAAAACTCGACTACTGGCTCCTGCCGTATCCATCAGTCCTGCACCTTGGACGGAGACAATAGAAATATTCGAAATCGAACTGATGCCTTTGATTAATGGCCCAAAGCTGACATCTCCATTGATGAGCGTACCTGGATTCTCGGGTTCAAAAGTGTTTTTGATATAAATCGGAATACTCCGCTTCATCGCCGGCTGCATGGTAGCTGGGAAAATCACTTTTGCCCCGAAATGCGAAAGCTCCATCGCTTCATTGTAGCTCAACTGAGGAATCGTAAATGCGGCGTAAACCAATTTCGGGTCAGAAGTCAATACACCCGACACATCCGTCCAGATCTCTAAATCCGTAGCTTCCAATGCCCCTGCAAAAATTGAAGCGGTGTAATCCGAGCCTGACCTTCCCAAAGTAGTTGTCTCGCCTTTCACCGTTGAGGCTATAAAACCGGTAATGACTTTGATCCCTTCATGTTTCGAGAAATAAGCCTTGATTTGTTCATTTGTAGTATCAAAATCGACCTTGGCCTGCCCGAATCGATCATTAGTCCGAATAACATCCCGAGCATCCAGAAACTGGGTTTTCATCCCTTGAGCCTGCATGGATTCGGCTAGAATAAAAGCAGAAAGTCGCTCACCGAAACTTGCTACATAATCCAGAGTTCTTGGAGAATTCTCTTTAATTAAATAAATACCATGGAAAAGATCCTCCAGTTCTTTGAATCTGACTTTGACGAAAGTCATCACCGTCGATTGATTATGAACTCCAATGAGCTGGCGGACTAGGGTCAAATGCTTTTCTTCTAAAGTCTGAAGCAAATCACGGTACGTCTCGTCTCCTTCTCTGGCCATCTGAGCGATGCGAAGCAGACTCTCTGTGACGCCTCCAAATGCTGAAAAAACTACCGCAATTTCATGGTATTTCAGCTTGGCTTGCAGGATGGAAAAAACTCGTTTAATATTATCGTGATTCGCTACGGAGGTGCCTCCAAACTTGATGATTTTCATAGAAAATGGGAGTAAATTTCAATTAGGAATGAGCCATTTAAGGCCGTTTGGGACGGGTACTTTATAGATCTGACGGGATCAACCCGTAATCATGGTGAAGATTCCGATGGTCATAGAAAAAAAGGTGCACGCGCCAGTCTCCGAGATCGGAAATTGGGTTTCAGTGGAAGAAAAATTCGCTGCAAATACCATGATTGGAAAATTGACTTGACAATCTTACTGCCAAAATCTCAATTAGCCAAACAATTCTTTAGAGTTTCTGAAAAAAAATGACCTTCCTATTGGAAAAAGAATAAAAAATAGCAGAAAACTATAAGCTTTTTCTATTTGAGCCGAATTGACCTTTGCCATAATTTCCGTTAAATTGAATTTGATTATCCGCATTTCTACAAGTAGACAAAAGCAAAAAAAATATTATGATTATCCGGAATTATGCCAGTAGCCTTATTTTCTCTGATTAAAAGGACCGATGACCGATGATCGATGTGGCGTTCATTGAGAGTTTTTAGCAAATTCTATTTTCCATATGTCCCTTACTGGCAGAAAAGCGGATACACATAAAAAAAATAGTATTGGTAAAAAACAATCGATAACTGAGCGTTTTGCCTAGCCTCGCCAAAGTGGGTCCTCGGTCTAAATAAATGGAGAAAAGAAGACTGTTGGTGTAATTGCGGAGATTCATTATTGATGAAATCCTTTCCGACCTTTTAAATCTAAAGCCATGAAAAAACTAAATTTATTAAGCATCGGCCTGATCTTCTTGCTTATCAGCAGCTGTGGAAGTTTGAAAGCAATCAACCCCTTGAGTTTTCTCACAGGAAACTCGTGGACGCTCAGCACTTTGATGGGAAACGAATTGGATATCGAGCAATTTTCGGGAGGAATTCCCACACTCGATTTTTTGGAAGGTGGGAGACTTGCAGGATTTACCGGCTGCAATAATCTCTCGGGTAGTTTTCAACTGGAAGGCAACGGAATCAAACTTGACCCTGGCGCAGTAACACGAAAAGCTTGCTCCGGTAATGGAGAGCAAGCTTTTCTTTCTGCACTTGGTAAAGTGGGAAATTTGAAAGTGGGTAAAGACAAATTGACTTTCCTGAATGGCAGTGAACAACTGATGAGTTTTGTGCCGAAAGTTGATTAAAGTAACTCCTCAATCTTCATCATTTTGCCTCTGAAGCTGACCTCCGCGCCTTTTTTCTGACCAATCAAAGTTGCTCCCAGAGGAGAGCTCTCGCTGAGTAGAAATACTTTTTGACCAGCCACATCGATCTGCCCTAGACTCAGAGAAATCAGGAATGTATCATTTCCCAACTGAACCAAACTGCCTTCTTGGACAGTAGGAGCCGTCTCTTTGATGGCCTGAAGTCTGCATAACTCGTCAAACTCAAATCTGCCTTGTTTCAACTGCTTCTCTACCGTAAGGAGATCCTGAGTCATCGTCTCGCGACCCGTCTCAAACTTGTCACCAGCACTGCTCTTGGTATCCTCAAGAATCCCTTCATTGATCGCTCTTCGCTCTTCATCGAGCAGTTTTATCTTTTCCTTTACTTTGGAAATAGCGGTCTCATAAACCTTTGCCTTTAATTCATTCATAGTCTTACTGATTGCAAGGATCCTTGCGACGGGTATCTATTATATAAACTACTTTCCAGCCTTCGGCAAATTTCACCAACTGGAAGGAATTGACTCCGCAGTGGCTAAAAGTACCATTGACATAAAATTCATATGGAGTCCAAGCAGAGGCCATCGGGCCATCCACCTTGATCTCAAAGTTCAAAATCCGCTCATCCAGCTGTGTATCGGCCGGCGTGGTGCTGATTCGCTTCATAAAATCTGACACCGATCCAGGATTCACCTGAGGTCCATTGTCGCCCAGCGCTATGGTTTGCATCATTGCATCATCTGCAAAAACAGTCGCCAGTTGATTTATGTTTTTAGCCCTCATCCCATCAAATAAGGATTCGATTACCTTCTGAACCGCTAGTTCATCGGATTGCCCATAGCTAGGTATGGAGAATAAAAGTGCGGTTGTAAAAATTAAGATAATTTTTGAGCCCATAATTAGACTGGTTATACTTCTCCGTAAAGTTTGAAAGTAGTATTCTGAAGTGCCGGCGTATTCACTGCAAAATGCATGGATTCTGCAATATCAGTCGGCGTCACCCACTTACTATAGTCTGCATCAGGCATGGACTCTCGGTTTGAAGGCGTATCGATGATACTCGGCACAAATATATGGGATCGAATCGACGTCTCCTTCGTCTCCTCCCCCACTATTTCTGCCAAGTCGAAAATCAACTTTTTACTCATCGCATAGGCTAGCTTGCCCACTGCATCCTCCACTCGAAGTGCAGGCCGAGCACCCACAAAAAGCAACGTTCCTTTTTTCTGGTTTTTCATAATCGGCAGAAAGCCTTTGACCAAATGAAAAGCACTGAAAAAATTCAGCTTAAACATATTTTCAAAATCTTTTTGACTCGTCTCTGAGATCGATCCATTCGCATAACCACCCACGATCATCGCCAAGGCATCTAGTTCGCCATACTGCATATGGTATTCTTTAATGAATTCTGCCACAGCAGTTTCATCCGTCACATCGACTTCGTAGATATCATCTGCTTCCTCTACTTGTTCTTCTTCGCCTGGCTGCACCAGTGCTATAATATGGTAGCCTTCTCGTTTGAATTTATCTACCACCGCCGTGCCGAGATTTCCTGCTGCTCCGGTTATTATTATATTTCTACCCATTCTAATTAAGATTTGTCTCTTATTATTTCTAAAATTAGGCTTAATTTTTCAAAAAAGGCATGAACCAACTGAAATCGATCATAAAGAGTAAGGAAAATGTCCGAAGACGAAACTTCGTGATAAAGCTTGTTTTGCTTATCGGTTTGGAGTTTTTATACCAGAGTGATACCTACATCAGCCGATACGTTTCGGAAAGGGTTTTTATTCAGGCAGTACTTCGTGCGCTAATCTTCTTATTGAGTGCTAATCTTCTAATCTCGCTCGGAAGAATCGTCATATTGAAATTTTACCTGCAAAAAACTGCGGACCATAAAGTTCAGCCCAATTTCATGATTGGAATCGGCAGGATCAGCTGGATTCTAAATGTGGTCGTACTATTGATTGCGATAATGCTGGCCTTCAATATTAAGCCGTTGGAATTTCTTACCAGTATTACTATCGTGGCGGCAGCAATAGCTTTGCTGACAAAGGACTACATTACCAACATTGTGAATGGGTTGATCATCATGTTTTCTGAGCAATTGGAAATCGGAGATAAAATTTTCGTAGGGAAGCATACCGGATTTATTCGGGATATTACCTTGGTAAACTTGGTGCTGAAAGGAGAAACTGGGGAAATTATTTTGATTCCAAATAATATGATCTTCAGTAGTGAAGTAGTGAATTATTCCAAAAACGACTCACATCAGGTCATCATCGACTCGGAAATTCCATTCCACTCCAAAGTCCAATTGGAAGAGTTGGAGACTGTCCTTTCCAAACAATTAGAACCATTTTCAGAGCGAATATTCATCGATGGCGCGCAATTGAGTGTATTGCAGCGAAAGCCTGAAAGCCTCGTCATCCGATTTCAATTCCCTATCAAAACTGGGGAGAAGGAAATCGAAAAGAATGCCATTAATGCCATGAACCAAGCCATAATCGACTGGTCAGATGAAAGAAGAAAAGCCTAATTATTTTGATTTAGTCTATCAGGTCGTTCGATTGATTCCAACAGGAAGAGTAACGAGCTATGGTACGATTGCACATTATTTGGGGCTGAAAAGTGGTGCCCGAATGGTCGGCTACGCCATGAACGCCGCACATACGATGGCTGACGTGCCTGCTCATCGAGTGGTGAATCGCGTTGGTCTGTTGACTGGAAAAGGCCATTTTTCCACTCCTACAGCCATGCAGGAATTATTGGAAACGGAAGGAGTGGAAATCGAGAAAGATCAAATCCTAAATTTCGAAAAACACTTTTGGAATCCGCTAATCGAATTGGAACTCTGATTACTTTTTGCGAAGCAATAACAAGCCAGTAAACATCAATCCTCCATTCAAAATCAAAACCTCA
>Ga0306870_1000231_pt1 | contig 13749 bp, 7 predicted proteins | sample AntRauMeHopE1496_FD_190435 | JGI IMG/M metagenome (GOLD analysis project Ga0306870, IMG submission 190435) | Saline lake microbial communities from Rauer Islands, Antarctica - Metagenome Hop E1 #496 (v2) (version 2) | ecosystem: Environmental > Aquatic > Non-marine Saline and Alkaline > Saline ... | reverse complement strand
TCAAAATAAACATCAGGGTAAATTTTCTTTGGAAACCATGGCTCCTCAAGCTATCCAATCTTTGAAAGCCATGGCTGCTGCTATAGTTAGTATTCGGATTGATGATCGGGTCGTTGGATTAAAACCTGATCTCTCTGATGACAATCTAAATATAGGAGATGGGTTTTTTGGAATGAATTTGAGACTTTATCCAGAAGATCAAGTTGGGAGTATCAATTGGATGCACGATTACCTGGGAGAGAATTCTTTATACACGGCGCTTTATGACACCGAGGAGCTAAAAAAGGAAAATCCTAGGAATTTGGAATGGCTCAATCATGCAGATAGTATCCAAGGCATAGTGATATTTAGAAATCAATTTGAGGGGCCAGAAGATGTGGTTGCACTTCTGAATCTATCCTCTAATCGAGTCGCTGGCCATAACGGTCCAGATGTGAATACCTTCAGAATCATCGCAGGCGGTGTTCCTTTGGTTATTGGCGCTGGCAGAACTGGAATGGTGGCTGGCCAAACCAATCTTTTCACTGGTGTACCTGACCTGAAGCAGAGCGGAGATAATACGTCGGGTGAATTACTGGATTTTGCTTTTTCAGGCAATGGCTCAGGATATGGTCTGGGAAAAGGCAGCAGTATGGGAGTAGAAAATCAGTTGAGGAAATTTACAGTTTCCTACGACCCTTTGACAGGAGCAGAGGCGGTGTTTTTGGTGGAGGATTTTTCAGACAATGCCAAGATTTGGCGATTAAATACGCCTGAGTTTAATGAAGTAGAACTTTTGGAAGATGGATTTATAATCAAAACTCCGACCGGATTTTCGCTAAAAGCAATGGTCTTGAACACCGCATCGCCTATACAAATCACAAAGCAGAAAGTTCGCTATGGAGGCGATACACAACGATTGAATCTTGGGATCTTGTGGGGAGGCGAATCCTACAGCTACAGTACTGCGATAGATATTCTTATTGCTGGAGATATCCAAGTACTGATGACGCTACAGTCTCCGGAAGCAAAGATCCCTGAGGTCCAAATCAGCCTAGAAGGTTTTGTGAAAGTTGGACAAATAAAATTTCTTTTACTTAATCCCGACATCTATGAAAACTATTAAATCGATGAGACCAATTATTTTGCGGCTTCTGTTGCTGACGAGTATTGTGCTTCCTGCTTTTTCATCAAGCTATGCATTGCAACATGATTTTCTCCATGACCAATATGACCAGAGAAACGATTCACCTACCCAGCGCAAATTTAGAAAACTAGCTCCCATGCCCGCTGGAGTGGTATATATTCAGCGGCCGGGTGAAGGGGAAAACGAGATCAGAGCACATTTCCAACTGATGAAAAAGCTGGGTTTTACCAACCTAAAGCAAATAATGCCTTTGCCGGATTGGAATCACGAAGCTATTCAACTGATCGCATTGGAGGAGGGAATAATACCTTGGTGGTATGATGAGGGTGGATGGGAGACCATTACTGATTCCCTTCTGACTAAACTGAAAATACCTCTTGATCTGAGCGATGAGGCTATTCGCAGTCATCCTAAAATGGAGTCATATCAAAACAATGTGCTTAAGGAGCGAATTTTGGCGTATTCGTCCTACGAAAATGAATCTGGTGATAGAAAAGCTTTTGAAGGGCAAAGCAGTGCCTATGACCCGCTTGTAGGACAAAGAGGCTTGGATTTGAGTGAAAAAGGGAAAGAATTATTTGTGAAATGGGTTCAGAACGAATACAAAACTGTTGATCGATTAAATCAGGCTCACAACCAATATCATCATGGCTTGGCTACCGGAGGTATTCCTTATAGCACGTGGGAAGATTTTCAAAAAAGATGGGAATCTTACAATAATCGGGAGATGAGAATAGTAAGGGATATTTTCAAATTTAAGGCTGATTATGGTGTCGGAAATCTATCTGAAAAGATCAAAGCGTTTCAAGCTTTGGATACTGAAGCACCCTACCGAGCCGGGGGAGAATTGGGTTTGTTTAGGCCACATGCCTATTTTGGAGTAGATTTTCCAAGCATTGCATCTACGATGCGAGATGCTGGCTCTTTTTATCCTTCCATTCATTTTACATGGCATTTTGATCAGGTTCAGGATGAGCTTGGACCTACAGTCTACATGCAGGCGAGTTACATCAACGACATGTTTAAAGGAGGTTGGTCAGGCGGTTGGGAGACCACAGGAGGTCCACAGCAGTTTGGCGGAGAGAAGTTTGGTCAGAATAATAAAGGTTTTACAGTTGATGCCCCGGAAATGGAACAGTTCACCCTGAGCATGCTGGCCGCAGGATTCAAAGGTTGGGGACTTTGGAGTTGGTCTGTCCGATCTGCCGGGGCTGAAGTAGGAGAGTATTCACTACTGGATCATCACAACGAAGTCACGGATCGAGCCGTAGCCGTGGGCAAGATTGCTCAGGCCATGCAGCGGTACAGACAAGAAATCTGGGCTTTGCATAAAGAACCTCAAGTGGGCGTTTTTTTTGATTGGGATAATGACGCCATGTGGACAGCTTTCTCGATCAAGGGGCAAGACAGCTTGAGATATCGGCCGATGGAGGCCAGAGTTGGCCTGACCAGAGCGCTGATCAATCAGGATATTCCCTTTGAATTTCTGACTCCGGATGACTTAAGGGCAGGACTCGCTGCCAGATATCCCATTATTTACCTTCCGGGGATTTTGGCCATGAATAAAGACTTATTCACTTTGTTGACAACTTATGTAGAACAAGGAGGTAAACTCGTCATGGATATGCCAGGTGCGTGGATGGATACGTATTCGGCGCTTTTCCCACGCGGGACTGGTTCTTCCTTTGAGCGGCTCTTTGGTGCCGCACTGAGTGAATATCAATATTCAGGAATCAACAGAACATGGGAATTGAATGGTCTTGAGCTGGTAGGCTCTATTGCATCTCTGAAAGTAGCTGAAGCTCAGATTCTGGAAACCTTCGAGGGAGGAAAACCTGCTGTCACCCTGATGAAAAAAGGAAAAGGAAGTGCAATGATCATTGGATATGAGGCTGCACGATCCAGTTTCCGAAGAGGGAATGAAAAAGCTGAGGAGTATTTAATCAATTTATTGAAAAGCCTCGATGTCCAATCTCCAGCAACTAGTGATCAGGCTATTGTGTATAGGCTGGCCGGTCCGGATGTGGATCATTATTTTCTACTAAATGAAAGCAATTCCGATGTATCAGCGGAGTTGAATTTCCACGATCGGGAGTATAAGATCATGATGGATGCGGTAAATGGAACCGAATTTAAAATCGGTTCGCCTTTAAAAATTGAAGCCAATGGCGCAATTTGGTTGCGACTGGTCAAATAGAATCAGCGTTTCTTCATGTTATTTTACGATTTCAATTTGGAGTAAAAAGCGTACCAAAGATTCTTAACAGCTTTCTGTTTTGATTGATCATCTCTTAGCCTGATTTGCTAATATTTAAACCAGTCTGTAAATATTCAGTTTTAGCTTAATTCTCTTAAAGCTCTGAAATATCTTGTCAAAATCACTTCTCAGTCTAACTTTACAATATCTACAATCTATTTAATCTCATGCCTTTAAACCTAAGAAATCTTGCTTTGGGAATTTTCTCCTTAGCGGCAATTAATCTTCAAGCCCAATCATCGACACAGCTTACGCTTGATTCTTTTACCAATAATACCGGTACTTGGTCATCGGTCGCTGAAGTCTCGACTAATCCACTTACTTCCAAGGAACTTTCCGGAAGTGGAAAAGGGGCGATTATGCTGAATCAACCCACAAAAAAAAATCCGGGAACAGATATCATCTCCTCTGAAACATTTGGGGATGTGGATCTCAAAATGACCTACATGATGGGCGAAGGCTCCAACTCCGGAGTCTACCTTCAAGGACAATATGAGGTGCAGCTTTACGATTCTTGGAAGGAAACCACCCCGCGTGCAGGCGGAAATGGCGGCGTCTATGAACGTTGGGATGAATCTAAGCCCGATGGACAAAAAGGCTATCAGGGCTATGCAGCTAGGCAAAACGTAAGCAAAGCGCCGGGCGTTTGGCAAAATCTGGAAGTCTCATTTCGTGCGCCAAGATTCGATGCGGCAGGCAAAAAGACTGAAAATGCACGCTTTCGATACATCAAGTTGAATGGCGTCACGATCCATGAAGACTTGGAATTATTCGGACCTACCCGTGGTGCTTTGAAGGCTACTGATGTGGCTACAGGCCCAATTCGTATTCAGGGCGATCATGGTCCCGTAGCGATCAAGTCGCTGGAAGTGATGCAGATGAATTTTCCAGAGCCAACGGTGGGTTCAATTTCCTATACCGTTTATCCGGGTTCGTTTACCGAGTTTCCAGAGCTAGAGAATTTGAAACCAGCGACTTCAGGGAAGATTGCCTCATTTGAGGATTTCAAAACCGGAGTCTCGGGCCCTACCTTAACCAAGTTTGAGGGAGTTTTGGAAGTCAAAAAAGCAGGAAATTACATCTTGAACGTGATGGTTCCAGAGGGACTCGGAGCAATTCAGATCGGTTCAAATTCCGATAAAATCATTTTAAATCAATATACAAGCACAGTTCAACAGTCTTTTGAGGCTGGTAATACTTCGTACACCATATGGGTTTCCAAGCCGAGAGATTGGAGTGCTCAGGGTTTTGAATGGACTGCCAGCAATGTAGCGATGTGGCCAGTTGCGTTGAGTTCGCCGGCTATCGCTCCGGGATATTTTGCAGATCCGATCTGGGTCGATACGGAGGCCACTCCGGTTTTGCGCAGCTTTGTCCGACTGCCTTCGGGTAAAAGTCTTTCTCATGCCGTTTCGGTTTCTTCCAAAGCCGGAGCTCATTTTACGTACGATCTCAGCTCTCATCAATTGATTCGGGTGTGGCGAGGAGGGTTTCTCGATGCTACACCGATGTGGAATGATCGTGGCAATGGAATGTCGCTTCCACTAGGAGTAGTCACGAATCTGAATCAAGGAAAATTACTGATCCAAAATGCAGATGAAATGGGCTTAAAATCCACTGGCTATTCCGTGCAAGGAGATGGTGATATTCTGTTTACAGGAATGACAGATTCTGGAAATGCTTTTTCAGATCATCTGAAGCTGAACTCGGACGGAACTGGCCTTGAGCGCAGCATCCAACTCGCAGGAACTCCAGTAGGAACTAGCATTCAGGTCGCTGAAGGGGGAGGATTGAAGAAAATCTCAGACACTATATATCTGATCGAAGAGTCAGGACTTTACCTGAGGGTGGCTGATAAAGGAATGATTCCTACCCAAATGCTGACAGCCGATGGACAAGGAATTTTCCTTCCATTCAATGGGGATTTGAGTTACTCCTTATTATTCTAATTTTAGACACAAAACGATGAAAAACTATAAATTGACTTTCAAATCATTCGTTCTTGGGCTGAGTTTTTTAGGCTTGGGAGCAACATCACTCGCACAAGAGTCTCCTAAAGAGGAGGATTACTACCGCATATTACGAGTACCTGCACCGGAGGGATTGCTACTGGAAGTCGGTGGGTTGACGATGATTCCCAATGGAAATCTAGGAGTTGCCACCCGTCGTGGGGATATCTTCGTGGTGGAAAACCCGACTTCGGCAAGACCTTATTTCCGCAAATTTGCTTCGGGGCTTCATGAGGCGCTTGGACTAGTTTACGAAGAGGGCTCATTTTACGCAGTGCAGCGTGGCGAATTGACTAAAATGACGGATACCGATGGCGATGGCAAAGCAGATAAATACGAGACTGTGGCTTCTTGGCCGCTTTCGTCGCACTACCACGAATACAGCTTTGGCCCCAAAATAGCCCCCGACGGAAGCTTTGTGGTGACGACCAATGTGGCCTTTGGCAATCAGCAGTGGTGGCGGGGAGAAAGCCGAGTGCCGATGCGTGGCTGGACAATGAAGATCAAACGAGACGGAACGATCGAACCCTATGCTACGGGAATGAGATCTCCTGCCGGAGTTGGGATCTTGGATGGGGAAATTTTCTATACCGAAAACCAAGGCGATTACATGGGTTCTGGGGGATTGTGGCATTTGGAAAAAGGCGATTTTTCGGGTCATCCAGCCGGTTTGGCTTGGTCAGGCGTGGAGGACTCACCGATCAAAATGACGACTGCACAGCACGAGGCGATTGTGGATCCGCAGGTTGTGAAAGATGCCAACGGCCGTTTTATCAAACCTGAAAATGAGGTTGATTTGAAATTTATCACCTTGTACGAAGCCCGGGAAAAACTTCCAAGTATCAAGTTGCCGGCAGTTTGGCTTCCTCACGGAATTCACGGGATTTCCAACTCTGAACCTTTGATGATTCCTGAAGATTTCTTGGGGCCATTCGGAGGACAGATTTTAGTGGGAGATCAAGGACAAAGCAAGATCATGCGAATCATGCTGGAGAAAGTGAATGGCGTTTACCAAGGAGCCTCGATTGATTTTAGAGGTGGATTTCAATCCGGAGTTTTGAGAATGGCTTTTGCGCCAGACGGTTCGCTATTCGTAGGCGAAACTAACCGTGGTTGGGGTTCGGCTGGAGAGGCAAACGAGGGCTTGCAGCGACTGGTTTGGAATCGAGAGTTGCCATTTGAGATGCGTACGGTAAAGGCAAAGCCCGACGGTTTTGAGATTGAGTTTACCAAGCCGGTGGATAAAAAATCTGCTGAAGATTTGGCTTCATATGCCATCAATAGCTTTATCTACAAGTATTTCCCAGTGTACGGCAGTCCACCTGTAAAAGCGATGGATCATGAAATCCTAGGAGTAGGGGTATCTGATGATGGGATGACCGTTCGGATTGCAATCTCCAATCTTCAGCAATACCATATTCACCGAATCAGTTTGCCGGGAATTCGTGAGCAAAACAATTCGCATGAACTGATTCATACCGATGCCTATTACACGCTGAATGAAATCCCTTCTGGCACCAAGATGATTATCACCCCAAAGCCAGTGCTAGTCGAAGCTAAACCAGCGACTACAAAACCTGTTTCCGCTACCAAAACTGTTACCGTTCCTAAAGCTGCCTCGGCAAAAGCAGTGGCAACTGCGATCCCTTCAGAGGCCGAAATCAAAACTTTGCTTGCCAAAAATACCTGTACAGCCTGTCACAATGCAACCAAAAAGCAAGTAGGGCCATCCTATGTGGATGTCGCAAAGCGAAGGTATTCGGACGAGCGAATCGTTGAATTGATCTATAGGCCCGAGCCTCAAAACTGGCCAGACTACGCCACTCCGATGGCTGCTATGCCGCAGGTGCCGCGAGAAGAGGCGTTGAAAATAGCCAGGTGGATTAATTCGCTGAAATAATGAAAAACGGAGCTTTATGCTCCGTTTTTCAATTGATCTAATCTCAAGATAACTGCCCAAGTATCTACAGATGATTTAAATAGGAGATAGAGATTTCTTTATCATTTCTGTCATCAATCATTTTATTTAGCCATAAAATACAAAATCCGGAATTTTTTTAGCGAACGCATCAGGTGATTTTATCATTTCCTCACTGGCCAGATTACTCGTTTGAAGTGAGTTGAGCTGGATTCATTAGAAATGGCTATGGGTTATGTAGACTTTATAATAAGTTTTTCATGCCAGTTTCAGTGGTAAATCAAAGCCTTCTTTCAGTCTAGATATCTTTGCTGTACGGGCTATGCAAGCCGTCAGGACTGGTTTAGATGAGAATAATTCCTTCCATGCTTTTTGTCAACCCATTCTAGTTCTAGCTATTTTCTTTTACCGGCGTCCGAGTAAAACTAAAACTCTGAAAAAACATGCTTCAGTTAGCTCAAAATGAATATTTCAATGCCTTTCTGAAAACTACCCCCTTTTTGACCATCAGGGGTACATCACGTAGGTAGGTACGGGGAAATTTCCAAATACTCATTTCTAAGCCGCTTGATTTCCGAGGCCGAAATTTTGTCGGACGCCAGTAATTTTCTTTAGTTTATAGCTGTATGAAGAATTGGATTTTTTTCAGCAATCCAGTTTTCTCCGATTTTACGGTTATGTGTTACCTTTGTAAGAACTAGTGTGATTTTTAATCCTTTAGCTGGATCTAACAAATGAATAAAAATGGTATTTCTCCCACTTTAGTCCACTACATCATTATTGAAGATGATGCGGTTTCTGCTCAATTATTAAAAAAATATGTCTCAGTTTATGAGGATATGGTTTTTTGCGGGATTTTCAATTCTGCAAAGGATGCCCAGCAATTTCTTGATGCCAATGAGGTTGACCTGATGTTTCTGGACATTGAGATGCCGGAAATTGATGGATTGAAATTTTTGGATAAACTTGAAATTGACCTCATGTTTATATTTGTCACCTCCAATCCCAAATACGCATTAAATGCTTTTGATTATAATCCGATTCACTTTCTAACCAAGCCACTGGATAAAGATAAATTGAGTATTTCTATTCAGAGGGTCAGGTCTGTCATGTTACAGAAATCTAAAAGTGATTATGGCAAATCTGAAAACATAATTATTAGAGAAAATGGGAACATCACTAAAGTGCCTATAAAAAGCATATTTTATATTAAAGCGTCTGCTGATTATATGTTAATTAACACTACTTATAAAACCTATGTTGTAAATGTTACATTGAAGACTTTGAGCGAGCAATTGCCTCAGGAGGTGTTTAAGAAGGTTCATAGAAGTTATATTGTTAATATTCAGTATATTCAAAAATTGGAAAAAAAGTCTCTCTGGATCAATGGCGACAAAATTCCAATTGGTCCGGGTAAACGGTCCGATTTGGGAGAATCTTTTGAAAAGTAAATTTTGGGTATTTTACATCATTATGAATCAGAAATGGCTGATCTGGACTTAATTAAAGCAGTATTCCAGGTAATTTTCTGGCTGCTTTTGCAGGGTTAAATGACACAAAATTTTATTTTATTTATATGAAATTATGTATCCTTCACCTTTTTATGTTAGATTCATCGAAAATTTAGGCACTTTCATCGAAGAAATAAAATTGATCAGTATCCTTTGTTTAGCTTTGTTTCAAATTATTACATACATGAAAAAACACTCAATAATTCCTGTCCTAGTGATTCTTGCGGTCATCATTTTTTCTTGTAACCCTGAAGAAAAAATCGAGCCTGTGGTTACAAATCAAGAGGGGTTCTTAAGCATAACCCCTCCTCCTGGATTTGCTTTTACTACTACCGAAACTGTCACATTAAGACTAACAGGACAATTATCCGATGGTGTTCCTTTGGCCAATGTGGTTTACGAAGTGTTCGATGGAAATCCTTATAAAAATGGCAAGAAGATATCTTCTATTCTTTTGGACGACCAAGGGAAAGGGGTTTTAGATATTTCTATTCCCAACGATCTGACAGAAGTATATTTATATACCTCGTATTTGGGCATTCCGCCGGTAAAGAAGGTTGAAATTGGTAGACCCAGCACTCAGATTCTCATTAATGCATCGTCTGATTCTTTCGACTTTGGTGACGATCAACGGAGTACATCAAATCCAAATGCTAGAGTCACTAGATTGCCGGCAGATTTCACTGTCATGGGGACGTATAATTCTAATGGGTTACCAAGTTATATTATCGGAAAGGATCCCATAAAACCTGATTTTTTGCTTCGACTTAATAACAATCTACCTGAACGTAAAGATGTTCGACAGACAAATCCTAGTCTGCTGGACGAAAAATTCCCAAGACAGCTTAGCGTAAAAGAAGATGCAGAAGTATGGGTTACTTTCGTTCACAATGGCGCTGGATGGAGAAACGTCCTGGGATATTATTATTACAAGGATGGAGAGGCTCCCAAAACTCCTGCTGATATCAAAAATAAGATTGTCATTTTCCCTCATATTAATGCCCTAAGTGTAGGTGAAAAAGTCAAACTAAAAGGGAATCTTCCAAATGGAGCTTTTGAAAAAGGCACTCAAATTGGCTGGTTTGTTATTGCCAATGGTTGGAATGGATCTTTAACACTGGGTAATGCGGTGTTATTTTCTGATAAAAATTTAAATACGTTCACTAGTAATGCTTCTCTGCGAGAACAATTGATATTCTTGTATGATCAGCAAGAAAGAATTATGGTCATGGGTTGGGAAGATATGCCAAGAAATGGATCAGACCACGATTTCAATGATGTGGTTTTTTATGCTTCATGGAATCCACTCACAAGTGTAGAAACTGGAGCCTACCTAGTTTTGGATAGCAAGACACCTAAAGATATTGATGGTGATGGCGTTCTGGATATATTTGATGAGTTTCCAACTGATTCTGAGCGTTCATTCACTAATCACTTTCCTTCCAAAGGAGCTTTCGGAACATTATTATTTGAAGACATGTGGCCTGCCTATGGTGATTACGATATGAACGACCTTGTGTTGGGATTCAATAATAAAGAGATCACTGACGGCAAAGGTAGGGTTAAGCAAATGGATATGACCTTTGTTATTCGCGCCACTGGTGCAGGGACTAGAAACGGTTTTGGTTTGGAATTCCCTATCCAACCTGATGCAATAGAGTCTATCTCGGGTACCAGAATGTCGACAGGTAAGATCAAGACAAATCCCAATGGAACTGAATCTGGTCAGAAAACGGCAGTGGCTATCGTATTTGATGATGCCAATCAAAAGATGTCTATCATGGCTAATGTCTTTCAAAACAACTCATTCACGCTTCAAGACACAATCAGGATGAAGGTGATTTTCAAAGTTCCGGTGGACAGAAAAGAGCTTGGTGAACAGCCTTACAATGCTTTCATTTTCAAAACAGATAATCGAGGAAATGAAATCCACTTCATAGGTGGTAAACCAACTACCTTGGCAACACCTTCGCTCTTTGGTACAAAAGATGATCGATCTAGCTTAACTAAAAATGTATATTATGTCAGCGAGAGTGGATTGAACTGGGGTATGTTTATACCGCAAAGTATCGATCATGCACAGGAAAAAAATGATTTCTCGGGAGGCTACTTAGAATTTAAAGAATGGGCCAAAACCGGAGGTTCCTTCAAAAAAGATTGGTACAAGGACAAAGGAAACAACATCGATAAATCCTCCATCTACATAAGAAAGCAATAGGAGATAATGCAAACAATTTAGAGTCAGGTATCCTTTTGGATATCTGACTTTTTTGTCATTTGAGCCTCTCTTATGGTAATGAAACTGAAAAATTAAAATGAGACGATGTTTAGAATTAGTTATTTAAAAGACGGTTTTCTGAAAATATTTTTGAAAGCGGCGATTTTAGTACATTTAAAAAACGAATTCTAATTATGATTATCGGGTTCTTGCTTGTTATCCTTTTGATTTATACGGGGATTTATCCTTTGCTTGCATTGATATATGCTTTAAAAGGTTCTTCCAATAAATATAGGGAAGTCCGTGCTAAAGATAATTCCTCCATCGCATGCGTCATTACTGCTTATAAAGACTGGGAAATTGCAGCCTCACTAATAAGATCAATTCAAAAACAATCTTATAGAAATTTTCAGATTTATTTGGTCGCTGATAATTGTCAAGAATTTGTAGACATCAGTAATCATGAACAATTAACCGTAATTCAAACTGAAACTCCATTAAATTCAAAGATCAAATCAATCCAATTGGCTGTCGAAAACTTCAAAATCAGCCACGATGCAGTATTGATTTTAGATCCTGATAATTTGCTACATAGCCACTCGCTTGAAAACCTTGTAGATTCCTTTGAGCAGGGTTTTAATGTTGTACAAGGACAACGAGTTGCGAAAAATTTAGATACTAAAATCGCAGCTCTTGATGCATTAGGTGAGATTTATTATAATTTTAATCAGCGTCTGGCTCCATTTGTTGCAGGTTCATCTGCCACAATAGCTGGTTCAGGGATGGTGATAGAGCTTAAATTATTTTTAAACTATTTAAAACTCTTCGATGATGAATCCGGTGTGGTTTTGGCTGAAGACAAACTTCTGCAAATGTTCGTAATTCAGCAAGGTGAGAGAATTGCATATAAAGAAGATGCCTTAATCTTTGATGAAAAAAGTACCACAGGAGCTCAAGTTCAAAAACAAAGGACTCGCTGGCTAAAGTCTTATTTTGACCATATTGACGATGCGTTTTCTTTAATGAGAGTATGTTTGTCTGAAAAGAATTACCAAGGCGCTTTTTTTTCATTGATGATTAGTACTCCCCCTTTTATTATTTTGGTGGCTTTGATGTTGGTTTCTGGTCTTCTCGCCTTGATTTTTGCTCCACAGTATTTGATAGGGGTAGGATTGTCACTTTTATTATTTATCCTGTCTTGGGTATTTGCACTGTATTTTTCTCATGCTCCTACAGTTATATGGCAGGCTATTCCATGGATACCAGTTTTTATGGCTAGACAAGTACTATCTCTTTTGGGATTTGGTAAGGCTAAAACTGATTTCTTGGCAACCCAGCATACGCTTTATTTGGAAATAGAGGACGTGTGGAAGTCAAGAAAAACTCATTTTAAGCATTTAAACACCCTAAAATGACCATGCTACAAAAGCTCAAAAAGTTGCCCATAGTGATGCTGTCTATGTCAAGATGGGATTCTCCAATATCTTCTGCATCTTGGTCATTGGCACAAGAATTTGCCAAATCCCAACCTGTTTTCTATGTAGATTATCCATACACCTATTTGGACTACCGCCGTGAGAAAGAACTGGAGACCGTAAAAATGAGAAGGAATGCACTCCTTGGAAAAGGTGCTTCGACACGTCTGTTAGAAGAAAACTTATGTTCGATTACTCCGCCATTGATGTATCCCATCAATTGGCTATCTCCTGGAGTTGCTTATAATTTTGGCAGAAGCCTGAATAATAAAAAACTGGCGGCAAGTATCAAAGAAGCTTTAAAAAGTCAAGGTTTTCATGATTTCATCTTATGGAACTCTTTTAATCCTATTTATTTGGCCTCTTTCAAAAATAATTTAAATCCTATATTTTCGGTCTATCATTCGAGAGATGCTATTGGTGCGATCAATGAATATACGAGGAAGCATGGAGTGTCCTCGGAGATTGAGGCTACAGGGAATTATGATTTAGCGCTTGCATCTTCGTCGAAACTTGCGAAAGATTTATCCAAACATTCAAAAAAGGATGTTTTGTTATTTGCCAATGGAGGGAATACAGATCTTTTTTCCAAAGCATGGAAGGAAGTGATAGAAATACCCAAGGATTTGGCTGATATTCCCAAACCGATAATAGGATATGTTGGAAATATCTGCCAAAGGCAAGATTACGTCCTTCTGGAAAAGATAGCCCAGCAAAATCCGGATAAATCATTGGTGTTTATCGGGCCGCGCGAAGATCACTTGCATACGGATATAAAGTTGGATCGATTTTCAAATGTTTTCTTTTTGGGACCAAAAAATCTGAAAATTCTTCCGGATTACCTTAGTTTTTTTGATTGTGCTATTATCCCATTTTTGAGAAACGATCTGACAGAAAGTATTTATCCACTTAAGATCAACGAATATTTGGCAGCTGGTCAGGCTGTGGTAACAACCAATTTTTCAGATGATATTGCTTCTTTTAAAGACGTGATTTGGCTAGCAAATACGCATGAGGAGTTTCTTGACTCTATTGATAAAGCAATTGCTGATCAGTCACTAGAGATTAAAATGAATCGATTTGAATCAGCCAAAAATAATTCTTGGGGAAACAGGATAGCTATGTTTTGGGAATTAGTCCAACAAAAAGTAATAAAAAGCTAAATGGAATCAGTATTTATCATCTCGATTTTAATCATATTCTATACTTACATAGGATACGCTGTATTAATCTAT
>Ga0306870_1000230_pt1 | contig 13757 bp, 9 predicted proteins | sample AntRauMeHopE1496_FD_190435 | JGI IMG/M metagenome (GOLD analysis project Ga0306870, IMG submission 190435) | Saline lake microbial communities from Rauer Islands, Antarctica - Metagenome Hop E1 #496 (v2) (version 2) | ecosystem: Environmental > Aquatic > Non-marine Saline and Alkaline > Saline ... | reverse complement strand
AAGACACCTCCCGGCCCGCCCATTCCTTCCAGATGGGCTTTGCCGATATTCGTGATAAATCCATGAGTAGGCTCGGCGATATCGCAAAGCTCCTTGATATCGCCTTGCTTATTTGCTCCCATTTCGATGATCGCAATTTCATGCTCCGGTTTGATTCGAAGCAAAGTCAAGGGCACTCCGATGTGATTATTGAGGTTACCAATCGTTGCCAGGGTGTTGTATTTTTGCTTTAGCACAGCATGTAAAAGTTCTTTGGAAGTCGTTTTGCCATTAGATCCTGTCAAGCCGATAATCGGAATAGTCAGCAAATGCCGATGGTGATTCGCCAACATTTGCAATGCCAGAAGCGCATCTTCCGCTAAGAAATATCTTGGATCATCTTCTACTAAAAATGCGGCTTCATCGATCACTACAACAGCGGCTCCAGTTTCCAGTGCTTTGGCTGCAAATTCATTCGCATTAAAATTTGGACCTTTCAATGCAAAGAAAATATTGCCTTGATCGATCTTCCGAGTATCAGTACTTACACCGCTACTTTTCAGAAATAGAGTATATAAAGCGGAAATATTCATGGCTTTCTTTAAGATTTATTCCCAAAATAAACGAATCATTCACATCTTTGAAGCGAGACTGACGTATTAATTTTAGTCTTTTCCCCAATCTCCTCATGCGCAAATCTTGGCTTATTCTCTTTTTCCTTTTGACTTTTGGAGCCAAAGCACAAGAAATATACAGTCTCAAAAATGACCTCCGCATAGAAATCGACGGTGAATCTCTACTCTCACCTTTTGCCGGAGGCATTAATTCCGCCCAGATTCAGACCATCGATCTCAATGCAGATGGACAGGAAGAATGGGTAATTTGGGATATCAATTCGCGGCAACTTCAGGTTTTCGAAAAAAACGGAGATGAGTTTACACATTTACCTGAACTCTCCTACTTTTTCCCTTCAGACATTGCTGGCTTTTTGAAGTTGGTAGATTTTGATAACGATGGTAAAAAAGATCTTTTTACTGCTACCGCATTTGGAATCAAAGCTTATAAAAATAGCTCTCAGGGAACCCAGATTTCTTGGACTTTAGCCCAAAACTTCCTCAAGCTCGATGGCTCAGGAAATATTCAAGTCAATAATTTAGATACACCTTTGATACAAGATCTGGACGGAGACGGGGATTTGGACTTGGTGATTTTCAATTTTGCTGCAGGCGATTACCTCGAGTTTCACAAAAATACTTCTGTAGAGCGAAAAGGCAGTCCCGACATCGACGGCTTCACTTTTCCTGATCGATTCTGGGGCAATTTCGTATTCTGCGGTTGCGGTGATTTCACCTTTGGGCAAACTTGCTCGGGTATGCCGATCGCACCCAATGCCCGAACGGAAACCAATCAGCGGATTCAGCACGCCGGTGGGCATTCGATTTTGTACCGTGACTTTGACGGAGATGGCGTGAGTGATTTGGTCTTAGGTCGAGACGAATGCAATTCACTCTTTTTCCTTTCTAACCAAGGGACCGATTCTAATCCACTTTTCAATTCCTTCGGAAAATCACTTCCCGGGTATGGGGCCTTCCCGGAATTCCCGCGCTTTCACCTCGGTCAGTTGATTCAGGAGCAGTTTATCATTTCACTAAATACCAATGAAGCTGCTCCAAATTTTGGGATTGATTTCGGGAATTCAATCCTAGAATTTGAAGCTGGAGGTAATTCAACCTTCGGATATCTTCAAGAAAATGTATTGGATCTGGGTGAAAACTCCCGGCCTTTTTTCAAAGGAAATAAGAACGGGGGAGAGTTCATCCTCAGTGCCAATGTGACCACGAATCAAAAAGTCCAAGCTCAGCTGGCTCGTTTTTCTTTTGTAAATGGGGTTTTCAAACTTTTGGAGAGCAATTATCTAAACCTTTCTTCGCAAAGTCTACTTGACGTGCAATATTTGGAATTTCAGGATTCTCAAAATCAAGCCTTTCAATTGATTTCAGGTGTTAGAATTGAAAATAATATACCGAGGCAGCAGCTATTCAGACTTCTGAGTGAAAATCTTGCCCCACTCCGCTTTTCAAGTTACGATCCCCGGGTGGGAGATTACCTCCAGTTTTTCAAAACTGCCAAAACAGAAGATTTTTTGCTCGTTGCTCGCCAAAATGGAGGCCTGGACTTGTATCAAATCAATTTCAATTTGGCCACAGCCACTCTGGTGGAGAAAAATTTCTTAGGCTTCCAGGACAATCCTGCAACTCGTAATTTGACAATTGCGGTCTCCGGGCAGATTCAACCGGATCTCTTCACGGTAGATCAGAATGGAAGGATTTTGAAAATTTCTGATTTTATGAATTCAGCCTTACGAAGCGAAGTGTTAATTGAAATTGGAAATCAAAATCTGGAGAGCCGACTAGGTAGAAATACCTGGATAGCTCCCATCAATCCACTATTTGAAGAAGGTCCAGATTTACTTTTGGGGACACGTGCAGGAGGGATAATTTATCTAAAAGCAATTGAAAATTCTAATCCAAGCGAAGGCGAATACCAACTCAAAGTCTACCCCAACCCCAGCGAAGGTCCGATCAAGGTTATCTCAAATCTTCCGGCAGTCGGCCGACTGATCAACGGAATGGGACAGATTCTTTTGGAGGACATCGCTATTCCTGCCAATAGCACGGTGGAAATCCAAGCTGGATTTCTAACTCCCGGACTGTACATCCTGAATCTGGAAGTAGAGGGCAGATTTAGGGTGTCCAGGAAGATTTGGATTCGGTAACTGCATTTTGTTTCGTGGTTTTGGTTGATTTCTTTTTTTTAACGCAGAGGCACTGAGGTGACAGAAAAAGGTTATTCATGATTTATCTTAACGCCAAATCTCTGTGAGTGCTTTGTGCTGGTTGTGTCCCTGTGGTTAATGTTGAATCCTTGGTTTAATCGTACTAGAAATCCAGAAATAGAATAAACTCAAAAACAATTTCGAATAACCTCCATTAAACTTGTGAACAGCCAACAAAACAAACTCAAAACACCGTAGGCTGCTCACATCTACTTATCGAAAAACTGGTCAGCACTACCACACGAGAAGGAGGTCCAGTATCTGTAGTACAAACACTTCCACCCCCATCAGCAGGTACCCAATCTCTGAAATCGAAGTAAAATTTCTGCTTGAATGACTCGTTGTCCTTATCAAAAGGAAAATCAAAGTAAGTCCAAAATTCGCTGTCCTGAGGTACTCTCACGCCTATAACATTGTCTTCACGCATTCCACCAGTGACTTCAAAATAGGAATCGACTGAGGTATTGATCACTTTTACGGTGACTCCTCCAAAGCAGGAGATACCATAAAGCTCTGAACCCGGATCCTTATGAGGAAAAATCACCCCTTCATAGGGCAGGCAATTTAACTCTTCCTTATTGCAACTTATCAGCCCGAAAACGAGCAGACCAATCAAAAGCCCTCTCAATAGGGGATTTAGAAAATTCAAACTTAAATCTTTCATAGTTTATGTATTTTAAAGATTTTTTTAATCGATAAGTAGCTGCTCTCTGGTCAATTCTCCTTCTATCAAAACGTGTACAAAGTAAATTCCCCTGCGTAGGTGACTCACATTGAATTCAAATCTTGCTCCGTTTCGAGAGCCAATAGCCACTTTTTTCCCCTCGTTGTTTAAAAGAATAGCAGATTCTATCAAAGGAGCATCTTCAATTGAAACATCTAGATTCATTGCTTTCAACTCAACACTGAATTGATCCTGCGGAGGATTGGGGTAAATAATTAGCCCAAAAGAGCTATTACATCCAAAAGTTTTCTTGCTCAAAAAGAAATTGAAGTTTGGACCTTGTCCACAACTGTTGGATGCACGAACTGAAATAGCAAGTGAATTGGAATGATTTTGTGGGTAATTGAAGTCAAGGGTGTTGGTGCCAGCCCAATTCGAGATGCCCGAAGGAACTGTCCAGCTCGCATTACCAACGTTACCACCAACAGGAGTCACATTCAGCCAGTTATTCCCTGGACAAACTTGCATATTCATCCCTGTGAAATAAGGCATATTATTGACACGCATATTGGTGATATGTGGTGTGCCTACCCAGACACTTCTGGTATTATTAACGGCACCACATCCACTATTTATTGTGGCAGTAATAATAACCGACCCACTAAAATTATTTAGTCGTGTCGCTGACCCAGTTGTTGCATTGATACTTAGTCCCGTAGGGTTACCGCTTGACCATGATATTCTGTTCGGATTGGGAGCGTTCTGCAATGAATAGTTTGCTGTTGAACAGACTAAACCATTCCCTATGATTTGATTATCTACTCTATACGCTTCAAGCAGAGCATTACAAGCGTTTACTCTTCCAAATCCTAATTCATTACTTCTACCATTTGTATAAACATAGCCACCAACTCTATTGGCTGTCGCAGTAACAATATCAAAGACATGTTGTTGAGTCAAATTTGGATTCGCAGATAACATAAGGGCAGCTACCCCAGCAACAATCGGACAGGAGTGGGAGGTGCCACCAAACCTTCCTGTATACGCTTGAAAGTTCATGCCTGCATTTGGAAGTTGCTCGCCAATAGCAGGAGGAACTACGGAAGGAGGGCCTCCAGGAGTGGTAAATTGTGGCCATGGATTGTAACCTGTATTACCGGGAATATCAATTGTCCATGCTTCAAAGGTTTCGCCTGCTATTTGATTTGGATAGGCTCTATAAGATGGAGCTGTTACATCAAGAACTTGATTGTTCGGGCTGGCAGGATTTCCAAGCGGGCTATAGAACGATTTCAAATCATCTCTGTCAGAAGCTCCAACAGTTAATACTCCCGCAACATTGACGTTTGCGGGAAAATGCACAAATCCATTTTGTACTTCGTTGTTCCCAGCTGCAAAAACAACAACACACCCTCGAGCTGTTCCATTTATTACTCTGCCCTGTGTAGTTGCATTTTGAATTGCAGCTACTATTACCGGTTGAAAATTTGGATTGTCTGTGTCAAAACCCCAGCTATTTGAAATTATATCAGCTCCATTGTTTCGTGCAAAGTTAATGGCATCTGCGAATTGTGTTGGGGTAGTACCAACATTTAGATTAGAGTTAAAAACTCTAATCGGCATGATTCGACAAGTAGCACAGATACCTGCAATTCCTTCGTTATTATTTTGCGTAGCTGCAATTACCCCCGCACAGGAGTTTCCATGATTCATATTATTAGTAGGAGATGGATCGTTTTGGTTGCCATCAGTAAAGTTGCTACCATTTAATCTCACTTGTCTTGCATTGGGTAAATCTGGATGATTAGGGCTAATACCTTCATCAAGCACAGCTACTAAAATATTATTTACGCCTGTTGTTATAGCCCAAGCCTCAGGGGCATCAATATCAGCATCGGCCGTACCAAAATGACCGTCATTAAATATTTGCCCTGTATTATTCAAGGAGAATTGATTTACAAAATAAGGGTCGTTGGGGATTATCTGTTGATGTTTCTCAATCTGAATTATGAAATTTGGATGTGAAAATTCTACCAGTCCACTCTTTTGATAATGATTAGCCACATCAAGTGCATCGCCACCATGAACTACTTTTATCAGCACATAGGTGTCTGTTTCTTTTACTAAAGTCGCTCCAAATTTTTCACCAATTAATTGTATATCTTCTTTCTTTGTGTTCGTTTTGAACTTTACAACAAACTCGTCAGTAATAATCATTTCGAGTCCGGTATTTATTTTGTAAAGTGGTTGGAGCGAAGCTACTTCTGACAATTGCTTTAAATCCTCAACATTCTCTTTCTGATTAATCTCTGAATCCAAAGTCAATACCACCGTCTTTTCGTCATGCCAATGCAAAGAAATATTACTGTGCAATTTTCTTAAAGTACCTGAAATATTTTCCTGGTCTACGCTTTGGGTATACCTGACAACAAATTTGTTATCAACTTTCGTTAATGGAATTTTTTCATTGAACGCATAGTAAAATTTTTGTTCCTCCTGCATTTGAAAAGCAAACAGACAACAGCGAACGCAAACAGAAAATAAACGAAGTTTTTCATAGTGATTTATTTAGTGATTGATAGGATTTTAATTTCATTTTGATTATTAAAAAAAACACCATAAGAAAGTATGTCACCCCTACAGAGGATAGGCGTCTTTTCATTCTCTGTAACAAATCGATATTTTATTTTTATGGGAAAATCATACTTGGCCGAGTCAGGAAAAAATGGATTATATACATAGCTTTCAAAATACGCTAATGGGAATTCGTATATGTCAGTAGGAAAATTATAAGCCACCACAGTATCTTTTCTTTCAGGGACTGAAATCACGTAACCTGAAGATTCACCTGTCATAAAATTCGCGGTACATGGGTTAAATCCAATGACAAAACCGTCAGAATAATTTTCGCAAGTTGGGCAAAGGGTTTCTTTATCACAACTGCCTAATAAATACAAAATAGTAAGAAATAGATAACATCGATAATTTTTCATAATCGTTAGATTTTGTAGATCTTAATTTTATAAATCAGATAATTATTTAAAGGAAAACTTGAAGCTAACCCATCAAAAGAAACATTTATAATCAATTCATCTTTTCTGAGATTTCCGGAAATTGATTCTAACTTAAATTTTTCAGTATCATCAACTATCAATAAACGGTCTCAAAAACCCGCTGCTTTCATACCACCAAAAGCAACTATTTTCTTGCTTTATTTAGATCAATCTCGATAAGTGTTAAGGAGCATGAACTAACTAGAAATCAAATTACTTTAAGTAAGTAGAATCCTTTTGGCATGACGATTGGGAAATATAACGAGATTATCCGCTATGGTTTTGTCTTTCAGATTATTAATTTAAAAAATTTTTTCACCAGGCACCTTTCACACATTCTCCGAATTCTCACTCATTTTTTCCCCCGACCAATAGACTCTTTTCTCCAATTACAGGATTGGTTTTGGGGGATTGGCTCAAAACTTTTAGCTTTCCGAAAAGAAATCCATTATGAAATGCCCACAAGGAAAAATTCTCACACAGGGGAATGAATATCTTGGGCATTCCTCCCGATAGTTATCGGGAGGACCTCTAAAAACCAAATTACAAACAGATGAAATACATATACCTAGTAGGAATTATAAGTTTTTTCCTGGTTTCCTGCTCCAGCGAACCCGATAACCCAGCCGATTCGGTCTTTATCAATGGAATCGTCTACACGGTGGATGAATCAAATCCCAAAGCAGAAGCGGTCGCGGTAAAAGACGGATTAATCTTAGCCGTGGGCACTTCTGAAGAAATCCAAGCTTACGTAGGCAAGGCCACCGAAGTCATCGATCTCCAAGGTAAAACCATGACTCCAGGTCTGATCGAATCGCATGCGCACTTAATGGGCATCGGCTACAACAAGCTGGAATTGGATCTGATGTATGTCAAAACCTACGATGAACTAGTCGAGAAAGTAGCTGAGGCAGTTGCCAAAGCCAAACCAGGAGACTGGATCACTGGCCGTGGCTGGCATCAGGACAAGTGGATCGAGAAGCCAGAGAAGATGGTAAAAGGCTTCCAAACCAATGATAAACTCAATGAAGTATCTGCCGATAATCCTGTCTATTTAAGTCATGCTTCCGGACACGCCTCATTTGCGAATGCCAAAGCTCTGGAAATGGCAGGTATCAGCAACCTCACTGGCGAAAGACCGGGGGAAGTAGAAGGAGGCGAGATTATCGTCGATGATCTCGGCAATCCCACTGGAGTGCTTACCGAGAGAGCGTCGGGATTGGTAGCAAGGTTAGTTCCGGCCGAGACGCCTGAGCGGGCGGAGGAAGCTTTGACTTTGGCACTGCAAGAGTTAGTCGAAAAGGGTATTACTTCCTTTCATGACGCCGGTTCCGGTCAAGACGTGATTGATTTGGTACAAAAATTTAAAAGCGAGGGCAAGCTAACGGTTCGGCAGTACATCATGCTGACAGGTCGGCAGCCTGAGCTCTTGGAAAAATGGTATAAGCGAGGACCTATGATCGATACAGCAGATCACATGCTGACGGTTCGTTCGATCAAGTTGAATTGCGATGGCGCGCTTGGTCCAAGAGGAGCTTGGCTGCTGGAAGATTACTATGATCGTCCGGGTCACCGAGGTCATGAGACGCTGCCGATGTCGGTGGTGACAGAAGTATCCGAGCGAGCCTTGCCTTTGGGCTTTCAGGTCTGCTCCCATGCAATAGGCGACCGAGCCAATCAGGAGATTTTGGATCGATATGAAGCAGCTTTTGATAAGAATCCTGATGCAAAAGATCATCGATTCCGCATCGAGCATGCCCAGCATATCCATCCGGATGATATTCCAAGATTTGGAGAAATGGGTGTGATTGCCGCCATGCAAGCGATTCATTTGAGTTCGGATCGCCCTTGGGCCATTGACCGATTAGGCGAAAAGCGAATTATCGACGGAGCCTATGTATGGCAAAAGCTGATGAAAACCGGTGCTGTAGTCACCAACGGAACCGATGCTCCTGTGGAGCCAGTAGATCCGATTCCATCTTTTTACGCCTCGGTGACCCGGAAAACTTTGGAAGGATTACCGGAAGGCGGCTATGAAGGAGATCAGAAAATGAGTCGACCAGAGGCTTTGAAATCCTATACATTGGATGGAGCTTTTGCTGAGTTTGAGGAAGATTTTAAAGGCTCGATCGAAGTGGGAAAGGCTGCTGATTTCACCATTTTCGACAAAGACATCATGGAAGTAGCTGAGGAAGAAATTTTGAAAAGCAAAGTGATGATGACAGTGATGGGGGGAAAGGTGGTTTTTAGCTTAAAGTAGAAGCCTATAAAGTCAGAAGATTTACCTGCTTGAGGTAGGCTAAATCCAGAAAGCTGAAAAAGCGGGAGACCTGCCAAGTGTGAAACTTGGCAGGTTTTTTTTTGGCTGTCCTATAAGTTTTGATCCATACTAATTTTTCTTTAGTTTTTTATTTTAAATACTTTTAAAAATTTTCGCTGTATGATCAATTTTAGACTTGTACAGCGTATATTAGATAATAAACAGTAAGTTTTCGGTGAGGAGAAGCATTTTCAAAACTGATTTTCGTCATATATTCACTGAATCCACTTAGCTATTTTTGAATGTTTAAATCAGGCACTTAAAGTCATGAAGAATAACTTTAAAAGATTTTTATTCAACAACAGCCTTATCCCTCCGCATAATTGGAGGAAGGCAGCTACATTTCTGGTAGCTCTGATCGTTGGTCTTGGTTTTTTCCTTTTGAAGATCTCCAACGCTACCTCCTATCTCTCAGATGATCCCCAAGCCTGTGTCAACTGTCACATCATGACACCTCAATATATTACTTGGACGCGCAGTTCTCATAGAGAGGTGGCCAATTGTAATGATTGTCATGTACCCCACAATAACATAGTCAATAAATACTTCTTCAAAGCAAAAGACGGCCTTTATCATGCTTCGGTATTCACGCTCAGAGCAGAGCCTGAAGTCATCCGAGCGCTACCTCCTTCTAGTGCTGTGATTCAAAACAACTGTGTCCGCTGTCATCAAGATCAAGTGACAGACGCCAAGTTGGAGAGCTTCGTAGACAATCACATCGAAAACAGAACAGATCGCACCTGCTGGGATTGTCACCGCGAAGTACCCCATGGAAGAGTACGAAGCCTGTCTTCGGTGGGAGCACAGATAGAACCCATTAAAGAATATTCGCCTACGGATCTTAGCATAGTGCCCGAATGGCTAAAAGAATCAATGAAATCTCAAGAAAAATAATAATACCATGAAAAACTGGATCCTCTTTTTAGGTACTGCTTTGATCGTCTTTCTACTGGCACTGTTATCAGTGAATATTCTGGATCGAAAATCTGAAGCGAAATTTGCATATCAGCCCAAAGTAGCTATCGAAGGTATTGAGCCTAGAGACTCTATTTGGGGATTGAATTTTCCAAGACAATATCAGTCCTATTTGAAAACCAAGGACACCACTTTCAAGAGCATGTATAATACCAGTGGACATAAAGACATGCTGGAAGAAGATCCAGACATGGTCATCCTCTGGGCAGGGTATGGGTTCAGCAAAGATTACAATTCTCCAAAAGGCCACGCCTATGCTATTTCCGATATTCATGAGACACTCCGAACAGGAGCACCTATGGAAGCTGGAGACGGACCTATGCCCAGCACCTGCTGGACCTGTAAAAGCCCAGATGTGCCACGACTCATGAGCGAAATGGGAGTGACGGAGTATTATAGTGGGAAATTTTCCGACTTAGGATCTCAGGTGATCAACCCTATAGGCTGTGCAGACTGCCACAACCCGGAAACCATGAAGTTGACTATTACTAGACCTTCGCTAATTGAAGCGTTTGAAGCTATGGGTAAAAACATCAATGACGCATCACATCAGGAGATGCGATCTCTGGTCTGTGCACAGTGTCACGTCGAATACTATTTCGATAAGAAAAAGCCAGGAGCTGAAAACGCAAACTACCTCACCTTACCTTGGAAAGATGGCATGTCAGTAGAGGCTATGGAAGCTTATTATGATGCCATTGAGTTTTCTGATTGGACACACCCGCTGAGCAAAACCCCCATGATTAAAGCCCAGCACCCAGATTATGAGCTATATCAAATGGGAGTTCATAGCAAAAGAGGTGTGAGCTGTGCCGACTGTCACATGCCTTACCAGTCCGAAGGGGGACAGAAGTTCACAAATCATCAGATTGGATCTCCTCTAGCCAATGTTGAGAACAGCTGCTTTGTCTGCCATCGAGAAAAAGTGGATGCTCTTGTAACTGACGTCTACGAAAGACAGCGGAAAGTAAAAGAAGGCACTACTCAACTTCAGCGTGAAATAGCTATGGCACATATCGAGACTGCCAAAGCGATCGAACTGGGAGCGACAGATGCGCAGCTGAAAGTGATCCAAAAAGGAATTCGACATGCCCAGTGGAGATGGGACTTCTCTGTAGCGTCACACGGTGCAGCATTTCATGCCCCTTTGGAGACTAGCCGAATAGTATCCTCTGCTTCCTCGATCATCCAGCAAACACGAATTGAAATTACTCGATTACTTGCCGATTTGGGATTCAACAAACCTGTACCGATGCCTGATTTCACTTCAAAGTCAGCGATGCAAGCCTATATCGGCTTTGATATCGACAAAGAATTTGCAGCAAAACAAAACTTTTTGGAGCAGGTCGTGCCACAATGGCTCAAGGAAGGCAAAGCAAGAGAATCAAAAAAATCGGTAAAGTCCATCAGCATTAATTAAGGCTGCAAAAACCCTAGCCTAACATGAAAAAGTTACGATTGCTTCTTGGTGCGGGATTGCTTTTCTACTCAACCCTGTCAGCCTATGCTCAATTTCAGGTAGATGGACAGATGCTCATACGAAGTGAGTACCGAAATGGATTTAGTAAACTGATCAACGAAAACGTCGATCCCGCAGGATTTATAGCTCATAGAGCACGGATTCAGGCGAGTTACAAAATTGACAGACTCAATTTCTTTATGAGTATTCAGGATGTAAGAACATGGGGTAGCACTCCTACTTCCAATATTTCGGATGGATTTCTCTCCGTTCATGAGGCTTGGGCAGAAGTCACTTTCGGTGAAAACTGGACTATGAAGCTCGGTCGTCAGGAGCTCAACTATGATAACGCCCGCTTTTTGGGAAATCTAGACTGGGCGCTTCAGGCCAGATCGCATGATTTTGCACTGATGAAATATGAAAAAGGAGATGCCAAGTTTCACTTTGGAGGTGGATTAAACCAAGACAGTCAAAAAATCAGTGACAATACATTCACGACACCGAACCAATTTAAAGCAGCCCAAATGGCCAGATTTGAAAACAAGGCCGGGAAATTATCTTATTCTTTGCTCTTCTGGAATGATGGACGTCAGTACAAAGTAGTGGACAATACTGGGGCTATCACAGCGCAAGGAATTCGATACATGCATACGCTCGCCATACCTACATTACGCTATTCTCTTCCCAAAACTACGTTCAACGCTTATTTCTATAGTCAGTTTGGTAACGATGTATCGGGAAGGTCCGTCAGTGCGGCAAATTTTGACCTCCATGTGACTCAAACCCTGACTGCCAATGAAGAGAAAGGCTCCAAATATCGGGCAACGATCGGCTACGAGTATTTAAGTGGTACGGCCACCAATGCTACTGAGACCAATAAATCATTTGCCCCACTCTATGGCACCAATCACGCCTTCAATGGCTTGATGGATCTTTTCTATGTAGGTAATCACTTCAACAGTGTTGGGCTAAATGATATCTACGTACGTACACGCTACGACTTCAACCCTACCTTCTGGATTCAAGGGGACTACCACCATTTTTCCAGTGCCGCTACCATCCTCAGCGAGGGTATTACCGGCTCCGAACTAGACCAGGGTTTTGGCTCAGAGATCGATTTGACTTTAGGCAAAGTCGTAAGTGAGTCCATCTCTATACAGGCCGGATACAGTCAATATTTCGCATCAGACACATTCAAAGCTTTTCAAAACAACGGTACACTGAAAGGCACTCAAAACTGGGCTTATATCATGTTTGTCTTCCGGCCAAACAACAAAGCCAAATTCATCGGAGTCCCACTCTAACTAACTAAAAATGAAATTCCTGCTATCCACCAAAATTTCTATGCTGTTGATTTTCCTGTTAGCTACGGCTATGGGTATAGCTACTTTCGTAGAGAATGATCACGGCACAGCCGTAGCCAGAGCACTTTTTTATGAAGCGTGGTGGTTTGAACTGATGATGGTATGGCTTTGCATCAATTTCATTTCCCACATTCGGGATTATAAGCTATTGAGTAAAGAAAGATTGCCGCTTGGAATGTTCCATATCGGTTTTATCGTGATCATCATCGGTGCTGGCGTCACTCGGATATTTAGTAAAGAAGGAGTCATCCATATTCGCACCGGTACAGAAGAAGACACCTACTTTTCAGGCACGAAATACCTTCAGCTCGAGAGTGCAGATCAAGTTCAGTTCTCTCAAAAGGCTCAATATACCTCCAAAACTTTTGAACCTACAAGCTTTGAGACGAGTATAGATGGCACTGATTTTAAAATCCACATAGAAGAGTTTGTTTCAGCGGCCAAGGAGACATTCCTACCCGGTGACGAGACTATTTTTCAGCTTTCTTTTGTGAAAAATGGCATCAGAGAGGATCAGCTTATTCGTGCAGGGGAGACGGTTTCGTTGGGAGATATAAGTCTTTCTACCAATCAAAACCCTGATGCAACTATTGAGATATGGAAGTCAGATTCATCTTGGTATATTCGATCCAAAGCGCATCTTCAGGTGATGGAAATGGCTACCCAACAAATGGGAGTTGTCCATATAGATTCCATCCAACCACTAAAGATGAGATCCCTCTACCAGTGGGAATCGGGAGCTTTAGTCGTAAGGGGTGTACATGAGCAATCTCGGGTAGACTACATCACCGAAACGGATGAAACGCTCGCTAAAAACTACCCTGAAGGCCTCAAAATACGGGTAGAAGATACTGATGGTCGGACACTAAGCTCAAGCTTCTTCCCTCATGTGGTATACAAACCGAAGTGGGTCAGCTTCGAGTCACAAGGTGAAGAATATCATTTCACCTATGGCCCAAAGGCTCAAAAACTACCTTTCTCTCTTCACCTTAATGCCTTTGAGCTCAATCGCTATCCAGGGTCTCAAAGTCCTGAAAGCTACGCCAGTGAGGTGATGATTCAGGATAATGGAGAAGAATGGCCCTATCGGATATTTATGAATAATGT
>Ga0306870_1000229_pt1 | contig 13887 bp, 13 predicted proteins | sample AntRauMeHopE1496_FD_190435 | JGI IMG/M metagenome (GOLD analysis project Ga0306870, IMG submission 190435) | Saline lake microbial communities from Rauer Islands, Antarctica - Metagenome Hop E1 #496 (v2) (version 2) | ecosystem: Environmental > Aquatic > Non-marine Saline and Alkaline > Saline ... | reverse complement strand
ATATAAAATCGCAAAAACTAAAAGTCCTATTTTTTTGATATAAATAAAAACTAAAAGTCCTATTTTTAGTTAAACTTAAAAAAGCTTTAAAACACCTGTTTTTATTGACTTTTTTAAGTTTTTTTATGCTTTTAAGTACTCTTTTTTGGGTTTTTTTTTGTAAATTTACAGTAATAAATAAGGGGTGAAAATCTGACCTTTCACCCCTTTAGAAAAATAAAATCTTAACGTCAAATTAAAAAATTATTATCATGGCAAACTTACAAGAAAAAACTAACATTACAAAAGGCTTTAACGGATGGACTGGCGAAACTTTAACAGAGGTTAACGGACAAAACTACAAAATCACTACTTTAAAGATCTACAGCAAAAAAATTCATTCTTCAGCTAGAGCCGTAAATGTATCTGAAAACGGTTCAATTTCTTACGAAATGTTTACAGGGCAAAAGATAGATTTACTTACTGAAAGTGCAAAAGCAACGCAAAAAACCATTACAGAACTACACACTAAAGCGTTGTTAAAATTTGATGCAGAAATTCAGCAGAACCCACCTAAAGAGGTTTACAAAATTGAAAAAGGGCAAATAATATTTTTAAATGGCTATGGACAAAGCGAACATTACCACGAAAAAAAAGCTATTTACAATATTTCAAAATCTGAATGGGGTACATTTTACAATTACATTAATTTAGATACTTTGCAACTAGGTTCTACAGATGGCACAATTAAACCAAGTACCGAAATTTTCGGAATTGGCACATACTACATAAAAGATGAAAAGATAAGCCTTGAAAAGCTTGATAATTTAGTAATTGAAGCCAAAGCAAAAGAGGTAAAAGACCAAAAAGAAAAAGAATCCGACAACCTACTAGAAAGCATAAGAACAAGCGTAAAAATAGAAGAAGGCAAAAAGCTGGTAAACATACCAAGCTGGGCAAAATCTGTAATAGTTGCCGACAATTACGCCGACGATAGCGACAGCATGACGGACTATTTTAGCACCTCAATAAAAAGTACTGTTTATTTAGCTTATAGCAAAACGACCCGAAATAACATGAACGAACTAAAAAAAGCGGCTCAAAATTGGGGAGAAACTAAAGACCTTTTAAAAGAAGATACTACCATCGAACACACTACAGGACATAGCTATTTGCCTAATTATTTTATAGGTTCGTCGCGCTGGTTTGGTTTAAAGGTTAATAAAGACAAATATTTTGATCTTACAAAAGAACACAATTTAAACCGCCTTTATATTGCAGCTGCTGAAGGTCGTTACAAAATACCAACGAAAACAGCAACGCCAAAAACAGCAACACCAAAAACAGAAACGCCAAAAAATAACGTTTTAAACATTTCTTATGTTGATTACAGCCCTAAAGCGTTCGCAATTATTGGCGAAACCAAAGAAATAAAAGAGCAGTTAAAAAGCCTAGGTGGTCGTTTTAATTTTAGGTTAAAATGTGGTGCTGGTTGGATATTTCCAAAGACGAAACAAAAAGAAGTTTTAGAAGCTTTAAACATTAATACAGACGTTGCAGCGTCTTAAAATAGGTTATTAAGCTGCAAGCGTAGCAAGGTTTTAAAACCTTGCTGGTTAACGTCAAAAAATAAAAATATTATGAGAGATTACACAATAGAAGCCCTAGCAATTGCAAAAACTACAGGAACAAGAGAAACAGCCGTTTTAAATTTTATCAATACTAATAACTTAGATGCTAAAAAGGTTTTAAAATTGGTAGCAAAAGGAAGTTTTAGCGATAGATTTTATTTTTTAGAAGCTTTTACAGGGCAGGAACAAAATAAAACAAGACAAAAATTTATTAAAGAACTTAAAGCCGTTGCAACGGCTTAAAACAGGTTATTAAGTTGCAAGCGTGCCAAGGTTCTTAAACTTTGGCGGTTAACGTCAAAATAAAAATATCATGAATTTAAAAACATTTAATAGAGAGATCAAAGAAATTTGTAAAAATTACAATGCCATAGAAACCGCCCCGAATGAATACAAAGTATCTACTTTTTTAGGCGATTTATATATTTACGCTTCGGCATCTCCACAAATAAAAGTTTATACCGTTTACATGCGTTTTTTAGAGCCTGAAAAATTCAGTTTAACAACCTTTTTTAAATACTTCAGTAAATACGAAATTTTTAATAAATGGTCTTTAAAATGGAATCTGCACCACTCAGACGCTGAATTAATTATATGTGAAACTTTAGAACGTTTGGAAAATTTAGATTTTATTAATAATCGAGATTTTAACCAGCCTTTAAAAGCAATTAAAACTTATAAAGAAATTGCTTAATAACATTAAAAAAAAGCCAGTTATTTTTTATAAAAAATAAAACCCATAACGTTAAATTTAGTTCAAATATGAATTATTTATATATTTTATAGTTCATATATGAAACAAAAGAACTATCTTTGGGTATCTAAAGGAATTAACCTTTAGAATTTAAACTAAATATTATGATTAATTTACAGACTACAATTTTTAGAAGCAACCAATTTGGAGTTACAGAAGATAATTTATTACATTTCTTTACATACATAGATTATTGTGCATCCTTAGAATTATATGACATTCAAATCAATCCCTCTGGATTTGGACATTATTCTATAAAAGTAATATTTGATGGCAAAGATTTTGAGAATAATAATCACAGAATAGAAGTAAAAACTAAAACAAATAATATGCAATTAGTTGATGCTTGGAAATCTGGAATGAATGATATGTATGAAGATGGAGAAGATGGGTTTGAAAATTGGAATGATGTTGTAGAAAGTATGTTATGTGCAATTGATGCAGAAAATGAAATCATTGAGCAAATAAATTGTTAAAAATATGGAAAACTATAAACAAGCATCAGAAATGGGTCAAGATTTAATTTTGACCTATTTAAAAGATAGAATGAAAGATCAGAAAGTTTCTAGGGAAAAGTTATCAGAAATTTTACAAGTAGGAGAGACAACTATTTGGCGTTATTTTACAAAAAAAACACCTATGCCATTAGGTATCTATTTAGAAATATGTGGTGCGTTAGAATTACGACCTTATTTAATACCAAGCGAAAACGATAATAATGAAATGCAAAGAATGTTTTTCAATTAGTTTTTTTAAACGTGATTGGTCGCCCTTTTTTTTAGCAATGTTTTGTAACGTCAAAATCAAAAAATTATGAATTTAAAAGATACGGTAAGTACTATCTTACAAAAAGAAGTTTCTAAAGATTTCGCCAAAAATTGGGCGAATGATAATTTTAACACCTTAAAAAGCTATTTAAACAGCCCAAACCCGTTAATAAATCCAAAAGATAAGGTTTACTATTTGCCGAAAATAAGCGGGTTTAACAACAAAAAGCCGCTAGAGATTGAAACCATACATTTTAATGTTTCTTGTGATCTTTGCGAGGGTTTGGAAATTCCTTATTTTGGGGAATGGTTATTTTCATTTAAAAATAGTTATTTAACAGCAACACAAAAACAAATATCTGTTTTAAAGCCCTTTTAAGGGCTTTTTTTTATCAACCTAACAAAGTATATCAATCTAAAAAATTAACAGTATTTGAGCCACAAAAACGCCATTAAAGGCAGATATATAACCCACACAAAGAACCTAAACAAGGGCAAAATACCCACGTATAAAGGTATTTAGCCATACCCACCAAGTAAAAGGAATCACAGACCCACCAAGTAAAAGGAATTTTAAAAGGCTTTTAAAGCTTCTTTAAAATTGTTTTAAATGATGCTTGGGTAGTTTTTGAGCATCACTTAAAGTTAGACCCCACCAAGTAAAAGGAATCACAGACCCACCAAGTAAAAGGAATTACCCACCGTATAAAAGTAACATTGTTGCGGCGTATTTATGAAGCTTCTTTATGTTTATCAATATTTTGTAAAATACGCATCAACACTTTATTATTAATCAAACCCAACAACTGCATGTTTTTTAGTGTTGAGATTAACTGAAAAATTAAAATCGGTAATAAAATAGCTTCGCTTAAAAATGATGCGAAAGGGAAACCTTTCTCGATGGTTAAAACAGTGGCTAACAAAAACCAAAAACCCACTAACATAAAAACTGCTTTGAACGTTTTTTTAGTTTCAAAATTCCCCATTTTAAAAGCTTTTGCAATGCCGAAAAAAGCATCTAGCAACACAACCAATAAGATTGCGAAAAATTGATCTTGAGCATCTAAAAGTATTTGCACCCAATCCGAGAACAATGCCCCGAATGAAAATGCTGCGATTAATATTTTTGTTCTCATGGTATTTATGGTGTTGTAGTGTTTTGAATATTTAAACTATTCTTATACGCTGCTATTTTTGAAACATCAAAATTTTTAATCGTTGTAAAATATTCAATTGCTTCTTCAATTTCACAAATTATTACTTTGTTATTGGTTTGAGTAATGCCACTTAAAGGTGCTTGTGTAACGCCTAAGATTTCTGAATCGTTAAATATGACTAAAATCATGTCTTGTTATTTTTAAAATTAATTAGTGTATGTTATTGCGCAATTATACTGATTTACCAATAACCATATCTTTTCTTTTGGACTTGCAGGGTTTCCGTTATTTGAATCTGCTACATAGCCTGTAGGTTGTTGGTATGTACCTGTTGGGCTTGTAACATCATTATCATTCGTACAGGTAATTAACATATTTCTAAAAGGAGTACTGCCTGTGGCTTTTAAAGCGTTTACATTGAATACATCATATAACGTATTTATAAAAGTGTCTATATTTGTTTGACTGTCAAATAAAGAACCAGTAATTCTTAAAGTTGTTAAGTTTACCAAAGCTCCAAAATTAGCAACTGAGCAGTTAATAGATGTTGTGCTTTTTACATCAATTGTAATACTTTCTAAAGTTGTTAAATGTTCAAAATTAGCAAAAGAAATAGGTTTTACTCCATCACTTCTACCGTAATTAAAAACTTTTAAATTTGGCAAATCATAAATTGGTTGCGTTAATTCTCCTCCAATTGGGAATGAGGTTCTTAAATACTCTAAATTTGTTAATTGTGAAAAGTTTGCAGGAAAATCTATGATATTATTTCTTGGAATACTCAATGAAACTAAAGTGTCTTTTAAATTTACTAAAAGGTCAAAATTACTATTAGTAATATCGCTCAAATCTAAACAATTAACAAAAGTAAGTGTTTCTATATTTAAGGGTAAAATAGATGCTGGTATTTTGCCAAATTCAACGCCATCAAAAAACAGAGTTTTTAATTTCTTTAAACCACTTAAATCACTTGGAAATTCTTTAATGCCAGAATTTTGATTGATGTATATTGATTCTAAGTTATTGAATTTTAAGATATTTTTTGGAAAAAATCCACCTAAAAAAACTCTTAATGCAAAAAAATCATAAATACCTTCTGTATTTTCAAAAGTGAATTTTACATCTCTAAATCCTGAATTTCCATCCGTATATGTGTGTGTTGTTAGAATATAAATATAATCTCCAGATAAAGGTGAAAAGTCTACTATATCTATAGTTCCATCTCCCCAGTCAATTGTAACAGTATTCGGTACGCTCGATCTAACAGTTAAATTCTTTACAAAAGTAGAAACATCTTTAGGAAATTCAGTACCATCAACTGTGAAGATTAATTCATTGAATCTCTTAATACCAAGTTTAGCACCTTGTTTTACAATTTTATTTCCAATTTTATACAACATCTGTCATTGGTATTGATTTCCAGCCGGTTGCTGAAACTTTTATGTAAATCTTATTGATGTTTTCGCAAACTACCATTAAACCTTCTATAGTATCTGATGGAGGGTAAAATCCGTCTAAATCCGACTTGCTTAAATCTGAAACAGCAGAAGGTCTAAACAGCAATAATTCTGTCGTCTCTAAGGCTTCTGAAATACCTTGACTATTAACCGCTACAACTCTATCTTGAGCTAATGGCTCTATAAATTCTGGTAAATATTTAGAAGCAAATACACCTATTATTTGCCACTTATTAATAGTGTCGTTATAAATAAATTTAGCATTACCACCTATACCTATTAAAACGTAATCTGTAGTTAATTGTACTTGTTTATCTAAGTCTGAATTTACATCAAGACTATTAATCCTTATTTCAAAACTCCCGTTGTTTATGATGGTTAGTTTTTTGAAGTTGGTAAATTGAAATCCGCTAACAATTGCTTGCGCATTGGTATTGGTAAAAATTAAATGACTAGAAGTGTTTGCTAAATTGTTTTTTGCGCCACCTGTGGTAATGGACTCTTTAAAAATTTCTTTTACTTGGCCTAGGTTTACTGAGTTGTTATTAGATATCGCATTGGACACATTAAATACTTCAGTAGAGTCTCCGTTTAGTCCTGCAGCTCCTAGATCCTCTTTAGTTGTACCATGAGGGTTCCCTGATGTTATTCCAATATGGTTTAGTATATTAGAACCATTGGTAGTTATCCAAGTAACTGCACTATCATAACCAGCCTTAACTGTATCTTGTAGAAGGGACCATCCTGTGACTTTCTCTACCTTTTTATCGTCTAAAACTTTACCTTGTTTTGCAGATAAAGAAATGGTGTTATCGTTACTATCTAAAGCATCGTACACATCTCTTTGCGCTACTGTGGTGTCTACTTTAGAGCCGTTATAGGTTGGTTTGCCTTCTACATCTTCGCCAAATTTATCTAAGGTAGCTTTATTGTTATGGTTATGTTCTGAATTTTTAGCAGTAACTATATTTATTCTTTCTTGGTTTGTAATTATTTGACCGCTACCAGCATCGGTTACGTCATTATGCGTTGTTATACTGCCGTTAGCACTTACCTTGCTGGTATTTACATCTACTAAATCTTTTAATACTTTCGTGGCAACGGTACTTGCCGCTATGGTGTTATCATTTAAAGCTGGGTTATCTGACAAGGTTGTGGGCGTTACACCGCCTTCTACATCTTCTAAAGCTTGCTGTATTAAAGCATCTACTTCTAATTTTGTATAAATGTTTGTACTCATATTTAATTATTTAACACTGTTATATCGGTAATATGCTTGTAATGGCATATAATTTTATCGTTATCTTCTAAAGGAAAATTTAAGGCAATGGTTTTGGGTGGTACTATTTTGTAATCAGGTAATTGTATTATTTTGGTAATGCTATTTCTTATTAAAAATACATACATTACTTGCACAGGCTCAAAGTAAAAAGTATGCGTTAAAGCATCGTCTGTATGCCATGTAAATTCTTCTTTAAAGTCTGATATTTCTAAATTGCTAGAAGGTATTTGCCAACTATTTAACTGCTCTTTAATACCGCCAATATACACCCAACCATTTACATATAAATTTCTAGCCCAAAAATTGCCATAAATTACATCGCCAATTTCTAAAACGTCTGTATTGTTTATGTTGTCAAAAGCTTTGGCAAAACCAAACTCTTTATTATTTACAGTAATGGTTTTTATAGAAGCCCCTGTAGTGTAAATATTGGTATTGCTGGCTGTAGTGCTATTTTTTTGAAGGGTTCTTATTTCTTTTAACTGGGTGTTTAAAGCTTGAAATATTTTACCTGTTTTTAAAGCCGTTTTATTGGCATAATCTTGTAGTTCATAGGGGATAAAATCGGCAATAAAAGCATTTATTTTATTGCGGTTTACCAACGGATATTTTAATTCCTGAATTCGTATGGCTCTATTTACGCCAAGGGTAACATCTATTACTTTTACCAAATCGCCCGCTTTTAAAACAATGTTATTGGCTTTGGTAAACTTGGGGTCTACCTTTACCAAATAAAGCGTTTTTGGCACGCAATTAGCATCTAAAAACACTTGAGTAGCGTTCTTTAAATCTAGTTCTGCCTGTATTACATAACTTGGTGGCATTTTTAAATCTACCAACGTGTAACGATCTCCTATTCTTGGTTGTTTGGCAATACTTGGCAATACGTAATTATCGGTGTCTTGAAAAGGACTTATGTATATTCTTTTGGTGATAAAATTTACCTTCCAAATCTCGAATTCTACACCTTGCAAGTCGCCACTTTTAAACACTATTTTGGCGGTTTGTTCTTTTAATAGAAAATCGTTGATATCAAAATCTAGCGAGGTATCTTCTAACCAGCTGTCTTGAGCGTTAAAATTATCGGATGCAAAAGCAATATTGCAATTGGTAAGGGTTGCCGTTCTTTGTGGATAAATGGTGTCGTCGGTAAAATTAATTTCACGGATACCAAAAATATCAGTATTCTTTTCTAGCAATCTTTCTTCAAATACCAAACGTCTGGCACGGTTTCTATAATCGTAATTAATGTTTTTAGTACCGCCATAACCATATACCCGTGTGTACACAGCTTTGCTATCTACTTGTTTGCGTTCAATGTCATACAAGCCTTTATTTTTGCCATACTCAAAGGTTAAATCTCTCGGTGTGCCAATTACTTTTTTAAAGTTGATGGTTTTACCCACCAATTCATATTCAAACTGAAATTCTGTAGCTACTTTATTTAAAGCTTGTAGGCAGTTTTCGTTTACAAAATCTATTAAAATATCTGCGCTATCCTCTACCGTACCCACTTGCCAACCTGTACCAATTTGATTCATTTGGTTTACAATTAGGGTTAAAAACAGGCTTACTGTACCAATTTCAGAAAATTCACTTAAACCATCTGAAGAAATAAATAGCTTATTATTCAAATCATACAACACGCCATGAAAATAAGCCGTGTACACGTTTGTTTTTATATTTTTTTTAACGATGGTAGGCAAAAGATTCAGGTAAAACTTTTTAGTATCAAACACCACATAATCGCCAATTTGAATTGGGATTGCTGCGGGTACTGTAAAATGCGCTTCAATGGTTTCTACTTCCATGACCTTATGCACATAGATTGTCTTTTCATCTATGCTTACAGTGGCTATTTCTGTAGCGTTTTCACCTCTATATATGGTTAATTCTCTCATGAAACTATGGTTAGTTTTATATGAAACTTTGCAAAAACATTGCCTGTAATATGTATATTTTTAATGGTAAAACCATCTTTGGCAAACGTGTTCATAGCACCATTGCCAAGATTTATAACCTTTACACCTGAAGCTGTAAACAAGTTTTGTAAAGCCGTTACTTTGCTTCTAAAATCTGCTAAACTGCTTGCCAATAAATAACCATGCACATCTACAAAATCTGCATTTCTTTTGGTTATTTGATACCCAGCTTTGCCAAATATGGTATAAAACTGCTCTTTGGCTTCTTGCAAATTGGCAACACCTTTGTAGTTGCTAATATGCAAGCCGTAGTTTAAAAATGATATGTTGTTAATGGTTTCCATAGCTTACGGTATTTCAAAATAAACGGTTGCGTAATTTTGTGGTGGTAACTCAATAACCAATTGCGGCGTAAAAAATTGCGGAAACAAATTAGGGATTGGCGGTGCGGTGGCACTTGCTAAAGGCTTGGTAATATTGCCGCCAAAAACAGGTGCTTGGTTTGCTGCATTCCACGCATTACTGGTAGTAGCATTTACCAAATTAACCAGTGCCGTAATAACCGTTTGCCTAGTATCATTTGCCACACTAACGTAGCTTAAAAGAATACCGTAAATGCTTACAAAAAATCGAGTACCTAACGGGAATGTTGCTGCCACAAAAAACACATGCCTTCTTCTGCTAACGTTGCCTGTACTAATTACAATGGTATAGGTGGTGTTTTCGGTTTCATAAAACAAATTAGGCAAAGTACACGTACCGTTTTCATTAGCGTAAGCTTGTGTTAAGGTGCTTGCTATTTCGGCAAGTGCTTTTGCGTTGGCATCTGCTTGGCTAATTAAAGAACTGTAGGTAAAAGGTTCTACGGTATAAGCAACATTACTACCTTCAAAACCAGTAGCACAATTATTTTTAAACAAACTTCCGCTTTGCCTTGTATTGTAAAATATTGGTGGATTTAAAGTACATGATCCGTTTACATTGGCATATTCTTGTTTTTGCTCTCGTACCCAATCTATTGCCAATTGGTTTGCTGCTACTTGACTTAATATTGATGTAAATGCGCCCGCTACAGACGTTAGCGTTACCTCTGTACCACTATAACCGCTTTCACAATTATTTTTGATAGCCGTTTCTGAAAATTCTACTGAATTATACACAGTTTCTGTTGGTATTTCATTGTTTACCAACAAACCAATTTCAGGCTCTGTAAAGATAACAGTAAGGCTTGCAGCACCTTCTTTTACATCGGCTTTTATACTTTTAACTAAAACAGAAAAAGAGCCGTAAGGTGTTTCTAAAAGCACCAAATCTGTAAACGTGCTTATTAAGGTTTTAAAAGCTTTTATATTATTTTCTAAAACCGTTTTACTACCCATTAAAACCCCAGCAAATTCCAGTACTCTTGCATCTAAAAATATTTCGTCTGCATCTACAAAAGGTTGCACTCCGTCTTCATCTGCCCAAGCATAATGCGTATCGCCTATTCTTTTAGGCAAATCAAAACAACCTTTTAGGGCGATATTTTCGCCCTGTACTACGCCCGCTAAAATGCCGTAGTTTGTAAATGGTATGTTGTTAATTTTGTACATCTATCTTATAAATATAAAATGGTCGGTTGTGGTTTCGTCGATGCTTTCTAAATGCTCGTTACTTTTAATAATTTGCAATACCATTTCTCTTGTATTGGCTTCAATTAGGGTATTCATGGCTAAAATTTGCACAGCGTTATTATGATGGCTTTTTTCAGCGATATAGTATTCTTCAGTAAGTTCTAAATCCCGTCTTGTTAAATCATAAAAACCACGGAATAAGCCTAATAATTCTGTTCCTGTTTCTTCGGTTAGTTCTCTACGGATACCACCTGATAAACCATTTGGACTAGTATCATCGCCATTAAAAATACTAAAACCAAGTGCCGAAGCTTCGGTTTGTGCATCTTGCATGGCTTGGTTAAAAGCATCTGTTAAACCTGACGCTGTGGTAAAAAATTGGCTAAAATCATCAACCCAATTATTATCGCCCCCAAGATCAAAAGAAGCTGCCATTTGTGCCTGTAAATCATCAAAAGCTTGTGCAAATATTTGATTGAAAATAAAATTACTTAACACGTTTTCTAAAACATCTTCAACCGTTTTACCCATAGCAATTGCAGCGTTTTCACCCGCTACAAAAGCATCTACCAAAGCAGTTCTTAAATCATTGCCTAAACCACCTGTTAACTCTTTAATTACTTCATTTATTTGCGCTCTTGCATCTTCTAAAGCCTGTTGCCAATCTAAAATATTTTGTAAAATTTCAGCAGTTTCGCCTTTTACTAATTTGTTAGCTATTAAGCTTTCTGCCAATGCTACATTTACTTCTTGCATTCCATTTGCTGCCTGACTAATTAATTCAGGATATTCTTTTAAAATGGCAGTCATTTCGTCCTTTTTCTTACCACCAAAAAGCAAACCACCAATTAAACCACCAATAGCACCTACAATACCACCAAGTGCTGCACCAGCAGCAACTGCACCACCAACATTACCCCAACCAATTGCGTTTCTTTGCCCTGTTACGGTTTGCCCTCGTTGCCTTAAATTATCAATAGCCTCTTGCATGCCTTCGTTGGCTTCATAAATACCCGCTACACCGTCCTGTATTTTACCCACATAATCGGTAAAAAAAACATTATCGTTTAACTCGGTTCGCATGCGGTTTTGTTCGGCTAAGGCTAAATTGTATTCGTTTTGAAACCCAATTACATTTAGGTAGTATTCTTCTTCAGCTTGTTTTCTTTTGGCTGCTGCACTGGTAAAAATTGTTATTAAAGAAATGGCTGCACCAATACCCGCTGCTATTTTTTGTTCTTTTGTTTCAGCATCTAAGGCGGTAAAGAAATCATCTAAACCACTGGCAATTCCGCTTAAAAATTCTCCTGAATTCCTTACCGCTGCCGACCCTAACACATCGCCTAACTCTTGCATGGCATCGCCAAAATCTCCTAAACGTAGGGTGTAGGCAAAAAGATTGTCTAAAGAGGTTTCTTTTAGTTCTTTCTCTAAGGCGGCAATGGCTCTTTGAATTTTATCTTTTAGTTCTTCAGAGATATTATCTCTAAACAAAATTACTTTAGCATCTTCAATAACGCTTTTAGCCTGTTGTTTAGACAAGCCTACAATCCCTTTTTGCAGTTCTTTGTAAGATGCTAATTTTTTAATATTAGCATCATCTATTTTGTCTAGTTCTTCTTGGTGTTTGGCATCTAATTGCACAGCTTCAACTACGTTGCCGTTATTAATGAGTTCGGCACGCAAACGCTGGTAGTTTTCGATGGCTATTTTACGTTGATCGTAATAGCTTAACAAATCTGCTAATTGCTTGTTAAAAATTTGTTGCTGTTCTGAAGTAGACGCTTTTAAACCTTTGTTAAGCAAATTAACCCGTTCGGTTTGTCCGCCTGTGGCAGTTCCATTTTTAACGGCAGTAAAAGAAGTGGCGTTGGCACGTTCTAGTTGTTTTAAAAACTCATAATAGCTTTCTGCTTCTAGTTTTTTATCTGCAAATTCTTTTTTTGCTGCATCTGCTCCAAAAGTAGCTTTGTAATCTTCAAATGCTTTATAGAGTTTCTTTTTTTCGTCTATTTCTGTGGCTAGTTTGCTGGTTTCTTGTCTAAAAGTAACATCGGCAGTTGCCTTGCCTTCTAAGCTATTAAAAGCAGTTAAATCTATAATTTGTGCTTTGTTTTTTGGGTCTGCATTAAAACGCTCTACCAAGGTTCTAATTTTCTGAAACTTATCTGCTAAAGCTTGTAGTTCTTCTTGGTCTTTGGTAAACGATTTACGGCTGTATTCTTTGTCAATTGCTGTGATTTTATCTATTAAAGATTGGTACTGACTTGCTTTTTTTGCTGGGTCTTTTTCATCATCTAAACCAAATAAATTTAGGTCGAATTTTTCTGCTATTTCTGCAATTTCAGTATTAAATTTTGTAATCAGTTTTACAGAATCATCTTTAATATCTGTAATGGTTTCTGTAATTTTTTTCTTTTGCCTTTTTAGTTCTAGTTCTTGCACTAGCAAAGCATCTTTAGTTGTATTTGCTACAGGTTGCCCAGCTACTACAGTAAAACTTGCATCGTCTTTTGTTTTTTCTGTATCTGCTGCATTCTTTTTTAAATCTTCTTCTACAGTAAATAATTTTTGTTGATTTTCTACCAACATTTTAGCAGCATCAGCAGCTGCAATCATTGCTGCTGTTTTTAGTAGAATGGCTTTAATAAATGCTGGGGCTTTTGCTTTTACGTTTTCTTCTGCTACAGCAATATCATCTGTTTTACCAGCAGAATCGCCCAAAACCTTATTGTATTGTTTTAAAGCTACTTCTTTATCTATTAAGCCTTTTTTAGATAAATTTAGAACAGAAGTAAGTTGCAAAATATCTGCAATAACTTTGCTATACTTGGTGTCTTCAAAAGCTTTGTTTAAAGCTTTTACACGTTCTTTGGCTGCATCAAAAGCATCTGCACCTTTAAATAAAGAACCTAATAATTTTACTAGTTCAGCCCCATAAATAGTTAGCAAAGCAACACCTACAGACAAGGCAGTTTGCCAAGAAACCAAGCCTTTTAAAACTTGTTTCCAAACAGGAATCCCTTTACCACCTGAAGCTACAAGTGCATCATTTTTAAGACGTAAATTGTTTATTTCGTCCGCAAAAATTGGCAAGTTGTTAGAGATTGCTAAAAACCCTGTTTGTGCAGATACTGCAAAGGCGGGCATTTCTCTACTTAATTGGTTAATTGAGTTTCCTAAACCATTCCAAACACGTTGCGTTTTTACACCTTGCTGTTGCACCAAGGGCATTGTTTTTAAAGCTTGGCGTTCTAAAGCACTATTTAACTTTTGGTTTATTTTCTTTTCTGCATCTTCAGCAGTGTAGCCAATATCCATTAAG
>Ga0306870_1000227_pt1 | contig 13946 bp, 10 predicted proteins | sample AntRauMeHopE1496_FD_190435 | JGI IMG/M metagenome (GOLD analysis project Ga0306870, IMG submission 190435) | Saline lake microbial communities from Rauer Islands, Antarctica - Metagenome Hop E1 #496 (v2) (version 2) | ecosystem: Environmental > Aquatic > Non-marine Saline and Alkaline > Saline ... | reverse complement strand
GTAACAACCCAGAAAGAGAACTTGCTATAACAAGCTTGTATAAGTTTCACGTACTACCTAAAAATGAAAAACAAGACGAGCTAATCTGTAGTATTAAGTCTAGTGCTATTACCGTGACTATTGGTTGTGCTGGTACAGGTAAAACTTACTGTAGTGCTGGCACAGTAGCTCAGTTGTTTCTAAAGGGTGGTTATACTAGTATTGTGCTTACTCGTGCTAACGTACCAACAGGAAAGTCCCTAGGACACTTCCCCGGTGACATTAAAGAAAAGATGACTCCTTGGTTGATGCCTATGTTAGAAGTCTTAAAGAAAGCTTTTGGTGTAGGTAAGTACGAGTACATGCTAGCTAAAAACCAAATTGAGCTTCAACCTATTGAGACTATTCGTGGGCGTTCTTATGAAAACGCTCTAATCCTAGTAGACGAAGCTCAAAACCTTAACATGGACGAAATTAAAGCTATTACAACACGACTTGGGGAAAACTCTAAACTAGTCCTTATGGGTGACCCAACTCAGTCAGACGTCCACAACGGTAAAGACTTAGTTGCCTTTTGTAACAAGGTAAGAGCTTCTAACATTCGTATGCCAGTAATTGAGTTTGGTGTTGAAGACATTGTAAGAAGTGACATTGTTGCTGACCTAGTTAAACTGTTTATTAAAGAACGAATGTAACCCAAAGGAGAGAGTACATGAACAATTCTTACTCTAAGCAAGAAGTAAGTGCTGCAGTAGACTACTCTGTTAGTGTACTCTCTACCTTTAAAAAAGATAAACTGGGAGAGAATGACTGTTGGCCTTTCTTTTTACACTACACTTCTAGCCTACTACAGGTTACTAACCTGACAGCTCACAGCTTTGAGTATAAGTCTACTAGCGAGCTAACAAAGCAGTTAGTAAGTCACTTTGGCTCTTTTGAGCTTATGTTTGCTGCTCACGGTTACAGTATAAAAGACTCTACTAACAAAGTTTTAGACGGTGATGTTTCTTACTGGACTTGGGGAGACAACACCTTATCTATTATTCTTGCTAAAGACAACCACTGGTGGACTTACACTGGTATACATGGAATCAAGCGTATTAAGCGCGTAAGCCCAATTGAGAAAAACTTGCCCTTTTTAGCTAGACCCATAAGGAAAGAACAATGAAATACTATTATAAAGAAAATGAAATTGTAACACCGTTTACAATAGAGTCTAACGAACCTGTGTTTGACATGACTACTATTTCACTTAAAACTCAGAGAGCTTCCCAAGGGTACCAACGCTGGGAGTTAAACTTTTCTACAGTAAGCTCAGGTGGAGACAAAGAGGTTGACTCCTTTTTAACTTCTGTCTTAGACATTAGCACTCTTAGTACCATGGTTATGCCACAACTAGCTGCTGTAGATAAAACTATAACCGCCCAAGGTGAAGTTTTAGTAGCTTCTACCTTTGCTAGTGGAGTTACTGAGGTTAACCTTGATAAAACTACTTCTTTCGGTATACTTCCTAAAGGCTCCTTTTTTAAGTTTAGTAACCACCCAAAGGTTTATGTGACCCTTGTTGAGGTTAACTTAAATGACCTTTCTAACGTTGAGTTGAAGTTTTATCCAAGACTAAAAGTAGCTGTAAGCAATCTTACTTCTATTGTTTACGGCCCTAGCTGTTTGTTTTCTTACTACAGAGAAGTTTCTAACCTTAAAGGTATTACCTTCACAGATGGTGTTATGTCTTCTTCAGGAACAATTAGCTTAGTAGAGGCCCTGTAATGAGAGAGTTTAGTTCAGACGTACTTGCAGCACTAGCTTCTGATAACGTTAGTTACTTTTTTTTAATTGAGTTAGGGTTTTCTACTACTTACAGGTTTACTAGTTTTTCTAGAGACATTGTTTTTGAAGAAAACACTTACATCGCCGATGGAGGTCTCTTTGAGTTTGACTCTCCTAAAAACTCTTCTGTAGTTGACAGAGAAGCCTACAAGGTTATCCTAACAGACTTAACAGACAACCTTTACGCTGAGTTTAAACTTAACGTTGTTGGAAAAGACATTAAGGTTATGGTAGGGTTTTTAGATAGTAACAACGAACCACTACTAGGCACTAACGACATCGTGTATATTTATAAAGGCTACGTTGACAGCCCTTCTATACAAAACAACTGGGAAACTAAGCTAGCTGTTCTTGAGGGGTCTTCTCCTATGGCTGACTTAGACCAAGTAAACCTCACTATGGTATCAAGTGATGGTATGGACCAGCTAAGTAGCACAGACACGTCTTACGATCACATTTACGATGACTCAGAAATTCAGCTAAAGTGGGGTAAACTATAATGGGACTTGGGTTTATTTTCCGCTCTATCCTCTTTGTAGCTTCCGTTGTTTACCAACAAGTACAACACAAAAAGTTAAAGAAACAGCAAGACGCTAGAGCAGACGCAGCTAAAGGTCAAAAGATTACTGTTTCAGGTGCAGTAGCACCTCTTCCAGTTGTTTATGGTAAGCAGGCTATTGGTGGTATCCACGTTGACTACAAGGTGCTTAGTAGTGCTACCGGACCTTCAACTCCTAACGCTAGTTTAGTTATACAAAACAACTTAGGCTACACAGTACCAGCTGGAAGTCCTAGTTGGGCTAAGAGAGTAGGTTCTGCTATTTCGACTACCTTTAGTAATAGTGGTCAAAAGAACGAGTTTCTGTTTATTCAGTCTGCCCTATGTCACGGAGGTATCCAAGGGGTTGAGCACCTGTTAGTTAATGGTATTGACTACCGAGGTTATACTGAAGAACAAAGAACAAACAACGCTAAGTTTTCCCACATGTTCTTTAACCACAACTCTGGTGGTACAGCGTGTAGCTTTGCAACTGCTAACGGGTTTCTTTCTACTAACAGGTTTACAGGAGCAGCCTTTTGTTCTTCTGTGTTTAAGTTAAACAGAGACGAGCCTCAGTACTCAGGTATTCCTACACTGCAGTGGTTAGTTAAGGGTATGAAAGTTAGAACTGTAATAAAGTCTGGTTCTACCTACACACTAAATACAACTTACAGCTACACTAACAACTCTGCTTACTGCTTGCTAGACTACCTGTTAAACGAAGAGTACGGTAGAGGGCTTACTGTTGACGAAGTTGACCTTAAATCTTTTTATGACGCTGCTCAAGTTTGTGACTTAGAAGTAATGTCAAACGCTTTGACAGCAGGGGATGTAAACGAGGCAAAGCCCGTCTATAGCTATTCTGCTCAAGCAGCCTTTCCTAGTTTTGGCGTACAACCTTATCAAGAAGACTTTTTGTACTTAGCTCTTGACACAGGGCTTCTTTATGAGATTACTTCTGTAAGCTCTGGGACTCCTACCTACGCAGAAACAACTGCACCGGGGCGTAGAGACGTTTCCTTGTATGAGTGTAACCTTACACTAGACACAGGTGACTCTATTAGAAATAACATTGAGCGTATTATGGGTACTATGAACCTAGCAGAGTTAGTTTGGACTGGCACTGGTAAGTATAAGCTAATTCTTAACTACCCAGAAAACGCCACACAGTTGGCTGCACTAGTTTCTACTTCCTTTACAGAAGATAATATTATTAGAGAAAGTATTACAGTAAACTTCCCACCTGCTTCTGATAGGTTTAACCAAGTAACAGTTAACTACAGTAACGAACATGAAAACTTTAAGGAAGACTCTCTTTCTTGGCCCAGTAAGACTTCTTCTGTCTACTCTGTTTACTTAGAAGAGGACAACAACCAACCTCTAAACACAAGCTTAACAGGGGATGGTATTACAAACCCTTACCACGCTCAAGCTTTTGCTGAACACATGGTAAGAAGAAGTCGTGGTATTTACACAATTACTTTTGTTTCAAGTAAAGCCGGACTTGTTGTAGAACCCGGCGACGTTATCAGTGTAGACTTACCTACAATGTCTATTAACGAGGAAGTTTTTAAAGTAGAGTCTGTTGAAATCAACGAAGACTTTTCTACAAAAATTTCTGCTTACTACTACAGTGACACTATGCTTGCTTGGAACGTTGACGACGATGTCCCCTATCCAGTAAGACCTACCTTAGACTTTTCTATTGAAGCTCCAAGTAACTTTACCTTTGCTTCCACAGGGGAAGTACTAGGAACAGCTTCAGGAAAACTAACTTGGGACGCTGTTAACAACGCCTCTGTAACAAACTACCTAGTAGAAATTTCTTCTGACGACGGAGCAAGCTGGCAAACCTTAGGTCTTTCTTTTGGTACTAGTTTTGATGTTGTTGGTTTACAAACAGGAGTTTATGACTTTGCTGTTCGAGCTGTTACTATTACAGGGTTTTTATCAGCCAGAGCACTAGTTGAAAATGAGACAATCCAACTTACTACTGTTGGTCAGGTTGCAGTAATTTACGCTGACACAGCAAACGCGGCTACTAACACTCAGTCTTACACAGTAGGAACAAACACTTTCGTTGCTTACTTTCCTTACACAGGAGAACTACCAACCCTACCCGTTACTACTGGTATTACCTTTTCACTGTTTGTTGGTGCTGATGGAGCAACTGGACAAGACGGTACTGTCGGTGTTGATGGTGTAGCAGGGCCTAGAGGTGCTGGTTGGTGGAGGTACACAGACGTTACAAACGCTGCAGCCTACTACGACACGAGCACACAAAGCAGAGTTAACGCTGCGTTTGCTTCTGGTGTTGGTTTAACAGCTATAGAAGGTGATCGTTTTATTATTGCTTGCACCGACTCAGCTATTGCGTTTATTTATAACAGTAGCAACACTTGGGTTACACAGGCAGCGTTTATTGACGGAAACTTACTTGTTGACGGTACTGTTACAGCAGACAAAATAAGCGTAACAAACTTACAAGCAGTTTCAGCTACCATTGGCACGTTTAAGTCTGCCGCAACAGGTGAAAGAGTAGAAATTTCAGATGATTTCATCCGGATTTACGATAGCGACAATACACTAAGAGTTGCTATTGGTGACCTTACCGGAGTATAAAGGAGTATAAAGCTATGACAGTAGGATTTAAATTTTTTAACGCGGATGAGTCTCTAGGGTTAGACTTGTTTTCTAACTTTACTAAGTTAATTTACATTGAGTATTTTGACAGAACTTTTAACGGTACAAGAAACATACCTGACTTTGACGATCAAAGAGGCGTGTTTTCTATTCTTATGACTCACCATAAAGGTACCTATGTTTCGTTTCCAACTACCACAAATGACAGTGGATCTACCTTAGCTGATAACGATGGTAGCTCTGGTGTTATTTATTTTACAACTTGCGATCCTACCTCTCAACCTAACTTAGATTGGAACAACACAAGTAAAATTCTTACACTTTCTCCTAGTACTGGCTCTGATCCCCAACTAGCAGGGGTTGGAGACTACTACATAAGGGCGTACCACTACAAATGACTTACGGTGTAAAACTAATTAACGGTTACGAAGAAGAAACTTTAGGTGGTGACATACTGTACGAAAAGCTAAGAGGAACAAGTATTTCTCAAACTAGCCGCCCTATTACCAGCAATATTAACAGTTTTAACAGAACTTCACCTGGAATTGGTGAATACGGATCGAGCCGCGATCAAAGCTTTAGAGGTGTCGGCGGCCTTGGGTTTTTAGCTAATATCCCTGCCAGCCAAGCCTTAAATTTGAATCCCCACTACGTAGCAACAGCCTTTGAAAAACAAACTGGAGGAAACCAATTTTGGGACCACCCTATTCCTCTAACTAGCAACTACGAAGATATGATTTTTATTAAACCGGGGACCCTTGGTGTTTACTACGGTATGCAGTGGGCAGCAAACATTTCTAGTTTTACTAACGGTATTAGTGCTATGTACATGAACACTAGTTTTACACAGCAGTTTGACTACGTAATTGCTACAACTACACCAGACCAAGGTGCAGGTAGCTACGGAATGAAACTTTACGATGCTGCTGGTAATAAAGAGTTTGACTCAAGAAACAAAATGTTTCCTATTAAAGACTCTTTTCTTGTTACTAAAGCACAGTTTACAAACATACTAGTTACAGGTACACCTTTAGACTTAACACTTAGACAAGCAATTCCTGACGCTTTTGTTTCTATTCCTCTTTGGGCAAACTACAGGTGGGCTAGAGGAAACAACGTTTTTGGAGGACCCTCTGTAAGCGAAACTATTTTACTTACTCAAACAAGCAGCACAAACTTAAGACTCTCTAAAAACGTAATAGGGAATACAACCTACAACGAAGGAAACGCCTTTTTTAAATACTCCCACGACGCTTTTATTATTGTAGGCGGCTAAAAAAGAAACTTTACATAAGGAAATACAAAATGGCGGCAGCGCTTTTTACCGTGCTAGCCCCCCTTATTGGCGATATTGTTAACAGGGTTTTACCTGCTGACGCTAATAAAGCAGGGGAAATTGAAAGAGAAATTAGGCTTAGCCTACTAGAAAACGAAGAAAAACTTGAAAACATGCGAGGGCAAATTGTCTTGGCAGAAGCTAACTCAGGAAGTTGGCTAACTTCCACTTGGCGACCACTACTAATGATGATTATTGTTTCTATTATTGCGCTAAACTACCTAATTTTTCCACTAATAAGTCTTACTTTAGGAGTTCCTTTAGAAATTGACCTTCCTTCAGAACTCTGGACACTACTAAACATTGGTGTTGGTGGTTACGTTGTAGGTCGCTCTGGTGAGAAAATTACAGAGACTATTACAGGAAGATAAGAATGAAACTAAAAAACTTTTATAGGAAAACAGTAATGAAACTAAGTAACTTAAAACTATCAAACCTATTCTCAAAAACTCCAACAAAACAAAGTAAACAACTTGAAGCCTACAACCTTGCTAGAACCTTTATTGGTATGAAGGAAGTTGTTGGTACTGTTCACAACGAAGAAATTGTTAAAATGTTTGCTGAAGTTGGCCACAGTTGGGTTAAAGACGATGAAACCGCTTGGTGCGCTTCTTTTATTGGAGCTATGTTTGAAAGAACTGGCACCACAAGCACTAGACGTTTAGACGCAAGGTCTTACTTAAAGTTTGGTGTTCCTGTAAGTGAACCTGACGCAAAAGAAGGTGACGTTGTTATCTTTTGGCGTGTAGCAAAAGACAGTTGGCAAGGCCACGTTGGCTTCTTTATTCGGTACACTTCAGGTGGTGACATTGTAGTACTTGGTGGTAACCAGTCTAACCAAGTCAGTGAAGCTGTCTATAAGCACAGTCGTCTTTTAGGCTTTACTCGGGCTGAGTAATAAATACTCCCGACTAATGATACAGCATCAAACTAAGGACAGGTGAAAACCTGACAGTCCTAAACTTTAGGGCCTCTAGTACTGCTAGAGGTCCTTCAAACTTAACAAAAATAAATACTCCCGACTAATGATAAGGGTGCTACAAACGGTGTCGCTTGTCTTTAGTACTATACTTATTTTACTATAAGTAACTATAGTTATAAAGATAAAAAAAAAAAGCATAAAATTTAGAAAGGTTGTCCTAATGAGTAAAGTTAGAACCCCCGGTTCTCCTGTTACAAAAAGTGTAGGTGATCCTTCAGACTCTTACTTAACACTTCTCCCTATGTGGAAAAAATCAAGAGCTATACTACAAGGTGAAACTTATGCTAAAAGCCACGATGAGTTTGTAAGCTTTGATGGTTCAAACCTACTTATACCTTTTTCTCCTACTATGTCTCAAGCTCAGTTTGAGTTTTATAAACATGAAGCAGAACTACCGGGGTTAACCTCTCAGTACTGTAGAGTTCTTATTAGTGCTCTACTTAGGAAAAAGTCTCAGTTAAAACTACCAGACGAGCTAGGTGACGAAGCACTAGAGTGGATTGAAAAAGACTTTACTTTAGACGGTCAAAGCTTGTTTAACTTTCTTGATAACGTTATTTGGGAAGAACTTCAAACTTCAAGAGCTTGGATTTTTGTTGACTACCCTGACGTTTCAGACGTTGAACTAGAAGCTATGTCTGATGTAGAAAAAGAAAAAATTAAGCCTTATCCTACTGTTGCTACAGCTGAGAGTGTAATTAACTACCAAGTAAAAACTCACCCAGTTACTAAAGCAAAAACTCTGTCTAGGTTTGTTACTAGGTACCTCACAGAAACTTACGAGGCAGATAACCCTTGGCACCCAACTTACGTTGATACGGTTGCAGACCACTACTTAGATGAAGCTGGCTTTTTTGTTATTGACTTATACAAGCTAAACTCTGTTGCTAGTGACGTTGAAGTTAACAACGGTACAGTTACTAAAGACTACAAAGATAAGTCTTCCTTAGCCTTTGAAAAGTATGCTACAATCCTACCTCAAATGTTTGGTAAACGTATTTCTAGAATTCCTGCGTGGCCACTAAACGGTCAAGTTGAACCTATTGAACCTATACTTATGCCACTTATTGATAGAGAGGTCTCTCTCTACAACAAAGTGTCTCGTAGAAACCACTTACTCTACGGAGCAGCAACTTACACTCCTATTGTTAAGTCAAGCATGACGGATGACGAGTTTAACACGTTAGTTAGCGCTGGTTTAGGTTCTTGGTTAAGAGTTCGTGAAGGTGAAGACATTACTGTGTTAGAGACTCCTACTGCTGCTTTAACAGACATGGATAGAGCAATTACTTCTACAGTAGATGAAATGGCCAAAATGGGTATTCGTATGCTTTCTCCTGAGCAAGACTCTTCTGGGGTAGCACTAGAAATTAGAAACGCTTCACAAACAGCTATGCTAGGTACTCTTAACGCTAAAATCTCAGGTACTATGAGTGAAGTTATTGCCTTTATGCTTAACTGGAAGTATGATAAGGACTACACAGGAAACGACGTAGACTTTGAACTTAGTTCAGACTTCTCTCCTATGGTTGGTGGTGACGCTGCTATGCAACTTATCACTAACTGGTATCAGAGTGGAATTATCTCTCGTGACACCTTTGTTAGGATTGCTAAGTACAACGACTACTTACCTGCTAACTATAACGATGAAGAAGCTGTCATAGCAATTCAAACAGACCCTCTCATTAACAACTTTAATGACGACGGAGTTACTGTTGAAGAATAATAACTGGGTGCTACTAGTGTAGACCTGAGCTTTGGAAGCTTGGAGGAAAGGTGCGATTCCTTTTACCCTGACCAACTACAACTGCCGCGCGGTGGTGAAACAGTATCATTTGAGGTTCATTCCCTCAAGTTGTCGGTGCAATTCCGGCCTGCGCAACCAACCCTCTCTTACTACTCACTGGAGTACTAGATGATAACTACTGCAAACCAAAACATTTTCGATCGCATTATTCAGCACTCTGCTGACGTTAGACTCTACGAAGAGGGCGTTCAAGTTAACAACAGACGTATTATTCGTAGACACCGTTCTAGACTTAAAGACTTACTTAAAAAAGACATTAAACATGATGTTTCTAGAGAAGTCAGTAGGTTTACTACAGAGTTAGGTTCTAATATTTTTAGGTCTTTACGTGACCTTTCTACTTCTGAGTTAGACTTTTTTACAGATAACCTTTATAAAGAGGTAAAGACTTTTTATGATGCTAGGCGTCCTCGTATTAGAGAACTCTTAACAGAAATTGAAGGGCCAAGTATTAAAGGCTCAAGGTCTGTTCCTGCTAACATTAAAAACATTGGTACAGCAGAGCTTATTCGTATTCAGTCTAGAGTACGTTCAGGCTTAGCTTTAGGTCAGTCTAGTGATGTTATTGTAAGAAAAGTACTTGAGACTACAAAAATAACTCAGCACCAAGCAGAGTCTTTAACAAGAACTTCTATTACTAGCACTCAAACAGCAGCTATGAACCGGGTTATTGAGGAAAATAACGTAGTACTCTCTGGTTACATGTTTACTGCAATTTTAGATGCTAGAACAAGTCCTACCTGCCAGTATCACAACGGTAAGATTTATGCTGTTGATGACTACACTTGGAGACCTCCACTGCACTGGCGTTGCCGCTCTACTATGGTCCCAATACTAAAGAGCCAAACAGAGCTAGCGGCTACAAACTCTAGTAGGCTAAACCAAGCCATGCTAGCTAAAGCAAGTCTTGTTGCTTTTAACGGAGCGCCTCCTGCTAGAGAAAGCTTTTCTGAGTGGTTAAAAAGACAACCTATGAACATTCAAACTACGGTTTTGGGTTCAGAAGATAAAGCTAGCTTGTTTAGACAAAACTTACTTAAAGTAGAAGAGTTTGTAACTCCCTTAGGAAAAGTCTTTTCAATTGAGGCTTTGCGTAGGAAAGCAGCACAAATTACTTCCTTGTACCGACCTAGACAAACAGTAGGTGACGTTGTGGCGTTTAACATTAACGTTGCTAAGCCTTCTACCTTACTTAGCTCTAGTGAAGCAAAGAGTGAACTTCGTTCTTTATTTATTAACGATGCTGGCGACTTTAACAGTACGTTAGCTCTTACAGACTTTAAAGGAACTTCCTTAGTTGGTAAGCAAGCTACTCGAAGAAGAACTGCTAACGAGTTTGATGAACGTAACTTTATTACTGACTCTTTCACAGGAGAAGTTAAGAGTAACCTCAGGTACGACCCAGACTTTACTTTGTACCAAGAACGTATTGACTTTATGCGTAACTCAAAAGACTTAACCAAAGATCAAAAAGATTTTATTGAGTCCTTTGCTACAAGCTTAGATGACAGTGTTTCTGTTAACCAACAAACTGTGGCTATTGAAAACCTAAGAGTAGTGTTTCAGCGTTACAACAACGACAAACTCCCTTGGGAAAACTTTGCTTCTGTTATTCGCTCTGAAAACAGGTTTGCTGTTCAAAACGTTTCACGACTTCTTGACACACGTTCTAGACAACGTAGTGACCTGTTTGGTGGGTTTAACAACGACGACTCACCTAAAGTTCAAATCTTAGGAAAGTACTACAGTGTACAAGACCTACAAGACGACTTTTTAAAAGACACACAGTACGCCGCTCGTTGGAGAGACACTGTTGGTTCTAAGTTAGCAACACAAGTTTACTTTAGAGGTAGGTCACCTGTTAGCGCTTACACACAGCGGATTATCAGAGCTTACCCCACACGAAAAGCCTTTGTTAAAAACTTAAGAAACAGGTTTCCTTTGTTTAGTAAAGCTTACGACTTGCTAACCTCTGAAAAAGACGTTACAGACAGCTGGATTACAAGGCAAGTTCGCTCTATAAACGAAACTCAAAGACGTGTACTAGACTATGAGTGGAAAAACTTTATTATTAGCAAACCTACAGTAGACTTACTTGACACTAAAGTTAAAAAGACCTTAGTTGATGCTATGGAGCTAATTGCTTCTGGTAACTCTACTGACTACGACGCTCTCGCTATTAACATAGGTAAGTTACTGCACAAGGAACTCGGCAACTTAAACCCTCTAGCTAACAACACACTGCAAGACTTCCACAAGCAAGGTAGTGAAATACTAACTTACTTTAAAGACCAAGGTTTAATTAAGCTTGGGTTTAGAGGAAAGGTTAGACGAGGTGTTTGGGACGTAGACACAGGAAGAACCTCAACAGGCTGGGGTGAAACCCTATCAAGAGAAGTTGTTATTGTTAATAAAGACTTAATAGCACTTCAAGAGGCTAACGCTAGAACAGTTATTTCTAGACGGTTTGGCAGCACACTAGAAAGAGATAGACTCTTTGTAAGAGCAGGTAAGAAGACCTTTTTTGATGCCCGTGGCAACAACACAGGAATTCCTATTATTTCTTCTAACAAGTTTGCTAACTACGACGCTAACCAAGTTGATAGAGAAATTGCAAGTATGATGAACCATGTTATGAACGTGGAGTACTCTGTAGACAACGACTTTGTTAGCTTTATGGATAACCTTGCTAGGTTCAGAGACCCTCGTGGTCGTACTGAGTACTATGACTCTCTAAACGAGTTTCGACACGAAATTATTAGACGAGGCGAAGCAGGCTACGGTCTTCTTTCTTCTGCTAAGTACCACAACACTCGGAACAAGCCTTTCAGAACAGAAGCGTTTATTGACTCTCGGGCTAGAGTTTACCACAGAGGTTACTTAACTCCTACTGGTGGTGAGCTTGTTAGACCCTTTTTAAACTCTAGTAGAGCTAAAGGTATCAACACGGCCACAGTGGATGAGCTACGCATACAACTAGGAGTTTTGATAGGGCAGGGTAACGAAACACTGACTCAGTCAGGTAGACGTGCTAGCTTCAAGCGTAATGAGCGGGCTTTGCTTGACATTGGAGAACTAGTTTCTGCTACAACCCAAAGAGACAGGCGAATTAGAGAGTTTCTTGAGCACCCTCTTGTTAGAAGTTTAGAAGGTCCTGAGGTAGCTAAACTTGCCAGACTTGCTTTGGAGTACACTCGCATACACAAACACGTTAAGGGTGACTTTAACAACACTAGCTTACTAGCAACCTACAAAACTCAGCTAATGATTGAGAACGACGCTTCAGCTAGTGGAGCACAAATTATTGGTCTCTCAACACGAGACCGCCAAATTGCTACTGTGTCTAACGTAATTGCTACAACCCAAAAGAACAGGTTGTATGACTTAGTTGCCATGGACACTATTAACGACCCTGACTACGTTAAAATTGCTGCTTTAAGAAACGCAAACTTAACTTGGGAAGACCTTGCTAAAGCTGCTAAAGCACAAAACATGGTAACTTTCTACGGAGCTGGTAACGCAACTAGGTCAGCTAACGTTGCTACTAAACTATCAGCTTTACTAGAAGCTAGAGGGTTTACTGCTATAACTAAAGCAGACCTTAACGCTCAACTGAGAATTATTGACGGACAAGTTAAGGTAGCAACTAGAGTAGGTGCTGAAGGTACTATAAGAGACTTACAGTCTTTTCGACGTGAGTTAATTGAAGCGGTAAACGGTAACACTCCTGTGGGGCGTGACATGTTAATTGAGGCAAGGGACTTACACAACGAAGTTGAAGACTTTGTAAACAAGCTTTATAACGCTAGAACAGGGTTAATTGGTCCAAGCACCTTTGCTGAAGTTTCTAGAATTATGTCTAAAAACCTTTCTTTAAGAGCACCCGTAACGGACGAGTTTATTAACTTTTGGAAAAGAGTTGCTAGACTATACGTTGACGAAACCCAACAGGTAGATATTCCTTGGGTAACGTTTGATGGTAAGATAATGATGCAACGCTACAGAGGGAAAAACCAAACTCGTATTGAGTTTATTGACCCTGTTACTGGCCGCAAAGTTGCTAACATTTACGAAGGAACTATTGAAGATGGACTTTTAAGAGGTAGCCACGCTTACCAAGACGCTTCTATTGGTCTTGGGGTAAACGGTAACCACAGTAACGACGCAGTAATTGTTCGTCAGTTTCACCTTTGGGGAAAAAAGAACAACATTGACACAGGCACTATCCACGATGCTTTCTTTACAAACATTGCGGACGCCAACCTAGCAAAAACCGCACTAAGAACCATCTATGCAGATGCTCTTGACGGTGACACACTAAGAAAAACCTTAAAAGAAATGCGTAAAAGAGGTTTGACTACAGCGACTTACAACAGGTTAATCCAAGAAGCTAAAGACTTAGGTTTACTTGACCCTGTTAACGGCCTAACTAGGGCTGACATTCTTGCTCCAATCCCTGACGGGTTTGACTGGTATGGAGTTGGTCCTTAACTACTTGAAGTTATTTGTAATAGCCTACAAGAAACTACTTTAATTTAAAGAGTCTGTGACTCAAAGGAATAAACAATGCCTAAAACAGCAGAAGAACTTGCAGCAGAAAAAACAGCAGAAAAAGCAGCAGAAAAAGCAGCCCTCCTAAAAGCAGCCGAAGATGCTAAGCTTGAAGAGGAAGAAGATTCTGATAATGACTCAGATGATAACAATGAAGATGAAGACAGCACCAAGACTGATCTAGAAAAAATCATTGAAGAGCGTCTTGCTAAGATGAAGACAAACATGGACAAAATGGTGAAAGAGCGCGACGAAGCTCTAACTAAAACAAAAACCA
>Ga0306870_1000224_pt1 | contig 14051 bp, 16 predicted proteins | sample AntRauMeHopE1496_FD_190435 | JGI IMG/M metagenome (GOLD analysis project Ga0306870, IMG submission 190435) | Saline lake microbial communities from Rauer Islands, Antarctica - Metagenome Hop E1 #496 (v2) (version 2) | ecosystem: Environmental > Aquatic > Non-marine Saline and Alkaline > Saline ... | reverse complement strand
AGTCGCCGACACTGCAGCTGATACATCACCAATCCTCATCGACACCAGCAGCCTGCCCCCAACCCAGCAAAGAATAATCAGTACACTCGGGATCGACGAGTCAACCATCGGGATCACACCAACGATGATTGAGTGTGCGCAGGCAGCTGTCGGAGCCGATCGCTTGGCAGCAATCACTGGTGGAGATACGCCTAGTATTGTCGAGGGATTCAGGTTAGCTAATTGTTACCGTACTAATTAAACATAAGTTATGTTTTCAACTATCTTCGCTTGGCTACGAGACTACGCTCACGCCGCCAAATACTACGCGCAGACCATCACACATAGCGACGCACCCGAGCATTATTTAGGGTATATCGACAACACCAAGGTCCCTGTACTACTGATCCCAGGAGTGAATACCAAATGGCATTTCCTCAAGCGTATCGCAGACGACATTTCCCACATCGGTCACCCAGTCCATATCATCAAAGACTTGGGGCACAATCGCCAAGCCATCAGTCCATCGGCCGACATAGTGCGGGCGTATATCGATGAGCACGATCTACACAACATCATTATTCTCGCCCACAGCAAGGGCGGCTTGATCGGCAAGCAGTTGCTGCTCAAGCAAAACCAAGACAAAAGAATTGTAAAAGTAATTGCGATAGCCTCCCCATTTGAAGGTTCCAGTTTGGCCAAAGTAATGCCTGATCGAGCCATGAGCGAGCTGTCTCCAGCGAGCACAATTGTGCAAGACCAGCGCACCAGCACAGACGTCAACCAAGACATTATCTCGATCTACGGCATGTACGACAACCACGTCTGGCCAGTCGCCAGTGCGATTCTAACGGGTGCCGAAAATATCCAAGTCAACACCGACGGCCACCACCAGATTTTATCGAGCGATCAAACCAGAGACATTGTGCTGCAAAAGGTGGCAGAGATCACAGATGTGGTAACGTAACCCAAACTAAACTAAACCTACTCGCAGGTTTACCCAGGTCGATACCCCTTACGATTTTTGCGATTAGTATCACCCGGGGCGGTTTTCGATACTTGTTTTTTGGTATCGGCACCCGAAATCGATTTACTTTTTGCTTGAGTGGCACTCGCCAGTTTCAGGCGATCACCCCAACCACTAGCGTTGCTCGGTTTCTTTTTCATATTTGTAGTGTAGCAAGTTCTGGTTGGGTGTACAGGTATATCGCAGCTACCGTGCTACCATCAGTCATATGCAAAAAATAATCTGTAGTGATTTGGGTGGGCCTGCCGAGTGTGAAGTAGAGCTGCGCGGCGACACTCCAGCCGATGTGGTAAAAAACTGCCAGGAACACGTCATGGCCGAAGTAGAGCAAGGAGACAGCGCCCACCAAGACGCCGTCGAAGACATGTCAGGATTATCCCCCGAGGAACAGCAGGAAAAGTACGCTGAGTACATGCAGATTTGCACAGATGCGTTTAAGCGGAGGTAGAGGGTTTTGTAGTAACTACTTCATTGAGACTTCTAAAGACAAGTTGAATGCCTGAGCAATTTTGCGAAGGGTGGAGAGTGAAGGGTTTCCTTCGCCTCGTTCGAGCCTAGAGATGACTGGTTGTCGACTACCGACTGCTTTTGCTAATTCAGTTTGTGACCAGCCGCGTTTGATGCGCTCTTTGATTATAGTTGTAACTACTTCATATTCAGGTGCAAGAGCCTCGTACTCCGCTCGCACTACCGGGTTTTTGAGAGCCTTGGTTTTAAATTGTTTGAATGTAGTTGTCATGTGTGTAATATAACTTATAAGTTATATTATGACAAGTCATTTTTAGCGGTTATTGCTTTATGTAATTCTTTTACCGGAGTCTTCTGTGTCTTCTTAATAAAGGCGTGTAGCAAAACAGCTTTATTTTTACTGAAACAATAAAATATTCTTACTTCTCGCTTGCCTCTGATGCGGAGCTCAAACAAACCAGCATCAATGTGTTTGCTGTGCGGCATTCCTAACATGTTCTCAAACTCTTCTAGTAACTCAATTGTTCTAATGACTTTAGCTATCTCTTTTTCAGTCAGACTTTCTATAAAGGCCTCGACAGAATTAAGTAGGTCAATTTGCATGGGGTAAGTATAACAATTTACTAGTCCGTGAGGTCTTTCCTCCGGAACTATTAATTTTCTCAAGGTAGTTGATGCTTAGTAAAAGAAAACAGCACCATGGTGCTGTTTCCGCTGGTGCTGGAAGTGATGTGTTTCGCTAGGCTTGCGCACAATTATCCATTGTAATGCTTGGGTTTGGGGACGTCGCCACATGTTGCCATTCGCCGTCAATCAACTCTTCGAGGTCTGCACGATCAGCTTCGTGCCACGCAAACGCTTTGACGGTTTTGCCACGAGCAATGCCAGCCGTTGCCTGAAACTCAGTGACTTCTTTGCCAAAGGCACCGAAGTCGCTGGTAAGCCTGAAATGTCGCTTTCGACGCTCGTGATACAAGCGAACGAAAGGGGTTGCAAGGTACTTAAACAAGTTCATTTGTCACTCCTGTTGTTGTTCCTTTTCAATATACCCAAAACCTATTGCTTTTGCAAGATGATTGTAAACCAATCTTGATTTAGGAATGACTGCTCCTCCTCAAAAATTACTTTGTACTTATTGTCCAAAATCCCTTTGATGTCAGTTGGTTGGTAGAAGTAGAAAGTGCGAGTACCGAACTCATCTTCCTTAACCTTGCTTTGGTAATTCTCACGTTTGAGTGAAATAAAGAAAATACCGTTTTGGTTCAAATTACTATATGCTCGATGAAGAATGTCTGTCACAGCATCTTTATCCGAATGAAGTAAGGAGGCAAACGAGAATATTATATCGAGTCCAACAGGGAAGGTGTAGGTTTCAACGTCCGCAATCTCAAATGCAGCTTCTGCTACATGTGCCTGTGCTAGTTCAATCATTGACGCAGAAATGTCGATACCCAGGTATTTATCTGTGTATTTAATTATCTCATTAGCATCACGACCGTCGCCACAGCCGATCTCAAGCACAGACGGTTTTGATTTATTTATTATTGAAAATGCTTTCTTAATGTCACTAATTCTAGCCCCAATACCTCTAAATTTTTCTGCCATTTGAGATGCTGTGCGATTGTATGTTTCAACTGTTTCTTGCTTAGTATTCATTGTCTTTTATTATACATAACTACGGAGGCAAGACCTCCGTGCGTAAGGAGTCGGTCACGAATCACTGCCTAGCTACGGAGCATAACTACGGAGGCATAACTACGGAGGCAAGGCCTCCGTGCAAGGCCTCCGTGCACATAACTACGGAGGCAAGGCCTCCGTGCAACAGGCCTCCGTGCAACATATGCTGGGAGTCGTCCTGACGGTCGCAAATTCGCTTTGCTCATAAGCGCCGCGGGACACGGCTCGTCCGTTTTCTTTCTTGGGTAGAAAGAAAACATGACTCCGCCGTTCAACTCCCGACGAAAGCAAAACTATTTGCTTTCTCCATCTCCACAAACAAAAAACGCCCACGCAAAGCGTGAGCTGTTTTTTGTAATTGTGGAGATGGCGGGAGTCGAACCCGCGTCCGAGTTAGGGTGTGATTGTGATTCTACAGTGTGTAGGACATTCTTTGGTTTAAAGTAACTAACTAAAGAATGAACAAAACATTAGTTACTCGAGTTCTTACAATTTAGGTCAACTATACGAACGGTATAGTTGTACCGAGTCTCGTGTTTATTTTACCCCGCAGAGCGTATGAGACGTTTACTGAGGGAGCATCTCTCCGAGCGAGCGGTTACGCTACAGCGAAGGGAGAGAATCCAAACGCGTTAGCGTAAGGACTTGGTACTGCTTTGTTTGCAAATACAAGGTGTGACCTTTTAACGAATTGATCACCGTTTCGACACTGCACACAACCAACACGACTAACCGTCGATGCCTAGCATCCCCTGAGAATGCCCGAGCCAAGTGGTTAAAAATGGCTCAGGCAGTTTGCAGGGAAGTCTACGACTCAAATGGAAAGGTGCATGCGCAATTTGGACAGGTAGCAGTATTTGTCGGCCATAGATGTGCTATCGTTAAATCCATGCGCTGCATCAGATCTTCGTAAGTGCCTGCGCCATGCTGTTTGATAGCTGCGCCGATTGGCAAGTGAAGCTCTGATCCCATATGGAATCCTAGGGGTAGTCCATAGCATGTTCGCATTTCGTGCCTCTTTGATTGGTTGAAATTTATTTAGATGCAGTGAAGTGGTGGCGGATTTTGAATTCCGCCAGCCTGATGTGCTTAATGTGCTCTGCCAGAGGTGCTGGCAACCCAACCAAGGAAACCCTCTGGATCCTGACTGATTGCGACAAGGAAATCTTCTGCCTCTAAGCTCACATCTTGCAACATTACGTCGATCCTTTGTGTGACCTCACTGTAAGGAACGCCGCATGAACCGTCGCAACCCGCTTCCCTGACGGGTTCGGTTGGCATGCCCATTGCCTGCAAAAGGTGATCATAACTTGCCTGGGTTTTTCCCACGACGCTTGTTTTTGGTTTATACACTGTATTGCTCTCCCGTTGAAATTGCGTTGTGACCAATGTGGTCATAACGAGTGGTTGCGTTCTGTGAACAACCACTTCACTACATCTAAATATTACTGACTTTTCAAGGTACGTTCAATCTCGCGTTTGTTGTCTCTCGACTTAATCGCTTCTCGCTTGTCTGTCTTCTTTTTACCACGGGCGAGGGCAATTTTCAATTTTATTTTTCCACCACTACTATACCACGATATAGGCACTATTGTCAATCTATTGGCACGAGTCTCAACTTCTAACCGCGCGAGCTGCTTTTTGGACAATAGTAGCTTGCGGGCTCGCTCGGGGTTGTAGTTCTTGGGAGTGTTGGCGACCTGAAAAGGGCTGATACTGGCGCCAGTGAGCCACGCTTCGCCGTGGGTGAGCATGATATATGCGCCCTCGAGCTTGCCTTTGCCGGCGCGGATCGACTTGACCTCGTAGCCAAATAGCACCGCACCAGCCTCGAAGGTGTCGATCCATTCGAAGTCGAATTTTGATTTGCGGTTTTTGATGAAGTCGGCCATGGTGATATTTCTGTAGGGCAATAGTACCGCAGATTGGTAGTAGACGCCACGCGCAAACGCTTGTAAACCCTAGCCTGCGGGCGCTTTTTCTGTATAATAGCGATCATGACAAAACCTTCATCAGACAAACAGAAACCCGTTGTTTCCCCTGAAGTGACGACAGAAAACGAATCGCCAGTGAGCGCCGATTCAGAGCAAACCAAACCAAAAACCAAAATCCCGAAAGGTCAGAAAGTAAACCTGAAAAAGGTCGGCAAGAACATGCCGCTTGGGCCAGGGAATTTTTGGAACAATATGCTGTCTACGGTATTGCTGCTGATATTTGTGCTGGCGGTGTTTTCGTACTTTTCAGAGACTCAAGCACCCGAGCCTACGCCGCTGACGTTGTCTGCGGTCGTGACCCAGATCAAGGCTGGGGAAGTGAGTGAGCTGGTCGTGCGGGGTAATAGTATTGAGGTCAACTACAACGTAGAAGGCTGGAATCCAGGTGTGGCGCGAAAGGAAGTCGATGCTTCGGTGACTGATTCGCTCACGAGCCTAGGTATCACAACCGACGAACTGGCGACGATCTCGGTCGACGTGCAGCGCGAGACAGGGCTGAACTATTGGCTGGGTGTGTTTGCACCGTTCTTGTTCCCGCTACTTTTCCTAGGGATCATTATTTGGTTCCTGATGCGGTCAGCCAAAGGCGCTGGCATGCAGGCGCTGAGCTTTGGTAATAGTAAAGCGCGGATGATCGATCCCGATGACGGGTCCCAAAAGGTGACATTCAAAGATGTAGCTGGAGCCAAAGAAGCCAAACAAGAACTGGAAGAAATCGTAGACTTCCTCAAGAACCCGAAAAAGTTTCTCGACATCGGAGCCGAGATCCCCAAGGGTGTGATGATGATGGGGTCGCCAGGGACAGGGAAGACCTTGCTGGCTCGCGCGGTGGCGGGTGAGGCAGGGGTACCTTTCTTTTCAATCAGTGGATCGGAATTCGTGGAAATGTTTGTGGGAGTGGGGGCGTCGCGGGTGCGAGACTTGTTCTCGATGGCCAAGAAAAACGCACCAGCGATTATCTTTATTGATGAAATCGATGCGGTAGGACGAGCGCGAGGTAGTGGAACTGGTGGCGGTAACGACGAGCGAGAGCAGACCCTCAACCAGATTTTGGTCGAGATGGACGGCTTTGAGCCCAATGCCAAGGTGATCATTATGGCGGCGACCAACCGGCCTGATGTGCTCGATTCAGCGCTGCTTCGACCCGGGCGATTTGATAGGCGAGTAACAATCGACCTACCAGACCGTATCGACCGCGAAGCGATCCTCAAGGTGCACGCGCGCAAGAAGCCACTGCAAGAAGACGTGAACCTGGAAATCGTTGCCCAGCGCACACCGGGATTCTCGGGGGCTGATTTAGCATCACTGATGAACGAAGCGGCGATCCTGGCTGCGCGTGAAGAGCGAAAGAAAGTCGGGCAATTTGATGTGATCCGTTCAATCGAAAAGGTGATGCTTGGCCCAGAGCGCAAGAGTCATGTGATGTCGAAATACGAAAAGACCGTCACGGCGTACCACGAGGTAGGGCACGCACTGGTAGCGTCAGCGCTGCCATACGCCGACCCAGTGCAAAAGATCTCGATCATCTCGCGTGGGCGAGCTGCCGGCTACACCCTCAAGCTGCCTGACCAAGACAGGCGGATGCACACCAAGAAGGAATTCATGGATGATATCGCGATGACCCTCGGCGGCTATGTGACCGAGCAAATGATCTTCAATGACCTTTCAACTGGCCCAAGCAACGACCTGCAAGTAGTCGCCAACCTAGCGCGCGACATGGTCACCAAATACGGTATGAGCGAGACCCTTGGCCCAATTGCACTGGAAGGTACTGGCGGCCGCATGATCGGTGGCGGTATGAGCGAGAACCGCGGGTACAGCGCGGTGGTTGCCAAAGCTATCGACGAGGAAGTATCTAAGATCATCGAGGAAGGCAAGGCTAGAGCCAAAGAAGTGTTGACCAAGTATCGACCAGCGCTGGTGGCGATCTCGGAACGACTGGTGGAAGTAGAAACCATGGAGCGAGAAGAATATGAAGCGCTACTCAAGCGAGAAGGAGTAGAGATCAAAGATGTATACGAAGAAATGTACGGCGAGAAGCGAGATGCCGCTGACCCAAGTAAAGTAATTGCAAAATAACCGAGCATTAGCATAAAGAAAAAACCGCTACCAATTGGTAGCGGTTTTTTATGTCAGTTGCTCTATTTCAGTCACCAAACCATCTTCCATGTGGATGATGCGATCACACCCGAGCGCGTATTCACGTTCGTGGGTGACCATGACAATCGTCTGGTTATTTTCGCGGTGCAAGCGGGCGAGCAGCTCGATTACTTGCGTACCCGAAACAGAGTCCAGGTTGGCGGTTGGTTCATCAGCAAAAATAATCTTGGGCTTGCCAGATAGGGCGCGAGCAATCGCGACACGCTGCTGTTCACCACCAGAGAGGGTACTGGGCAAGTTGCGATACTTGCCGTCCAGGCCGACGTTGTCGAGTGAGTGGTGCGCCCTCGCGCGCGCTTGCTCCCAGGTCTGACCAGCCATCAGAAGTGGCAGCATGACATTTTCTTCGGCTGACAAGTCCGGCACCAAGGCGTAGTTTTGAAAGACGTAGCCCAAGGTGTTGAGTCGAAAAGCAGTGCGTTCATTTTCACTCAGCTGCGAGACGCAGACGTTATTGATTTCGATATCACCACTGGTTGGTTCATCAAGGACTGATAGTTGATACATCAGGGTTGATTTACCAGCGCCTGATTTGCCCATAATCGCCACGAACTCACCTTGCTCAACTGTCACGTCGATGCCTTTGAGGATGTGCGCTTTGAGCGGACCTTCGCCAAAACTGCGGTGTATGTTGGTAGCGGTGATGATGTTTGTCATAAATAAAGTGTGGGTTACTTGCGACCAAGGATCGAGTTAAGGGTGTTTTGCTTGACGATCAGCCAAGCCGGGATAAAGCCAGCGAACAGCGTGATGATAAACAGAATGATAAAACGGTAGAGTGTCTGGGTTGGGTCAGCCACCAGAATCCCGTCACTAAAAGGGAAGTCGATCGGGTTACGATCAAAGTAGCCAACCAAAAATCCGTAGGTCACCAGGACGCCCAGTAGCGAACCAAGCAAAGCATAAAACGCTGACTGTAATACATACGCCACCTCGATCGCTCGCTTATCAATCCCGATGCCTTTCAGGATACCAATTTGCTGCCGACGGCTGATAGCATTAATAAAAATGATAATGAAAATAGTGATTGAAGCCACGATAATTCCCACCGCACCGATAAAGGTGCCGAGGATACTGAAGGTATTTTTGATGTCAGTCAGGAACTTGGGTAAAGCTTCTTGAAACGTGCGGATTTTGGCAAATTCACCTAAGCCTTGTTCAAGCAAAATGTTTTGTACCGCCAAACCGGTGCTATTGCTACCGTCTACCAGTCTGATCGCAATTGCATCAGCGTCACGACTGACACTGCTACTCAGGCGGCGCAGCTCCAGTTCTGGCATATAGATGACACTGGCTACGTCACCGGCTTTGGCATTGACGATACCCTTGATAGTGAATTCTCGGGTGGCGCCGTTGACCGATACCCGCACCGTATCACCAGGGAATAAGTCTTCGAGCGTGCCACTGATATCTGCAAATCCAGCAGTGTAGCGCTTGAGGTTGAGTGCTCCGATGAGGATGTACCCTGACTCGTCAGGGTTGAGGTATTCACCCTCGACTACGTTGCGAGACAAATTGGTGACTTGGTTTTCACTGATGGGATCAATCCCCTGGATGCGCGCGCCGATGGTATTTGGGTCGATGGTAAAGTCGCGCCTGGTTTGGTAGTTGGCGGTGACCTGACCGCCTTGCTGGTAGCGCACACTGTACGAGACTATTTCGGGAATGGTATCGAGCGTCCGGATGATGGTTTCGGTTTGGAGGATTTTGTCCTCGTTATCAAGTGGCGTTATGAGCAGATCACCGCTTGATTGTTCTTGGAACGATCGCTCAGAACCGACAATGAGTCCAACCAAAATCCCCGACACCGCGATCAAGTTGAGAAAGGTCAGCATCATCACAAAGATGATCAGAGCTGTTGTCCAAAAGTTAGCCCGCTGGATTTGGCGGAAGCCGAGTAGAAAACCAATGCGAAGTGCACGCATAGTAGGTTACGGTGCGACGACGATGTCGCCTTCGTTAATACCAGTAATCGCGCTAAAGCCGTCGTTGCCAGTGAGGATCACATCGATGGTCGAGGTAGCGATCAGCTCGCCTACCAGGGTGCGGACTTGGCTGACGCCGTCTGTCTGGGTGATGAAACGTGAGGGGATTCTTGCTGTATCTGTCGTTTCGATAATAACGATGTCGATGTCGGCGTTGAGACCGCTGCGCATCCAGGTCGGTGTCTCGTCGAGGGAAATGATCGCGTCATAGTAAGCCACACCGTCGATGATGGTGGCTTGTAGTGAAATGAATTCAATCACGCCGATTAGTTCTTGTTCAGGTTGTGCGTCAAACACTGTGCGCACAGCTTGGCCGATTGCGAGCTTGCCGATGTCGATCTCGGGGATGCGGGCTGTCAGCTCAAAGTCAGTGGCAGCCAGTAGGGTGAGTACTGGGGAAGTACCTACGCTTTCGCCCGGTAGCACATTGATAGTAGTGATAGTGCCTGCAAACGGAGCACGGATGGTGCGGTCAGCAATCTGAGCGTCGACCCGCGCAATGCGTGCATTAGCACTAGCGATGTCGGCGTTGGCGCGAGCGATGGATTCGCTGCGGGCTGGGGCGTTGGTGCTGGCGGCGTTGGTCTCGGACAGCGCCAGGTCTTGCTCGGCGATGGTGATGGCGCTGGCGGCCTGGGTTTGCGCAAGGGTGTAGGCGTTGCGATTGGTGATGTAGCGGGCTGATTCTTGGTTGGGGACATCGATAGTCCAGGTGGTATTGCCGTAGCGCGAGTTGGCGTTGAATAATACCTGGATCCCACAATCACCAATCCTGACTGGCTGGTCGCTCGATACAGTGTAGGTACCAGACTCAAGGCCGGATAGCCGAAATGAATAGCCAGACGCCGCCGCTGACGCGTAAGTCTCAAGGGTGTAGCGACCCTCGGCTTCACAAGTATAAGTACCAGATACGATTGGAGCGATCGCCTCTTCGCTGGCGTCGTCACTCGCCGCCGTCAGATCGGTTGATAGTAGGGTGCGATACGCGTTGTCGACTAGGTCTGCTTGGGTAGCGCGAATAGTCTCGAGGGTAGTAGCCTTAAACGCCACTGTCCCGGCGGTCGCGTCGCGCGATTCTGATTGTGGTCCTGCTAGTAGCTCGTCTCGGCTGGCCACGGCGCGCGCGAGGCTGGCAAAGGCGTCTTGGCGGTCGGCCTGCAGGGCGCGTGATTCGAGTGTGATCAGTACATCACCCGCCTGCACCACGTCACCTTGGCGCACGCTTACCGTCTCGACAATCCCGGTCGTGGGGAAGGCGAGCTGTGCACTTTGCTCGGCCTCGACGATCCCGGTGACCGACACCAGCTGCTGCACCGCACTACGATCAACGGTCGAGGTGACATAGTCAATCGGCTGACCATTACGCAGCGACACCACCATAAATCCAATAAACACAATCACCGCCCCAGCCACAAAAATGTGTAGTGAGCGACTCAGAAATAGCTTTTTCATATGGGTGAATTATAGCATCGCCCATATTCTAAAAACGTCTTTGTCCGTCAGGCTTTTCTCCTGACTGCCACTAGTCACTTTGTTCATAATGTCCGCCAGCCAGGACTCGAACCTGGGACCACGAAGGTATAAGCTTCGCGCTACTACCAACTGAGCTACTGGCGGATGGGAGTGTGCACACTATACCGCAGCTGGTAGTTTGGGACAACGGACTTGACGATATTTTCGGGTGAGCGTATAAATAAATGCGGATGGTACTGACGCCTCCGTTTCAGAAACAAAAGGATAGTCCTTATGCACAAAAAACCACTGCACACCCGCCGCGCTTATCATCGCATCATGAAAGCTGGCATTCGTTTCTGAAGGGAGGTGATCTTTTTCTCAGTGTACAACGTGTCATGCGTTGGTACACAAACGGCCGCACCACTTATTGGTGCGGCCGACTTGCGTCTACTCTATTGTTATTATTTTTACATCCGCACCACCACATCCTTCAGCTCCCGTCGTACTTTCGCGTAGTGCTGCGTGTCGTCAGACTCAGCGCGGTAGCCCAGGGGAAGGAGGCTGGTGGCGTGCAGGTTGTGCTCTTTTAGTCCGAGGATTTCGTTAAACGCTGCGGCGTCGAAGCCTTCCATCGGGCAACCGTCGATCATTTTTTCAGCTGCGGCAATCATCATTGAGCCTAGTACGATGTAGGTTTGTTTTTGTGACCAAATGAGGACTTCATCGAATGTCTTGCTGGTGAGTGCGCCGACCATCACATCTTTATAGCCGTCGACTGATCCAGCTTCCAGTCCACGAACTGATTCAATTCGATTGGTGTAATTGGTAATAAACGCTTCGTCGACATCAGTCCTGGCACAGAGTACGACCAGTGCACCATTTTGCCCGACTTGGATTTGTCCGTAGGCTGCTTTCATTAATGCATCTTTTTTGGCTTGGTCGGTTACCACTACTAATCCAAATGGCTGCAGTCCAAAAGACGTCGCGGCCAGATTGCCACATTCTAAAATGTAGTTTAGGTCAGCGGCTGGTAGGTCTTTTTCGGTGTCGAACGCTTTGGTGGCGTAGCGCCACTCGAGTGATTGTTTGGTATGCATGGCGGGTAGTTTACGTGATGACAGAACGGCTGTCGAATTTGTTTGGGTTCGCTGATATAATATATGCCTATGAAACGAGCAATCTGTGCCTTTGGTTTATTATGTTTAGCTAGTGTCGCGCCGGCCGGGGTATCTGCCAACGAACCAGCGAGCGATATAAGCGAGCCAGCGCAAACCGTCGAGGAAACCGTCCGAGAGTATTTTGCTGACATTCCGGTCATGATCGAAATCGCTCGCTGCGAATCCAAGTTCCGCCAGTTTGCCGACAGTGGCAATGTGCTGCGTGGCGGAGTCGGCGGACAGATGGTCGGCGTCTTTCAATTCTTTGACCGCTATCACACCAGCCCAGCCTATGATCTAGGGTTTGATATTGAGACGCTTGAAGGAAACCTAGAATATGCTCGTTATGTATATGAACGTGAGGGGACATCGCCGTGGAGTTCGGCACGGCACTGCTTCGATGTGCCATTACCACTGGCAGTTGCGCCCACAGCTCCACTAAACTCGGCAACGGTCACCGATGCGGTATCAACATCAACCGCCGACACCGATGCCATGCTGCGCGAGAAGATTGCTTTGTTACAACAAATCATCGTGCTTTTGCAAACGTTGCTTGAATTGCGCGCGCAAACCTAACTACTCCATATGCAGCGCGTCACCCAGGCGCGACACACGCTCGGCAATCATCGGGAAATCTTGTTTGATGTCAGGGTGAGTGGCGACCAGATGCTGCGCTTCAGTTCGAGCCGCCTCGACTAGTTTTAGGTTACGGATCGCTTCCATCCCTAGGTCCGATAGTCCTGATTGTTTTCCACCATACAGCTCACCTGAGCCACGGAATTGTAGGTCGTGCTCGGCCAGCTCAAACCCGTTGGCGGCGGTCGCAAGTGCCTTGAGCCGGTCTCGGGTCTTCTCGCTCTTGCTTTCGGTCACTGCAAAACAGTACGGCTGGTGGGTACCGCGCACGACTCGCCCGCGCAGCTGGTGCAGCTGCGATAGTCCAAACCGCTCCGCGCCTTCGATGATGATGTTGGTGGCGTTCGGGACGTTGACGCCCACTTCGACCACACTGGTGGCGACCAACACATCGTATTTATGATTATTAAAATCAGCCATTACTTCATCTTTTTCGGCGGGTTTCATTTTGCCGTGCAGGATTCCGATGGAGTATTCGCTAAATTCGGTGTCACCCAGGCGCTTAGCCTCAGCAATCACGCTTTTCATATTCAAGGCATTTTCTTTGGTTGGATCAGGCTCCTCGATCCGTGGGCAGATCACGTAGGCTTGGCGGCCGATCGCCAGTTCACTACGCACATGTTTATACATGTCTGCCTGCTGGCCTGGGCCGACGATGGTCGTCTTGATTGGCTTTCGCCCTGCAGGCATTTGATCGAGCAGGGTAATGTCGAGGTCGCCGTAGATCGTCAGGGCCAAGGTGCGCGGGATCGGGGTGGCCGTCATCGACAACAGGTGCGGCATGCGGGCGTCTTTCTTGGCTAGCTGTTTACGCTGGTTGGTCCCAAAGCGGTGCTGCTCGTCGATGATCACGTAGGCGAGGTGTTTGAATTCCACACTCTTATATATGAGCGAGTGCGTGCCGATCAATATCGGGATCTCGCCATTTTTTACCCACTTGAGTAGCTGTGGTTTGCTGATCTTGGTTGGTTTGGTCGGGTTGGACTTGCTGGGGAACTTCATACACCCGCTACCGGTGATCAGACCAATGCTGATCGGCAGGTGCTGGAAATATTCGATGAACGATTCAAAGTGTTGTTTGGCCAGAATCTCGGTTGGAGCCATGTAGCCAACCTGCAGGTTGCCAAATTCAATCTTTTTGTCGAGTCCTTCAGGTGGGCGCGAGGTCGCCACGGCGTAGGCGGTGGTCGCTGCCACGGCGGTCTTGCCACTGCCTACATCTCCCTCAAGCAAGCGCGACATCGCGTGGTTGCCGCCGAAATTATCGAGGATGGCCTTGATTGATTTGTCTTGACTCTCAGTGAGGGTAAACGGGAAGCGATCGGTAAACTCAGCGACGTGCTCGGACGAAGTTTTAAAGCTGTACGTGGTGGCGGCGTTGGCCGCCGCGCGGTTTTGCGCGTTTTGCACCTGGATATAAAACACTTCCTCAAACGCAAACCGCTTGCGGGCACTCTCGGCGTGCTGGGCTTTTTTGGGTGAATGGATCCACACCAGCGCCGTGGCTAGGTCG
>Ga0306870_1000221_pt1 | contig 14183 bp, 10 predicted proteins | sample AntRauMeHopE1496_FD_190435 | JGI IMG/M metagenome (GOLD analysis project Ga0306870, IMG submission 190435) | Saline lake microbial communities from Rauer Islands, Antarctica - Metagenome Hop E1 #496 (v2) (version 2) | ecosystem: Environmental > Aquatic > Non-marine Saline and Alkaline > Saline ... | reverse complement strand
AGTCTTTTTTATCTCGTCTTTATTTGCGCCTAAAACCAACACTTGTTTTTCCACTTTAGCTTCCAAAGCTGCATCAATAGCATATTGGAGCAATGTTTTCTCCTTGTATTGAGCGATTTGCTTGGGGTAACCCAGTCTTGAAGACTCCCCAGCTGCGAGGATGATGATTCCGGTTTTAGCTTTTTCCATTAGGTATTGTCGTGTATTGGGCCTTGCTTAGCCCGCAGAAAGGTACCGTTTTTTCCAGCGAGAACTGCCTTTATTTCTGCCAAAGCCGCTAAAGCGATTTCCGAAGAGTTCTCCGCACCGATATCCAGACCGATAGGACCGTAGACATTTTTCCAGTTTGGTTCCAATCCTTTTGAATCCAATCGCTCTCGAAGTTTGTCTGACTTTTTCTTTGGCCCTAAAATCCCCAGATAAGGAAGTTGCATCGGAAGCAGGTTTTCAAGGACCCGCGCTTCATACTCAAAATTGTGCGTCATCAACAAAGCCACTGTTCTTGAATCGATTTCTATTCCTTCCAGAGCTGTTTCCGCCGGAGCTACTCGAATCGACTTCACCGAAGGAAATCTCACCAAAGTAGCTTGACTCGCTCTTCCGTCAATTAATACCACATCAATCCCAATCAGCTTGGCCAATTGCGCGAGGGGAATGGCATCATTGCCTGCTCCGAAAAGTAAAAGTCGGATCGGAGCCTGAATCAACTCGTAAAAAACAGCATGTGAAGCGGAGATTTGAATGATTTGATTCCCTGAGTTCAGATTCAAATTTGCCTCAACTTTTCGTAATAATGTTGCATCAATTCCGATGGTCTTTTTGATAAAGTCTGTTTCCTTCCAAAGAAAACGAGTTCCGATTTGGGCAGATCGAGCATTTTGGACTGAGAAAATCGTAGCTAGAATGCCTGAACTCCGATCTGAAATCGCCATCTTCAGAAGTGCGACTGGATTTAATTCATCTTCGAAATCAATTGGCTCGATCAGTACCTGAATAATTCCATTGCAACCCAAGCCTATCCCGAACTTCTGATCATCCTCATCTGTCGTATCGTAAGTTACCAGCATGGATTCTTGCTGAAAAATTACAGTTTGAGCTTTGCGAAGCGCATCTCCTTCCAAGCAACCACCACTGATCGCCCCGGTTAATTCGCCTGTCTCGGTAATCAACATGCGCGCTCCGGGTCTTCGGTAGGCCGAGCCATCCACTTGGACTACCGTCGCTAGGGCTACTTTTGTTTCTTGGATTTTTGCAGAATGATAAGCTGTAATAATTGCGTTTTGCTCAGTCATAAGGGTAATTCAGTTTCAAAATACTGATCTGCATAAAAATAGGGCTTACTTCTCAAGGACAGAAGAAAATTCAGTATTATCGGGTGTAATTCTTTTCAAATGAAAAAAGCGCTTCTTCAAATATGTCTATTCCTGACTGGACTCGTATTCCAAGTCAATGCCCAGCTATCAAGGGCTGAGATTCAAACGACTTCATCAAGGTCTTTGCGAACTTCTTTGACTGAATTCAGAGAATATCTCAGTCTGCCAAATAATGGAAAAGTCCCTGCTGACATTCAGCTAAACTTAGACTGGACGAAATCTGCCTTGGAAAAGCGTGGGCTTAAAACTCAAATCTTGAGTTCGAATGGAGTTCCGCATCTTTTTGCGCAGGGAAAACAGGACTCTAAGAAAAAGACTATTTTAGTCTACATGCAAATCGATGGGCAGCCGGTAGATTCCTCCGCTTGGAATCAGGAGAGCCCCTATATTCCTGAGCTGATGGAGGAAAACGATGGGAATTGGAAACCTCTGAATTGGAATTTTATCGATGGCGAAATTGACCCTGAATGGAGGATTTTTGCACGCTCTGCATCAGATTCCAAAGGACCCACGATGACTTTTCTTACTGCTTTGGACATACTTGAGAAAAATGGAATCACGCCAGCGGTAAATCTGAAGGTTATCTTAGACTTTCAGGAAGAGATCAGCTCTCCCGAACTCGCCAAAGTGGTTGCAGAGAATAAGAAACTTTTCGCTGCGGATGGAATCTTGATTATGGACGGTACCCGGCACTTTTCTAATCTGCCAAATTTGGCTTTCGGAGCCCGAGGAATCGCCACCATTACCCTGAAAATCTTTGGTGCATCATCGGATCTGCATAGCGGACAGTATGGGAATTTTGCGCCAAACCCTGTTTTTGCAGCATCCAGGTTACTCGCAGCCATGAAAGATGAATCGGGGAAAGTATTGATTCCTGGATTCTACGAAGGTGTGGAGTTTACCGATGCCGATCTCAAAGCCATGCAAGCTGTGCCGGAGAGTATGGAAGAAATACAATCAGAATTGGGAATAGCAGCAGCTGAGAAAGTCGGTAGTAGCTACCAAGAAGCGATGCAATATCCCACGCTGAATGTCCGTGGAATAAGGGCGGCTTGGGTAGGGAAGGAGGTTCGTACCATAATTCCCTCGGAGACAATCGTTGAAATCGATATGCGAACTGTCAAGGAGACTCCAGCCGAACGACAAGTCGAGCTTGTGCGGCAATTCATCGAAGACCAGGGCTATCATTTTGTAGCAGGTGAACCTACTGAGGCCGAGCGAAAAGCGTATTCAAAATTGGTGTCATTTGAATTTCGAATCGGTTCCGAACCATTCCGCACAGATATGGAATCTGGTTTTGGGCATTGGTTGGAGAAAGGGATGTCTTTGGTTTTTGGAGAAAACTACATCAAAACCCGATTGACAGGCGGCTCTCAACCTATGGCACCCTTTATAAATATTTTGGATATTCCAGCTGTTTCTGTCCGAATCCCGAATCCAGACAATAGCATCCATGCACCAAATGAAAATATACGAATTGGTAATTACCTAGAAGGAATCCAAACCTGTCTTGGCATTCTTACCCAAACTTTCGATTGATGGGCAGTCTGGACTGGATTGCTGTTGCAATAGTTTTACTGACGGTACTTTTTGTATTGAAAATCAGCAAAGTAAAAAACCAGATTATAGAAAAAATACTGGATTGGTTTCCTGCAATTCTTTTTGCTTATGTGATTCCTGCTGGCTTCACTCATCTTTTCGAATTGGATCTTTCGAGTGTGTTTTTGCACAGCTTAAGTAGAAACTGGATTATCCCGATTACGCTTTTGGCGGTGATGAGTGCTTTGCCTTTGCGTCAGCTCGCCATTGTCGGAGTTCGGCCTTTGATCTTGTTTTTTGTCGGTTCGCTGATCATTGCCTCCTTACCGGTCCTTTTGGTTTTGACATTTTCTAGCGTGGACCCGTCATCTTCTGAGTTATTTATTGGTGAGAGTTATTGGAGGGGCTTGGTTCCCATCGTGGGAGGCTGGATTGGAGGGAGCACGAGCCAACTGATATTGAAAGAATTAGCTCAAACACCAGAATCTCTTTTTCTTTCGGTGTTGGTCCTAGATAATATTTTGGTGAATATCTGGACAATCCTGATGTTCCAGTTTATCAAAAAAGGGGAGACCTTGAGTACACTTTTTGGAATATATGATCCTATTCCAGATCAAACCCAAGTTAATATCAATTCTGTCGGTAGGAAGCTCTACCCTTGGATAATTTGTCTGATCTTTCTGGGAATAGCTGCTCTTATTTTCTTCCTGAATATCTCGTTTTTGGGAATGGTTGTCAGTCTCTCGGTGGTCGGATTGCTGCTAGGCAATGTGATTAAACTTTGGAATACCCGCTTTTCCCTTCAATTGGGAGGGATTTTTATTGTACTGGTGATGGCGATTTTAGGTCTAAGATTAGATTTCAGTAATCTGAGTTTACCATTGGAGTTTGTGTTTTTGGTAGTGATCTGGCTATTTCTTCATTTTGTTGGGTTGTTGGCCTGTGCCAAAATTTTAAAGCTGAATTTAGTCTGGGTCCCGATCGCCTCAATGGCTAATCTGGGAGGAATCTCAACTGCACCTGCGGTCACGGCTGCTTATCGAAAGGATTTGATGCCACATGCTGTTTTGCTGGCAATATTAAGCATGGTTACGGGTACGGGTTGGGGAATGCTGACGGTATATCTTTTTCAGCGGCTCTAAAAGTGAAGGTACATGCGATTTTTAATAGGAGTATTCGCTTCAATGCACGTGTCAAAATAAAAATACTGAAAAGTATTGCCCTTTGGCTTTGCTCAGGGACCAGCTTCATTTATAGAAAGTTTGGGGCGGCGGAAACCTAAATTCGAGAATAAATGATATGTCTCCGCCGTCCTTAAAAGACCGAATAACCCGGGGGCCGAGCGACTTGTGGTGAGCGAGTCGAACTAAGTCGAGGCCAAGTTGAGTATACATATAGCTTCGCTGATTCACATAATCTTCAATGTCCGATTTGGAAGGTTGGATGCCAAATGATAAAATTCATAAGTCAAATATGGAATACTTCGCTGCTGCACAGGGAACTAGATTAATTGCGGAATTATGGTTTTTCGGATCTAAATTGTAACACAAAACCCGAATACTTTTGATAATAATTTGAAATAATCGTGTATCCAAGAAAGCCAAAGCGAGCTGTTTATTTTGATCTGGGGATTTTGATCCTCCGTCTATATTTGGGGATTACTATGATTAAATTAAGCAGTGGATATCTTTTCGAATCATCTCAAATGGATGGTTTAATTTCCTTTCTGACCGAATCTAATTGGCCCTACCCAGCGCTTTTCGCCTACAGTTCACAGTTGATTGAGTTTACTTCTGGATTCTTAATCCTTTTGGGAATCCGAATTGCAGGTTTAATTTTGTTTTCTGTTTTGATCAGTGCGGTGGTATTTGCTCATGGATTTCGGATCTTTGATGATGCTATGCTACCCATGACTTTTGCCATGATGGCCTTGTTTGTGGCTCTGGCAGGTTGCGGTCGATACAGTCTTGACTTCTTCATCTTCTCCCGAAAAAATAAGCCCTAATGCAAATTCCAAGTTTGGCTCAAATAAAAAAAGACCTTTCATACCTTCCTGAGAAAGAACTGATCGGGCTCATTCTTGACCTATCAAAATTTAGTCGAGATAATAAGTCATATCTCTTTTTCAAACTGAATGAAAAAGATAACCCTGGATTATTTGTAGAGATGGTTCAAGAGGAATTGAGTCAGGAGTTTCTGAAATCTCGATCAGATTATTATCATTATGCAAAAAAATCAGCTCAAAAGATTCGTCGAAAAATGAATCAATTATTGAAACTGACCAAGGACAAACCAAATCAGATTGAAATTATTCTTTTTTTCTGCGAGCAATTAAAAGAATATGGTTTTCTTGAACATGGGCATCCAGTCATTGATAATCTGTATGAAATGCAACTCAAAAAAGTTGTCAAATTGATTGACGGCCTTCATGAGGATCTACAATTTGACTATGAGGGAAGAATGGAAGGGTTGAATAAATAAGATTTGATTATGGGTGTCCGCAATGATTTCAGTTTCTTTTCTTCGCTTATTGGGACAGGAGGCGCCTGCCTGCCGGTAGGCAGGGAAGACCGCAAAAACCTATTATCAAGTATGCACAAATTATATTCTTGTGTACTCAGCTTACTGGTGCAATTGCGGATATACATATAGTGGAAAACTATTTTCAAGATAAAACACAAAATTTTAAAAAATATAAAAACATAAAAAATTTTGAGCGGCTAATTGAATTAAAACACAGTCAAATCTGAGTGGAATGTCGAAATAAATATGAGGAAGGCGCTCAAATGTTTATTGTGAGTGAAATGCTCAAATCTGCCCGAAAAGGTGCAAATCTTACGCAAGAACAATTTACAGACAAAGTTGGCACATAAAAAAGTTACATTTCGAAACTTGAAAATGCAAAAGGCAATATTCAACTTTCAACTCCAATACGGATTTTTGAACAAGGATTAAACAGGAAAATAGGATCAACATTCCTATAACCAAATAGGAAACCTGCAACATAGTATTTAAGCTAAGGCTGTTGTATGTTTTTCTCTACTTCAAGAAACTTATGGATTAGTGAAATAGATTTTTTTCATCCAGAATTTCGAAATAACGAGATCTCCTAAACCACGAATTTCTTTCCGGTCAAGCGTTCTGACTCGTGCCACAAAGTTTGGGCGGTAGATAGATTATGGGATTTGTCGGAAGATTTTACTTGGACGGGATCACCCTTGGATTCCATAAAACCACCAGGGCCAAAATATTGACCTCCTTTTACACTAGGATCCAAAGCCGCCATCAGCGTAGGCTTAGCACCTGATTTCCCGTCTTGACCGATAAGTTTGGCGGCGGGTGTAAAAAGTACTTTAGCAATACCTGACAAATACTGCGAAAGATTAGTCGATGATAAGCCGGGATGAGCAGCCACTGACATGGCTTTTATTCCAGCAGCATCAAGCTTTCGCTGCAATTCGTAGGAAAACATCAAACAGGCAAGTTTGCTTTGAGAGTAAGCTCCCCACTTAGCGTAAGATTTTTCTGCATTTAAGTTATCGAAATCGATTTTGCCATTTTTATGAGCAATGCTGCTTAGGCTTACGATTCTCGCATTTTTCGTCTTTTTGATAATCGGAAAAAGTAAATTGGTAAGCAGGAACTGAGAAAAATAATTGACTGCCATTTGACTTTCCAGCCCGTCCTTGGTTTTTGAAAACGGTGGCGCCATGATTCCGGCATTCAAAATCAATAGATCCAATTGTGAGTATTTCACTTTGAATTCCTCTGCAAATCCATGCACAGTGTCCATATTTTTCAAATCGATCAAAAGTATATCCAATTGTGCTTCAGGGACTTTTTTGAGAATGTCGCGCTTGGCTTCTTCCGCTTTATCGTGATTTCTACAGGCAAGAATGACGGTTGCACCTTTTTTGGCCAAGCCGAGGGCTGTCTCGTATCCCAGCCCTGCATTGGCGCCGGTTACTACTGCTATTTTACCTTTTTGAGATGGAGCTTTTGATATCGAAAATTTTGACATGGCTGGGTTGTTTGGTTTTTAGGATTGAAAATAAGATCGCAGAAAAAAACTGCTTTCGAACATTAACCTGCAAACACTTCGCCTAGTTTGACCTTTGGACTAACTCAAAGTGGAAATTTTGGCTTTTAATTGTTATATCGGTTCGATGTTAGACGTTGAAATAGGGTATTACTACGAATTTAATGATATAAGTAGTGAATATTAGGTCAGCAAAGTTGAAAGCGATTTCAGAGCGAGTTTATGGATATTTTAGGATTGTGTATTGGGGAATCTTTTTACCACAGAGACAGAGCCAAGACAAATACCCATGTGCTATGCTCCGTTTCTTTGTGCGAAAAAGATTTTCATGAAAAACTATTTCTTATCAATCACGAGTTTCTCAGACAGGCGGTCATTCACCTTTTTCAAATCCTCTGATAGCACTTCGTCCAGTTTGGCAAGATGGCCCTCCAACTCGGAGGACAATTCTGCAAAAACCACATAAGCCGCATCTGTTGGTCGGGCGTCACCACTTTCCACAGATCGCTGAAGGGAAGCTAATCGGTTATTGAGTTTGATGGGGAAGTTAAGAGGGTCCTGACCACTTTGATTTTTCACCTGATAGAGGTCTTCCTCAACAGCCTGGAGCTTATCCAACAGTATTTTGAGTTGAGTTTGTGTTTTTTTCTTTTGAGCTGCATCGAGTTCCCCGGCTTGAGATTCTATTTTCCGAATCAAAATTACGGCTTCATTTGCCTCGGATACTTTGTCTCGGATGCTGATGGCTAGATCAAATTGCTTTTGCAAATCAGCAGCTGTGACCTCTTCCAGATTAGGGTCCATTTCCAACTTAAATTCGGTCGTATGTGATTTACCTAATGCCGTAAGTTTTACTTGATAACTGCCAATAGGAGCCATCGGACCTCGCTGTGGTCGTGCAGACCAGATAATCATGCCATCAAAAACAGTCGCTCCCGGATATCTCATATCCCAAGTGAACGTATTGAGGCCCGTATCTCGGGATGGTAAATCTTTGGCCGTAGAATCTCCAGCCGAGATATACGTGTTGATAAGATTTCCTTCTCGATCAAGGATCTCAATTTTTAACGAATCAATTTTCTCGGGCAAATAATACTGGATTGCGGCATTATAAATTCCTCGAATTGGATTTGCTGGCTTGTACAGCATCACTTCATTTTTTACGGAAGTTTCTACTGCCGCTCGAAGTGGTCGAATGTCATCCAAGATCCAAAACCCACGACCATGAGAACCCAATACCACATCGTCATTTTTCAATACTAAATCCCGGATCGGCGTATCAGGAAGATTGAGCTGTAGCGATTGCCACATTTCTCCGTCATTAAATGAGACATAAACGCCATGTTCCGTAGCAAGGTAGAGCAGTCCCGGCTTCTCCAAATCTTCTCGAATAGCTCTAGCAAAATGGCCATCTTCAATCCCCGTAATGATTTTTGTCCACGATTTGCCAAAGTCCTCCGTCTTAAATACATAAGGTTGTCGATCATCGACTTGATAGCGATTTGCGGCGAGGTAGAGTGTGCCTGGCTTGAATTTGCCCTCATCGATAATACTGATTCTCGAAAACTTTGGTAAGTCTTTCGGAGTGATGTCTGCCCAGTTTTTGCCTCCATCCCGGGTAATATGAACTTTACCATCGTCCGAACCTGCCCAGATTGTATTCACATCATACATCGATGGCGCAAGCGCAAAAACGGTCGCATAGATCTCAGGACCATTCATGTCCATGGTGATTACTCCACCTGTTTTACCTAAAGTTTCAGGGTCGGCATAGGTCAAGTCCGGGCTGATTTTCTCCCAAGTTTGTCCATCATTGATAGTCTTCCACATATGCTGCGAAGTGGTGTACATGATCTTGGGATCCAGTGGAGAAAACATAATCGGAAAAGTCCATTGCCATCTTTCGGGTAAAGCCGAGGCAGGTTCGCCCGAGAAAAAACGTGGATAAACCTGAATATCTCTAGTCTGACCGGTTTTTCGATTGTACCGAGTAAGCAAAGCTCCCTGTGATCCTGCATAAAACACATCAGGATCGGTAGGACTTTGAGTGATCCAGCCACTTTCACCACCGCCAACGGCATAGTGCCAACCGTGACCCGGTCCTCCTCCAAGCATGTGATCCCATCCCTCGGAAGGCATAGCAAGGGTACTGTTATCCTGCTGTGCTCCAGCGACATGATAGGGTACATCTGAAGTAGTCATTACATGATAAAATTGGGTAGTCGGATAGTCTTCCTCTGTCCAAGTTTTACCTCCATTGATGCTCACCACACCTCCACCGTCATTGCTACTGATCATCCGAAGTGGGTCGGCCGGATCTATCCAAAGGTCATGATTGTCACCGTGGGGTACGGTGATTTCAGTATCGAATGTTTTACCTCCATCCGTTGATTTCCAAAAGTCCACATTCAGTCCATAGACCGTTTCCCGATCAATTGGGTCGGCATAAAGTCTGGAATAATAAAATGCCCGCTGACGCAGTTTTCGCTCATCGTTTACTTTTTCCCAAGTTTTACCTGCATCATCAGATCGGAAAACTCCTCCTTCATTGGCTTCTACGATGGCCCAAACTCGATTGGGATCAGCAGGGGAGACGGTGACTCCGATCTTACCGATCGGACCTTCCGGCATTCCAGGATTAGAGGTGAGGTCTGTCCAGGTATCTCCACCGTCCTCGGATTTCCAAAGCTTACTATCCGGTCCTCCGCCCCACATTTTCCAAGCTTTTCGATACACCTGCCAAGTAGAGGCATAGAGTACTTTCGGATTAGTACGGTCAATGATCAAATCAGCGGCTCCTGCTTTATCACTGACATAAAGTACTTTTTCCCAAGTTTCTCCACCATTTTTGGATCGAAAAACTCCGCGCTCTTCATTTTCACCATAAGGATGCCCCAAAGCAGCTACATAGACTAGATCCGCATTCGTTGGGTCAACTCTGATCCGGGCGATGGCCTGCGTTTCCTGAAGTCCGAGATGCTTCCAAGTTTTGCCGGCGTCGGTTGACTTATAGACTCCATCTCCCTGGGTAATGCTTCCTCGAAGCTGGGTCTCACCTCCACCGATATATACAATGTCTGGATTGCTTTCGGCAACAGCTACAGCGCCAATGCTGGAAGAGGAGATCTGACCATCAGTAACGGGAAACCATTCATTTCCTCCGTCTGTGGTTTTCCAAAGTCCACCGCCTGTCGCGCCAAAGTAATATTCATAAGGTCGACTTGGACTGCCGGCGCTTCCAAGTGAGCGTCCGCCACGATTTGGGCCGATATTTCTCCATTTATAGCTGGAGTAAAAGGAAGTGTCGACAGGTAATTGCTGAGCTTGAAGTAGCTGAATAGATGAAATCACCAAAAAAGAGGCGATCATCGTAGCGATGTAAAAAGATAATTTTCTCATAAGGTTGTCTTAAGTGACTTGGCTAACAAAGTACAAATTCTCTAGAGATACTGTAATCGAAAAATTGATTAGCGGAAAATTTATTCTTTTCTTTTTTGCCCGAAAGGCTTTGTTCTATAGGTCACTGGTTCAACAACACGCCTAGGCGCTCATTGGGACTAGTTATGGCCAAGAAAACAGAGAGTTAGGTCAAATTAACCTTGATTTTAAAAATTGAATTCTGGGTACTTTTTTATATTTTGAAGGCCTCAATCTTTTCAAATTCAAAAGAGATATTGGTTTACACACTTAATTTTTAACAATTAACCTTTCCAATCATGTCCAAAATGAAAGACACCATCATCACACTTTATGTAGATACTGCAATGGTCATCACGTTTGATCCTAAGAAAATCGGTGATGAAATATGGAATTATCTCATCATAGGAGATAATCATAATGACCCACCGAAAAAAGAAAATTTTGTGAGTAATGTCCGCAAAAACTCAAAATTAGCTTGGGTAGGCGCTGCAATGGACATTATGAAAAACAAGGAGGATTTTGTTATTATCAAAAAAATAAGTCCTCACCCAAAGAAGAAAAATAAGTCAATCATACAAATTTTGGATTCCAAAAAGGGATCAGGGACTACCCACAAAGACGGGTTTATCAAAAAGGCTAAGTATGACGATACAGAAGGATATTCAATCAAGTTTTTGGTCAGTTCTGGTGGAAAAGAAAAAACCTTCCGAATAGACCCAAAGATTCGTGTGATTTAATTGAAACTAACTATTAGATTTTTTGAAAAATATCATTCTCAGCCTATTCTTTATTTTCTGTTCATGTCATAGTTATGCTCAATCAGCCGCTGACAATACCAAAAGGCAAAACAAAATTGATAGTCTTAAGCGGCTTTACTTCAAAGGGGAAGGAAAAGATCTCAATCTACTAGTCTCTTTGCTACACGAGGAACCCAGTCCGGACAGCATGCTGAAGTATGGCAGACTTCTACTGAACGAATCCTACAAGGATTCTGCACACTTGATGACTTTTAACGGTTTCCTTCACTTGGGTAATGGTCACGCCTTTAAAGGTGAACTTTCTCAAGCGCTGGAATACTATTTCGAAAGCATGAAATATGCAGAAAAAGCGGGCTATGAGGAGGGGCGGGGTAAGCTCTTTGTGACTATTGCGGATGCCTATTCACAGAGTGACAACAGTCAAAATGCAGTTGTCTATTATGGAAAAAGTATTGAAATCCTCAGAAATGGAAAAGATTCGCTTGGTTTGGCCATGGCAATCTTCAATGCCGGTGATGAATATTTCAATATGGATAAGCTTGATTCTGCATTGCTGTATACTTTAGAAGCTCAGCAGATATTTGAACGCGTGAATTATCCCATAGGGGATGCCTATTGCTATGGAAATCTCGGAATGATCGCTGCCGAAAAAGGTGATAAACTAGGTGCCGAAGAAAATATCAATCGTTCGGTAAAGATTCTGGAGCAATACAAAGAATATGCGCCTATTTCCGTCTATCTAGAGTTTATGTCCGCGATCTTCTTGGAAAATGGGGATAGTCAAACTGCTTTGGAATATGCAGAAAGGAGCTTAAACTTGGCAAGACAATACAGCTTGAAAGATCAAATCAGTCAATCCAATCTGATGCTTTCCAGAATCTATGAAAAGATCGGAGACACTCCAAAAGCCTTCGACTATTACAAAAATTATATTCTGTATCGAGACAGCGTGAACAATATCGCAGCTGTACAGGAAATGGCAAATCTCCGAACTGACTACGAAGTATCTCAAAAACAAGTAGAAGTAGATCTCCTGGAAAAGGGAGCTACTATCATTTCACTTCAATCCAAGCGGCAGCAGATTCTCCTTTATGGGGTTTTAGCGCTTTTGATATCAGTTGGGGTCATTGCCTTTGTGACCTTTAAGCGCTACCGATTTGAGCGGGAAACAAAGAAAATCATCGAGGAAGAAAAGAATCGCTCAGAAGGACTTTTGCTTAATATCCTGCCTGCTGAGATTGCTGATGAATTGAAGCAAGAAGGATCTGTAAAGGCTCACCGATTCAATTCAGCGACGGTATTGTTTACTGATTTCAAAAGCTTTTCCAGTCTGGCTGAGGATATCTCCCCTGAGGCTTTGGTAGAAAGCATCGATCACTACTTCAAGAAATTTGATGAAATCACCACTGATTTTGGTTTGGAAAAAATCAAAACTATCGGTGATTCTTACATGTGTGCGGGGGGAATTCCAGTGGAAACCGATGACCATGCACTCCATGTAGTGAAAGCGGCCATAGCAATGATGGAATTTACCAATCAATCAAAGCCTGCTCATATTGTCCAATTTGAAATGCGAATTGGAATTCATACCGGCCCTGTTGTAGCTGGAATAGTGGGCATCAAAAAATGGCAATACGACATCTGGGGAGACACTGTAAATATTGCCTCGCGAATGGAAACCAACTCCGTGGAAGGAAGAATTAATATGTCAGAAACTACTTATGAATTGGTCAAGGAAGAGTTTGGATGCGAATTCCGCGGAAGCATAGATGTGAAGAATCGTGGAGTTTGGAAGATGTATTTTTTACAGAAAAGCATTAATGCATAAAAATTCGCCCATGAAAACTCAAGGAGCGATTTGACACCAATTCTTTTAAGGTCAATTAGCCACGTAAACAAACCTTCGAGGTCGATCAGCATTTGTTCAAAAATCAAAGTTTCGGGAAAAGACCTCAAAGGTTGGCTACTGCCCACTGCCAACTGCTCCCTGAATACTGCCCACTGCTCACTGAGACAGATTGCTTCGGTCATGAAAGTGAGCCTCAAAATCAAACCCTGAATACTGCCCACTGCTCACTGAGACAGATTGCTTCAGTCATGAGAGTGCGCCTCAAAATCAAACTTACCCGTATGCCCTCGCAATGACGTAAACTGACCACTGCTCCCTGAATACTGCCCACTGAATACTGCCCACTGCCCACTGCCCACTGCTCCCTGAGACAGATTGCTTCAGTCATGAGAGTGCGCCTCAAAATCAAACTTACTCGTATGCCCTCGCAATGACGTAAACTGACCACTGATCTCTGAATACTGCTTTCTGAATACTGACCACTGATGACTGCTCAGTGAGTCATGAAATTGAGCGTTAAAATCAAAGTTACTCGTATGCCCTCGCAATGACGTAAACTGACCACTGCTCCCTGAATACTGCCCACTGAATACTGCCCGCTGATGACTGCTCAGTGAGTCATGAAAGTGAGCCTCAAAATCAAACTTACTCGTATGCTCTCGCAATGACGTAAACTGACCACTGCTCCCTGAATACTGCCCACTGAATACTGCCCGCTGATGACTGCTCAGTGAGTCATGAAAGTGAGCCTCAAAATCAAACTTACTCGTATGCCCTCGCAATGACGTAAACTGACCACTGCTCACTGAATACTGCTTTCTGAATACTGCCCACTGCTCCCTGAGACAGATTGCTTCGGTCATGAAAGTGCGCCTCAAAATCAAACTTATTCGTATGACCTCGCAATGACGTAAACTGACCATTGCTCCCTGAATACTGACCACTGATGACTGCTCAGTGCTCACTGAGACAGATTGCTTCGGTCATAAAAGTGAGCGTTAAAATCAAACTTACTCGTATGCCCTCGCAATGACGTAAACTGACCACTGCTCCCTGAATACTGTCTACTGAATACTGCCCACTGCTCCCTGAGACAGATTGCTTCGGTCATGAAATTGAGCGTTAAAATCAAACTTACTCGTATGCCCTCGCAATGACGTAAACTGACCACTGCCCCCTGAATACTGCCCACTGAATACTGCCCA
>Ga0306870_1000218_pt1 | contig 14307 bp, 10 predicted proteins | sample AntRauMeHopE1496_FD_190435 | JGI IMG/M metagenome (GOLD analysis project Ga0306870, IMG submission 190435) | Saline lake microbial communities from Rauer Islands, Antarctica - Metagenome Hop E1 #496 (v2) (version 2) | ecosystem: Environmental > Aquatic > Non-marine Saline and Alkaline > Saline ... | reverse complement strand
GGAGCCGAATCCGTTCTTCCAGAGCCTCGCAGTCGGATCGAAGCAGTTGTTGACATCTATCGACATCCAGCTGAGGGACAGCCGCCAAACCATCACCGAGCTGCCCAACACGACCACATCGCAATCTAGATCCACGCTGAAAATTCTCGTGCGCAACCATCCAACGGCGTAGGGTTGGCGCGCCATTTTTGCGCGCTAAACAGAAAACTCAAACATACAAGCGCTGCGACGCACGACTCACGCAGAGCCGAACCCCCCAGATGCCGCCCCGAAAACGCATTAATTTGGCTGCAATAATGGACGCCGCGCACGATCCGGCGACGAAAAAAGACGCGCCAGCTTCCAAAATGGAAGCGCCAGCTTCAGAAATGGAAGCTGGTGTGAGCGACCAATTAGAAGATGGCGAGCCGCCCAGCAAGTCGCCGTCGCGCGGCGCCGCCGGTCGCACTAAGTACCAGCAGAATCAAGCCCGTCGCAAAGAACTTAAGGCGGAAGCACTAGCAGACTGCAACGCCAGAGGTGTGGCTGGGGCCGAGAACGTATCTATGGCGTGGTTTAAACTCCTGGAAGAGGCAAGCTTGTTGACACCTTCACAGCGGACGTTATACAACTCCCTCCGCGTAAACTCCCAATATAGCGCTCCAGCGGACGGCACGCGCATGACGCCATTACAGACGGTACAACACCACGTAGACACCGTGCGTAAGAAGGAGCTCGATTCCGCCCGTGACCAACTAGAGGCACTAAACATCACGGCTCCGCAAGGTATTGTTGTACCTACACCTTCTGGGGGAGCAGACGAAAGAGCACAGATAAATGCTGAGCTAAAAGAGATCAGAGCCCTCCTGGTAGCCGACGCCGCGCGCCGAAAGAAGAAAGAGACCGCGGCCCAGTGCGCAGTTGCGGCAAAAACAGCTGCGGCGGCTGCAGCACCACCGCCCAAACCAGCAGCCGAAGCACGCGTTTATAATAAACTGCCGTCCTTCATGTCAACTTCAACGTGGTAGCATCCTCGACGGCGCGCTTTTTGCGTTTGCGGGCGTTAATCGATGCGGCCCAGCTGGAGTAGTCGCCAGCGTCCTGTTCCCAAATAAGCGCTTGTTGGGACGTGTCGAAGCTGCCCCCGTCCGATGACCAGCAGATGCCGTCGTACGGCTGATACCGAATCCAGCCAAAATGGCCATACTCACTCTTAGCCGCTGCAAGAAGGCGACTTGCATCGAGCGGGGCCAACTCCTCGTCCATCTGGCGACTTTCGTTGGGCGCACAACCGAGTAGCAGAAATGAGCTTATCATCTGCCTAGCGACCTTTGGTATGGAGCCTTTTAGCTTCTGTGTACCAATGAGCACGGTGAGCCCCAAATGACGCCAGCGAGACAGCATGCCCCAAACTTTGGAATGCGCGGGTATAGCATTGATGACATCGTCGAGCACTAGCATGTGGAAATACCCTTCCTTGGGTGGCAGTTCAAGTATGGCCTTCTCGTAAGTTTCGAAGTCCTTCTCCGAGAAAGATGTACGAATGATCATCTCTGGGTCAGCCTCATGCGCTGCTTCTGCTATGGCAAGCAAAGGAGCGAACGTCTGGTCGCTGTGGGCGTTGGGCGACAAGATGAAGATTGTGGCCAAATCGTCGCGGTATGCCTCCACAACGTTCAGTATAACGCTGCTCTTACCGTGTTTGGGTGGCCCCAGCAGAAGATACACCCCCCCAAGCTCGGGCAACCCGTCATGACCAACAGGGGGGCCAGGGAACGCCGCCGGCTTGGTTTTCGGCAGGAATCTCGGACATCGTCCTGCCATTTGTGTTTGTCGCACGCCGGTTATATACCCCTCGTAATACTTACCGCACGAAGAACTCAGCACACGACCACAAACATGGCAGACAGCGACGTCGACCCTCTCGCGCAGCTTGAGATATTGCGTGGCGGCATCGAAACGACCGTCAACCAGGGACTGCGCGCGAAAGATGCGGCACAACAAGCGGCAGAGCAGTCGCTAACCAGCATCGGCGCCCTCGCGTTGATGTCAGCACCCGGCCGTGCGGGCTTGTCAGCGCTTTCCAACATCGCGGGCCGTGCTGCGTCGCGAGTGACCTCCGCCGCAGGAGACGCAGTCTCTTCAGCCACAAACACAGCCGGCGAACTAGCGTCCTCCGCAGCGAACACCGTATCGACGACCGCTAGCGATATTGCGGGTCAACTTTCGAGCACTCTAGCATCCACTGCCCGCAGCGTTGCATCTACCGCTCGCGGAGTGCTCTCGACTGTATCTGACAGCATGCGCGCAGCAAGGGGCGCGGAGATGACGGCCCAGCGCGCGCAGGAGATGGAGTCCGAAGACCCGGAAGGGGATATTGGCGCCGACGCTGTTCCAGCAGATGCTGGCACGGAGGTAGCCGATGTTGCATCTACAGCTGGAGAAGTCGCGTCTCCGGCAGCTGGGACAGCGGGGTCTATTGCTGCTGGTGGGGAAGCAGCGGGGGAAGCAGCGGCAGCTGGGACAGCGGCAGCTGGCGATGCTGTTGCCTCGGGGACGGCCGCTATTGCGGACGCAGCAACGACGGCCGTCGCGACCGCCAGCACAGCCGCCGCCGAGACCACAGCAGCCATAGGGTCTGCCGTCGGGTCTGAGCTCGCAGCAGGCGCATCTGGAGGACCGGTTGGCCTGGCCATCGCTGCCGTTGCGGCGATTGGTACAGCCCTGGGGATGGAGTTTGCGCACCACAAGAGCGACGAAACGACAACCACCATCGGCAGCGCCCTCAACCCGATCTGACCCCAAAAACACGAACACCTTTTTGCGGTTAGGCGCTGTCCAGGTACCACAAGATCAGGTGCGCTGTGTAAGTGGATCCGGGAGACCACTGCAACGAGACTGCAAGATTGCCCTTGGACCCCATGGGTGGAAACGCCACGCCGACGCCATAGCTGTCCTCTACACCCACCCCACCGATGGGTAGCGAGCTGCTCGAGTTGTTAGCCGCTGTGTTGGCTGCGCGCCACCTGAGGGCTCCTCCCGACGCACGTGCCACCACGGAGTCGGAAAGGACGGCGGGGAGCCCGGCTGCAATCAACGCGGTGTAAAATCCAGACTGAATTTGGGCGGCGTAGGGATCTGTAATGTTAATGTCAAATTGGGATAGGTCCTCACCTGCGGCAGAGAACTTTACGGATTCTAACCCGCTTGGTGCTTCTGTCATGCCCTGGTCGAAATTGACGTTCCCCAAGGACGACTGCTTGATAAACACGACCGCTGCGCTAATCAACTGCTGCGTGAATGGTTTTGTGATGGTCATCCTAGAGGACTCGATCTCGATACGCTGGACCTCGGGCCTGATGAACGGCTGGGGCAGCGCTAGGTCAGCTGGTTTGCCTGCGAACGGCGCAGTGTCATAACACAGGGCCAGCTCCGTCAACACGAAACTGGCGGTCGCTGTGGGTGCATCCTGGACAATGGCGTCTGCGGCGCTCGACAGGGACACCTGTACCGTGAAAGTACCGAACTTGCCGAAAGGCAACTTCTGAGCGAACAGGCCACTGCCCAGTTGTTCCAGCTCAATGCTGAACGGGATCGCCGATGCGAGGTTTGTCGCTCCTGTGATCTGCCCGCGCGTAATGGACAGACTCGGCGATGACAGGTCGTCGGCGTCGGAGAACCTGTCCTCTGGTCGGGTTCCAGCACGACACACCGCCAGGTATCGAGGGTACTCGACGATGGATTGAATCGACGAACGGCGAGCGCTAGAGACATACAGCGACCGGATACACGCGTGCATCCCAAGGTTCGCTGGTAGGGATATCGTTCCTGCGGCGGCGCCAGTAAAGTACACACGTCCTACAAGCCTTAGCCGTGGAATGAGCACCTCACTGTCTCCCCCAGCCAGTTGGAACGTGACCGTCTCTCCTGGCGAATACGTCGCCCTTTCCCCCTGGGGGTCAACTACGTGACGTGGCATTCTGGATGTGTGTTGCGAGTCGACAGTCGGCGTTCTCTGCTGCGGTATAAATGCTCAACAAACCAGCGCAAAAATAATGCACGGAGAACGACGGCGCGCATTGTGGAGCAGCGCTCTAGCGCTCAGTCGAGCGTTACCAGGGGCATGCCGCCACTAGAGCTCAGGGTACGTAGGTGGAACACAAACAATGCTGCGTTGGCTGCAGCCGCCGCACCTGACACTCTAAGCTGTAGAACGCTCATTGTGGTGTCTACAGACATCGTACCACGAGGCATCAAGGAGACCGCCAGTGCGTCGTTGATGCTCGACGACCGCACCATCTTCCAGTCGCTACTTTCAAGAGCAGCCATGAGCTCGACTCGCCACTGTGGGCTGTGCTGTGCAAAGCTGATGGGGCCGCCGTGTACCGTGCTTTCACCGTTCAGGACGTACTCGAAGTCACTGATGCCGTTCCCGGTTCCGTACGCGGCGGTTGCGTCCGTGGTCCACACCCTCGCGATCGCGGCCATGGCCTTGCTGTAGGGCAACGTGGGCCATGTAAGGGTTGAGTTGCCTGCGCTGATGGGTCGAACCCAAGACGTGGTGCTCACCCAACTCATCTCGGGGGCAAGCTTGGGAACCGCCACGGGGGTAACGACGATCCCTACGTTCGACACAGAGTACGAAGCGAAGTTCCCTGGGTCAGAGCTCGTTGTCGTTCCCGTATCGAGGATGTAGCCGCCGCCGTTGTAGTTCTTGGCCTCGAGGTTGTTTTTCAGCGTGTATTGGATTTTGCCGCCAGCGTTCACGACTGATGAAACAACCTCGTTGGCGTACTGTTCGCGGGCAGCCACGCCTGCGGCCGAAATCGTGTCCATGACGACCACAACGATCGCACCGTTACGGATCGGGTTCGTTTCCAAAGTGAAGTTCAACAACGACGCGAACACTTTTCCGGCCGCAGCGGAGTCGTCCTGCGCTCCTAGCGTAACCATGAACTCATTAAGCCGGGGGTCAATAATTGATCCTGTCAAATTGTCTTGTGCGCCGACGTCTGCGATGCCGAATTTGATCTGCGGTGGTGTGCTATCCGTGGTGTTGTCGTAGGGTATGTCGTAGAGTCGTGGTCCACCGGTCGCTGTGTACGTAACGACACGGGCCCGGGCAACCCCTTCGAAGGCCGACTTAATTGTGGCCGTAGTCGCACCACCCCCTACGGGCAGATACTCTGTAGCACCGGTTGTCTTGTTGACGGCTGATCCTAGAAACCGGTCTGGAGTGCCTAGTCCAGGGAAAGCCGTAGAGGCGCTGAAGCACGCAGCCAGTCGGTCCTCGAGAGACAGCTCCAGAGTGAGTCCGCGCGTCATGGAGAGGGGCACAGCGGTCGACCGGAAGACCCCTCCCAAACACGTCAATGGTATCCTGGCGGTGAATGTCGCTGGGTCGTTCGTGTTGAACGACGTTAGGGGCAGGGGCGTGAAGACGGTGCGTGGCGAATTTTCCGGCTGGGCTCCAAGCATACGCCCGAGCGTCTCTCGCTGTGCATCGTTATAGCAAGTTCGGAACAGAAGGTCCCACAGGAGATTGTAGTTGGCCACCTCGTCGATGATTGTGGAGCTTTGACGGCTCTTCACGCGCAAGTCTCGGATAAGCATCGGCGCTCCCGATTCCTTAAACCCCAAGGCCGCTGCCGAGAAACCCTGGCTGGTGGTTACGGAGACCTGGAACTCTAGAAACGACGACGATGTGTCGATGCCGGCGCCAGCGACCTCTCCCAGCGCCGACTCGTCGATATGGACCACGACTTGTCTATTTTGTGGACCGTAAAGGTCTCGAGTCGCTGGGAAGCGGACTGTTTTAGGTGTGTCCATAGCGGCTGTCAAAGCGCTGTTTGCTCGTGGTTAGACAGTCGTGCAAGAAACTCGCGCACAGGGTATCCGACGGATTATACCACGCCGAATAATCTCAGCGCAAATACTCTAGCGACATAACGGAACACGTACGACGACATGTCTCGACTGATGTCTGCCGCATCCTCGCCCGCGTTGCGTGCTTACACGCACATCGAAGCCCCGACGTCGATCAGTAGCTCTGGCACAAATCGACAGACAGTTGTGTTTCGCATACCCCTGGATACCCACCTCTCAGCTAGCGAAGCGTTTCTCGACGTGCCCCTTCTCACTAAGGCTGGACGACCAGCGGCGCCACTTTATGCCGGTGTCCAGGGGGTCATCGACAGGGGCGAAGCAAGTCTAGGAGGAACGTCCTTGCGCACAGTGCGTCGCTACGGGCACCGTGTTCAGATTCTGCAGGCGGTAGGAGGCGGCGCGACCATGTCAGATAGTCTCGCTGCGAACCACGGCAGCGGTGGTGCGCCGACACACTGCTATACGCCCACGCTAGACACACGCACAGCGACAGGGGGAGTCATCTATGGAAATGTCCCCAACCTGACGGACGCGGGCTCATATGCCCGGATGACGAGCCACTCCGGAGCCACGCGCGTCATTACGGCCGCGAACGGCACAGTAACGAATGTGGCGGATATCGCACCCACTTGGCGCGACCAACATGGGCTTACAGCATGTACGGCCGACCCAGCCACGACCACACGCGGTCTAGTACGCCTGTCGCGTCTCTTCCCCGAACTGGCGTCGATGCCCATGGGACTTCTCCCCAGGCTGCCCGGGCAATTCTTGACGATCTCCCTGACGTTTGACGGCTCCTGGTGCCAGGACCTCGATTTGGGCACCGTGACCGCCGCCGGCGGAGCTTATGCGCTGGCACAAGTGAGCGACGACATACGTTTCGTGAGCCGTAAATTCGAGTTCGACTCGAAAACGTCGGACGCCATCCAGCAAGTGTTCCTTGGATACTCCACAACGTACTGGGAGAGCCGATTGTCCGAACAAGGTCTCCCAGCGGTCGCTGCGGCTGCAGGCACTCAGACACAGCAAACGTTAGACCTCGGGTTCCAAGGTGAACGTGTTGGCCGAGTCCTCCTAGCAAGAAGCGCGACGATTTCCCCGACCTTCACAGCAGACGCCGTCCGTCTAGTCTCCGAACTCAGAGCGAACCCTCTAGGACGCTGTGACACTCGAGTGCAGCTGCGCGTGAACGACAGATCGATGTATAACCGCCCGCTGAGGAATGCCGAGAAGTGGGCGGAGAGCGCCGCCGCGCTCGATCTCGCGCGCCTTAGGCCCCCGGTCGGATCTGGAGAGCGCATTACTCCGCTGGTCACCAGCGTCCAGTCGGAAGCAGGCCGGCTTGTGTATGATTTTCAAACATACGTGCCGGTCGCCAATAAGCTTCTTGCCATGTTCGCGCCGGTGGCCTTCGATACACGTGTAGATCGCTCCCAGCCACGCATCCCACAAAATGGCATGGAGACCGGTCGTGCCGGGCTTGTGCTCGACGTGACGCGGATTTCTCAGAATTCGCCCGCCGTGGACGAAGATGCAACTTTGTACTGCTGGGCCGAGGTCGGTAACATGCTCTCGTTCAGCAAGGGTGCGGCTGGAATGCGTGTTGAGGTGAACCCGTTGGCGTAAAAATCGAGCCACGTTTTTGTCTGCCCCCAATAGACTTGGATTCGCATTATTGCGGAGCAATATCCAACATGTTGGTACAACTAGCACGAGAGCTGGGTTCCCCAGGAAGCGCCGATCTGGGATCCGCCGACTACACCGCGAGTTGGACGACTACGTTCGCTCAACCTCTCGTGGTTCCCGCTGGATCGGCCATTGGGTTACAGGGGGTGGCCCTTGCTAGCAACCTAAACAACGACCTAACACTAAAGATCGACAACGAGATACGGATGGAGTGTTCGTTCATTATCTGGATCCCTCTTATCAACAACAAAACTGTGAGCACATACGTGAACGGTGGACGCTCAGTAGCCAGTCAGCTACCGTACCCGGCGTGGTTACGTAGGTACCCCCTGCCGGCCGCGGGCGTGCAAGGGGGACCGATAGCAGAGGTTAGAACGCATTTCACTATACCCGCAGGGGCATACACCCCAACAGGACTAGCTGAACGAGTAACCCAGGCAACGAATGTCGCTATGGCGTCCTATGGTAGTAACTTAGCGCTATCTTCCCCTTTTAGTTGTCTTATTACCAAAGATGGCGATGCAGGCCGCTTCTGGCTAGAAAGCGCACCAGATGTACTCGGGGGGCGGCTCGATTTCGAGCAGAATGGCGGTACTTACGCGATAGCAATGTTTGGTGCTCCGGCAGGGTTGGTCGTTCGCTGGGATCCTTTGGTTGGCAAAATGTCTCTCATGTACGCACACGACCCTATGCAGGATAGTGGATCCCAGGAAGTAACAATGCGGATGCCCGATTATAGGGGGGGAGGAACCCCCGTGGACTTCCTATTCGGAGGGGATAAAAGCGGAGCGGTGCTTACCTCATGTGGGTTTGGAGGTCTCGGAGAACCGGAATGGGCATCCCGAGCCAACATATTCTACTTGCTCGGCTTTGACTACAAAGACCTAATGGTGTTGGGTGGAGTGGCCACTATCCAAGCGCGCAATTTACTGCCGCAAGACCACCCCGGCTATGTACATACATTAATCAACGCGAATCTGTTTGTCGATCCCAGCGTAAACCCGGGGACGAGGGGCGGCATTTTCAGCAACGCTCCCGATCTCATTGTATCACTTGGACAGCAGGGCCGAGTAGCGTCGAATCCGCCACGTACGTACGGAAACAAGTCCCCGACGCTGATCATAGAGTGCGATCAACTCGAGTCACCAACCATGGTCTGCGCCGACGGACTTGCTAGACGCGTGTTGGGTTATGCCACGAATGAACTTTCTAGCGGGGGCTATATTTACACAAGTCTGTCGGCCGAATCGGTCTACACGAAGGACACTGTACTCTCCCACATCTCCGTGCGCGTACTCGACTCTGCCAAAGGTTTCCAATCCCTAGAAGGTATAGGCGTCACATCGGAACTGGTGGTCCAGATCGACATTGCAAAGCCCGAGGAAGATGAGGCGGCTGCCCCCGGGGAAAAATTGAGTGGCAAACCACGCCGTCGTAGGCGCAGGGCAAAACAGACCTCTGCGTAAAAAAATCGAGGAGATACTTAATCGCTGGTATACTCTCTTTTGCCGCAGCGCCATGTCCTCTGCCGTGAATCTACACCCCATTGACCCTCTACGCGGACCGCTGGTTATAACCGTCGCCAATGACACCACGTGGACGAGTCAGCCGTGGAGCAATCTGACGCACAGCGGATGCACTGTGTATATATCATCCGACCAGGCGATTATTCTGCGCATCGATCATGCCAGCGGCACTCCAGACCTAGCAAGCGCACCTGTATCGTCGATGCACTCAGTGGCTGCCTATGTGCCCGTTTCTTTCCATGTCAAACTAGACGGGCGAGTATCACAGGTACGAGTTATAAATTCGTCTGGCATGTCCGCAAACGTAACGGTCGATGTTCTACTTCGGCCACCCACTGCCGAAGACCACGCCTCCATGCGTCTAACGATGGAAGGGCTCGACATAGGATACGGCAATCCGCTACCTGTGTCAGGAACCATCAGCAACGCTGTGGAAGTCTCGCAGTGGGATGCGAACAGCCTCAACGCCACCGTTGTGCAGGCGGGCACAGTTACGGTCGCCGCGACCGCACTCGACACTCGCGCCCTCACCAGCGCAACAGACACTGTTACGGTAACCGGGACAGTGTTGGTGAATCCTGGTGGGCTGAACATACCAGCGACGGTTTTCCAAGATGACCCCACCGAGCTGCAATGTACTGTCACACAGGCCGGGACGGTTGTGACCCAAGGCAGTCCCATTCTCGTGAAAACAGTTATAGTAACAGAGAGCTCAGCTGTGCAGTTTCTGGTTGACCGGCAGTGTACGTTATACGGTTACAGCTTCACGACTACAGCCGCGAGAGCCGTTGTCCACTACTACGATGCCGACTCTACAGATTCCGTCACCACTTCCACCGTTCCAGCGTTTAGTATTCCCGTCGAGACAAACCAAACTGCTCTGACGTTCGGTAACGGCGACCATATCACGTTCGCCAGTGGTCTGGCCGTTAGAATAAACGACAACTACAACTACACCGGAACAACAGGTCCCGGAACAAGCTCCATTACTGTATACTACCGCTAAGGTGTGTTCTCCTTTTTGAGCCAAAAATTGGGACGAGCGCCCGGTTGTTATTTGAGCAGCGCTAGTACCAGCGCTTGTATCTCTGGACTCGCTCTCGAGAACGAATGGACGAGGTCGGCGAGCACGTTGCCTGCTGCTTGTGGTTGTTCCTGCGGCTCCACCGCAGGAATGCGCTGGTATGCCGACAGAGCGGTCTCTGACGGTGTCACAGCGTGGCGCAGAACCTGGGCACGCACCTCTTCGGCAGGAAGCCCAGTGCGAGCGCCTGATCGTTGCACCGCGTACTCGGCGCCTATGGCCCGCAAATCCCGCGGGGTTCTAGCATAAGGTTTAAGAAGAACGCCTAAGTTTCGGAGAGCACGCCGGAGTGCAACGGGATCACAGCTCGTAATCGCGGTTAAGAGCAAACGGGCGTCCTCTACCGGCAAACCAGTAGCGACTGGGTCATAGTTGTTCTTACGGGCTTTGGCGCGCGTTTTAAGCATTCCTACCCATACACCGTCAGAGTTTACGTTAAGTGCGCCTGATTTCCCCTGCGTTGCAAGAGTCCCTGGGACCAGTTCGTGAGGCCGGGCGGCGAACTGTATGTACAGAACCCCGAGCGTCTTTGCTTCTTCCTGGACCGACTTCCCGTTGAACAGTTGTGCAAACGCCTGCTGGCCTTCTCGTGCTAAAAGGACTAGCTCTTCGATACGGACTTGCACTGAGTCGATTTTGGCCCAGTCTGGGAATTCTAGATGGAGACCCTCTTCGGCGCGCTCAAGTCGGCGTGCGGCGCCCTTGGCGTTAAACTCCTCCGTGTCACTCGGTTTATAAGCATCACAAACTAATAGGAGCTCTTTGGGGACACCCAGGTCCCGCAAGTGCTTGCGGTACCTGCTGAGGTATTGCACACGCGTTCCGAGCGTTTTGTTTTGGGTGTGCTCTTCTAGAGCAGCCGCTCCGGCTTTGATGTGGTCACAAGTCCACACATCTGCGTTTTGAAACAGGTCCTGGTCTGTTATGCCTAGGGCCTCTTGGATTGCTTTCGACGCACCTGCAGGTAAGGTATTTATGAGCATGGTGCGGTGTGGGGGGTAGGATACTATATATCTCGGTATCTTTAATATGAGTTTTTAATTGTACATACCCACACAGACGCGCGTACAATTCGTTTCTATTAAACAAAAAATTTACACGTACATACACAACCGCGCCCACGACACGCCACCCAAAACTTTATAGACACTCATACGAGAACCATGGCCACCCTTGCGCCGGCTCACTGTCGCGCCGTGTTTCCTAGCAAGCGCGCAGCGGTAGAAGACCAGCTTTCTCGCCCAGGCCGTTCTGGGGTTGTTATACAAGCATGTAAGCGGGACTTTTACTCTTACGATAGTGTGGAAGACCTCGAAAAGGATTTGGCCGATTTGGCGCAGAGAGAGAACGTCTTTGAGATCATCCGAAGCGACCTCACCAGGAGGCCATTCGTTGACGTTGACGGCAAAACCAGTACACCTGAATACCTGAAGCATTCGTTTCAAGAAGTATTTGGCTGCGAGGCGCTATGCATGGAGACCGGCCGCGGTTTTCACCTGGTTGCGGCCCCGTCGGAGGACACGTGGATCACCTTAAAAGAACACCGATCAAAGCTCTTCCTGTTGGCCAAAACGGTCCCTGATGTGGACGTGGCCTGTGTCCACTCCCTGCGTCTCGCCGGGACGTTCAAGAACAAGAACGGCCAGGTCTCCTACAAGCAGCTGCCGAGTGACTGGCGCCTACGCGATACGCTTTGTCAGCCACCGACCGCAGGACGGACGGCCGACGTCCAATACACCATTACTCGAGACGACCATACGGTCGAGGTCGGTGCTGCGGCTCTTCAGCGAATGTCGACCTTGATTACGGGGCAGCCAGATGTGTTCGAAGAAGGCCCTTGCCAAGGAGGTCGCATGACGCTCATGCGTAAGCGTCCCGCGCACTGTAACGTCTGCGATTGTACACACGATTCTGAGAACGCTATAGTCTACCTGAACCGTGGCTCTTGGAAGACGCTCCTCTACTGCCCTCGTGCTCGTTCGCACATTGACGCAGACAGACCGGCTTACATCGCGGAAGTGTTTGACTGGAATGGTTTGGAGGATGGCGCGCCCGACAAACGCAAAAGTCTGGCTGAACGTCTCGAAGACCCCGGACCGCTCGAAACCCGTAGTTTCGCGAACACAGAGGATATCGGCTGTGATGATGTCCGTAGGATCCGTTCCGGATCCTACCTGGATGCATCCCCATGTGGCGCTGGTAAATCACTGGCCTTCTGGGAAACGGTGCCACAAGACCAGACGATAGTTGTTGTCAGTTATCGTAAGGCCTTTACGGTTGATGTGTGTGCCAAGTACGGACTGACCAGCTACCAGAACATTCCGGGATTGATCGACTTGGAAAGACACAAACGTGTCGCAATTCAAGTTGACAGCCTGCATAAGCTTTTAGGAGTACCTCAAGTTCTGCTACTCGATGAAATCCACGGAGCGGCACGACACATGCTCGATAGCAACATGACGTTCTCACAGTCTAGGAGCTTGCCGGTACTCTGTGATTTGCCTGCGCGCGTTATCGCTCGTGGTGGGCGCGTGGTTATTCTCGACGCGGCGGCTAATGATCTCACACACGCTTGGGCCGAACGGGTCTGTGGCGTGCAGCTGCCGGCTATTGCTTCTTCTCCGGTAATGGAACACACAAAAGAGGTGGTAGTATACAAGGACCACCGCGAACTAGAGTTGGTCATGTGTCAAGCCTTTCAGGCATTGGCTGCCGCCAGAGAGCGCGGTGGTACGGATAAACACAAAATCGCCGTATTTGCTCACCTGAAAGGAGACCCTGCGAGCGTACGCTTTAGTGGGAAAATGAGCTGTGTTCGTGTTAATTCACTCGCAACGCGATTTGGCTTACACACGCGCGTTGTGACGGGGGACACGCCGGATAAAGAACGCCAAGCTATATTCAGCAACCTGACTGGTGCCGCGGAGGATGTCGACGTCTTTATCCACAACACGGCACTCGAAGCCGGCGTCTCCATGGAGGATACACAATTCAAGGTTGTCTTTAGTTTCTCGAGTCAACTCGGACACGCCGAGTCCGAGTTCCAGGGTCTGTCTCGATGGCGATACTCGAAGCACATAAAGCTAGCGTTCGCCACCAACCAGTACGCGTCGCCGGGACCGACGAGCATCCAGGCTTTACGACTACAGGTAGAGGACTCGTCTCATTGGACCGGGATAGGCATTGAAGAATTGGACAATTCTTCGGGCCTCTTGTGGACAATGGTCCGCCTAGAGAAAAATAGGTGCGCTGCGTTCTATCCTGGCCGACTGGCGTCCCTCTTCCGTTTGAATGGACACACGGTCACCGTACACGACACGGACATTCAGGCGAAAACGGCTGTGCCTAAAAACGAATCGCTACCTTTGAATCTAACAACATGTAGGTACGACGAAATAGCCGAATGTAACCTATCGGCGTTACTGAGCGGCCCAGAGGATCAAATCGAGGTTTGGTTGAACTCTCCGAGTAGCTCAGCAGCAAGAGCACGGATGTTTCTAGAAAAACACTACCAAGTATGGGAGCTAGACCGCGAATTTGTGAAGCTCTACGGTAGCAACACATGGATCGAGCGTCGGTACAATTACCTGCGCGTACAGGGGCTGGCTTGCCCGCCACGGGACAACTTCGTTAATACGACGTCATACAGTGAGAGGTTGATGCGGATCAACGACACGTTGTCATCCGTAGGACTTGGTACGATGCAGGATCCAACACCTGCAGGCGCAGCCGCTCTTAACACCTTTCAAACCGAAGAGTTTTCTAGGCTGTGGGGTGCCTCTGCTAGGCTGTTTCCAACCCAGCGCACAAAGAAGGCACCGGCATCCCGCAATGCGTTTATAAAGTATATGAACTCTATTCTCACACAATTTAACGGAGGGGCGCTAATGCCTTCTAATAATAAGCACCAAGACCGTGGTACGTATACGTTCGTTAACCACGAGTGGCCTGGACCTGATCCGCCAAAACGTGTTCCAGTCGTAATAACCATTAACGACCGTTAGTAAACAACACACAAGAGCCAGACAGACAGCCCGTAAGACCAACCAGCCCCCCATGCTCGGATGATGGGTGTTTGCTGGTGGGTGTGCTCATTGTTTGGTACCGGTGTGCTTTTTGCTGCTTTGGCTGGATGGTCCGCGCGCA
>Ga0306870_1000215_pt1 | contig 14470 bp, 21 predicted proteins | sample AntRauMeHopE1496_FD_190435 | JGI IMG/M metagenome (GOLD analysis project Ga0306870, IMG submission 190435) | Saline lake microbial communities from Rauer Islands, Antarctica - Metagenome Hop E1 #496 (v2) (version 2) | ecosystem: Environmental > Aquatic > Non-marine Saline and Alkaline > Saline ... | reverse complement strand
CTATCATCAATCGTTCATCAAAGAAGTCCGCTTGAGCTTTCAGCGTTTTACGGAATAGGTTTTGCCCAAAACGTTCATAACGCTTATTAGCCTTTAGATTTTCTCGCCTGATTTGGGATAGATTCATTACCTAACCAAATCCTGAAAGTCCGCACCGCCGCCGCCGTTAAAGGCTTCTTCCAAAGTGATTTTATTAGCCTCGGTATAAATTGCTCTAGCCCAATCCTCATCAATCTCATCAAATCCAAGCATTATTCTGCATTCATTCAAGGTAGCCATTCCACCTTTCCAGAATGTTTCCATCACTATTTTTGAATCTGCATTTAGTTCTGAGTACTCCGAAATGTCAAAATCCAAATAGTCCGCTTCGCCAGGAAAAGCTGGTAAAAGGAAATCAGTCAATGCCTGCTCCAATTGCTTAAGAAACGGCAAACAGACATCCATAACCAGTTGCTTTTTTGCCTCGTTAAGGTTGTCGTATTTGGAATCTGAACGAAACAAAGCAGGATTAACGCCCCAAAGATTGCATAGTTTTTCATCATCGTATTCCATGCCTTTCAAAATATCTAAAGCAACCGGACTAAGTGCAATGCTTTGATATTGCATAGGGATTGCCAGCGCACCAACTCGGTTTTTATTCATGCTGCCATCCCAATATTTTTGTAGTTGCTGCCTCAGTCCTGGTAATTGTTCGGCGGTGATCCATTTCTCAGGATCTTGGCTTGCATCTGGACTAATAAATCCTTTCGCACCTTCATTCTCTAAAGACCGTTTCAAACTAGATACCGCTTCATTGTTTTTGCTCAGGAACTTAATTCCTGCAAGTAGCGGACTTTGCCCCCTCATCTGAGTGCCTTGCAAGTCCCACAAAGGATTTGCCATTTTGATATGGCATAGCTCAGAGGCTGGGATCTCAACGGTCTGATTTCCAATATTGAATTTCACGCCCTTGAAAGGCATAAACATATCACCTTGAATAATATCGACTAGATTTACAGGTAAACAATACAGCTCGGTAAATTTCTTTGCATCTCTTAGCCCTCCACCGACACGAACACCGTAAATAAATGCCTCACCGGTCAATCTAAACCACATAGAGCATTCTTTTATAAACTCAGTTTGGGTCTGCGTCGGGTTTGGCTGCTTTAGCAGTTCCATCAAATCTCCCTTATTTACTTCGTCCAAGCTCTTAACCCTTTCTAGCTTAGATTGTGCCCGATCCAAGTCCGATACCTTGTATTTTAGCCCTTTGTACCGCTTTTCTTTTCCATTGTTTTTGAACGCCAATAGTGGAACCTCAGCATCTTTATCCTGAATTTTACGAATGATCGAATAGACCATTGCGTTACCCCGATAGCCTTCGTTTATGAAAGTCTCGACCTTATTATCCATCCAAACTACCAAGTTATTTACGTTGAATTGTCCGTAAATAGCTTTGAAAAGCTGGTTCTGATCTAAAACGGCATCAGGTCTAGGACTTGTAAGCAGGTATTTATGGATTAACGATATCATTTATTGTTCTTTATGTCGATTGCAATTACCAAAAGTACATAAATTAAGGTAAAAATTAATCGACCAACCCAAAGCCACTCAACAGGGTTAAGGTTCCACGCTATGAAACTGCCTGCCAAGTAGAGGATAGCAAAAAGGGACAAGTAAATAGTTACGGTTTTTATCATTAGTTCATATCAATTAATCCCACCGGGTTTTTGTTGTCGATCATTAAGTTAGTCAAGCCCCAAACTAAAGCGTCTGCTCGGTCAGGTGACTTGCCTTTTTCTGGATCAAAGGTAACCATCTGAGATTCTAAAATAGGAAAATTACCGACATGGTGTATTTTATTCTGCTCATAAAGCGAGTAGATAGGTTCTGCTCTGACATATTTACCCTTAGTTGCCGTAACTAATTTAACCCTATGCTTTGCGCCTTGAGACCTTAAAACGCTTTCCACCATGTCACCGCCTTGATTTTTTTCAGCTACTATGCAATCAGCGGACCACCGTTCGACTGCCTTAACTGCAATTATAGCCCATTCATTAGGTGAATATTTACCGCTTAAATCTTCAAGAATATATCCTTTATTATCTTGACCTCTACCGCAAACTATAATCCCTGTCTCATCGCTTTCTGAATTTGCGGTAACAGCCGGATCAATTGCTACTACTATCCTTTTTAGTTCGGGAGCAGTTTTTACATGAGCCCTTGCAATCATAGCACGATTCCAAAGCAGCCCCTCAGCATCATCTAGCCATTTTCCTAAAAATAAATGCTCATACCTAAGTAGGTTTTCTTGCTTAACTCGGTTTGCTTGCTCTAAAAAAGAGTCTGATAAATTGATGGCATTGTCTAAATAGGTAGTATGAATATAGGTAGTATTGTCCTGTTTTCCATTTGATAAAAATCTTTTATAGATCCAATGACTTTTAAAGCTAGGATTCATAATTATGATGACCCTGTTTGGGGTTGATTTTTCCCTAATCGAAAGGTCTATTCGATCAAAAACATCCTCATCTACCAACTCCTCACCTTCATCCAAAACAAAGGTAGTCACTCCAGCAATTGATTTCAGGTTAGCTGTTGCGGTCCCTTGGCTGGTCTTGATTCCCTTAAATAGTATCTTTGATCCGGTTATTTTATTCGTGATTTCGGTTTGAGTTATATCGAAGTCATCAAACTTATTCAGCTTTTCGATCTTATCAATAAATTCAGGGATAATCGAAATGTAAGCAGAAACTAAAGTCCATCTAGTAAAAAGGATAATATGCCCCTTTTCGTAAGTCAGATTTACAAGTGCTGTGGCTACATGGAATGACTTTGCGGAGCCTCTTGATCCTGTTACTAGAAAGTACCTGGTTAATGGACTCCTAGTAAATAACGGCTTATAGTTATTCAGAAGATCCATCTACCCAATTGATCGGAGCATTAATGTCTTTGCCGTTTGTGGTGTGGTCAATTTCCTGCTTTTCAAAATATCCTCGTTTCTTTGCTTTAGTTTTTAGGTAGAAAATTGTAGAGCTAACATCTCCGTTATTAATATTGCTAAATAATTTAGATTCAACAAAGTCCATCTGAAATTCTAACAGATCATCAACTGCTAATTTATATTCGTCGTCTTCTTTCATCCAAACGTAATGAGTATTCCTAGAAATGCCTACCATTTCGCAAGCAGGAGCGACAACACCCAAGGTTTCCTTAAGTGCTGCCAGCATCTCCTTTTTTATAGTGTCATTATTTGTCTTTGATACTTTATTCATTAGTCATTCTGAAAAATCCAAATGATTGTTTAGTTTCTACTTTTTTAACTTCCCCAAAAAACTTGTCTAAAGCAGCATTTACTATCCACATCTTTTCAACAAATCCCTCTGGAGTATTATTAAAGGTTTCTTTTATAAAGTTAAGATAAAAATCGTGAATTTCCTTATTTTCGTCAATCTCAAACGTTTCGCAGGTTTTGTTATCATTTAGGTTCATGGATGTTCTTATACAAATATTCCAGTTTTCATTTCTAATCAAAACGAATTTTGCATGAATATCCGAAGTTCTGATATTCTCATTACCGAATAAATCAGAGATTGCCATCGCATACTTCTTCTGTCTCAAGGCAAAGGAATAATCAGTTACCAAAGTAAAGCTCTCAATTAAATTTGAATTGATTAGCCATTTTATTTGGTTTGCATCTTTTATGCCGGCTGACCAAGTACAACAGATTATTTTTGACTTGCCTATTTTTTTTAGTATTGAATGGATAAGATCAATAAGACTAAACTGACCCCTTGTAAGCCCTATCATTCTGAAGTCCTTTTCAAGGCAATCAATCGCTTGATCTGAATTACCTGAGAATACTCCTAGTTCTGTCTCCTTAAATCTGAAACCTTTGCTGTATTTATTCATAATGCTTTAGTTATTATTCCTAAAAGGTGCGATCATCGACTTGGTCGAATTATAAGTCAACCCTAAATGAGTAGCCAAATCAGCATAAGAAAGGCCTAACTTATCCATCAGGGCTTTAAGCTTTTCGTGCTCAATCATTGTTTTGTTGATTTATTTGAAACGCAATGCTATCAATTAACTCTTCATTTAAAAAAACTTCGTCCATCGTTTTGAATGACATTATTAGTCTATAATTATTATCTCTCTTTTCATGATTGGAGCGCAGATACATTAATCCATCTGGCCCATCATAAATAGACCATCTTTCATTTGGAGTTAAGCTGATGTTTTCTTGGATGAATTCAGCTAATTGTTTCGGTGAGTAGTTCATAATCTTATATTTTTGAGCTTGAAATAAGTACACTTTGATCATCCGATTTGAACGATAAGAAATTCTCACTTAAGAATTCGAATTCTTCAGGTCTCAATTTTTGAGCCGCTTCAAATGCTCTTGCATAATACAAATCTGCACCCTCTTTTTCTTCACGCATATCTTGAATGCAATCTGCTTGATGCATCCTTTCTATGCAGCTTAGTGCGCCGCCAATTGCAAAGCTGTAATCGACCATTTCTTTAGGATTTACAAATTCTGAAGCGGAAATTTCTTGATGATTTTTCATGATATTTTTTGTTTGAAAAGAGAACCGTTTCCCTTTTGCTTATGCTAAGGTAAAGAATTTATTTAACATATCAAATTATTTAACAAAAAAAACCCACAAAATAAATTGCGGGCTTAATCGGGTGATTATTTGTTTAGGTACTCTTCAAGCTGTTTGGTCATATGTTCTTTAACAACTTCAATTCCAATCTCAAGAACTTTTTTATAAGATTCTTCTGTCCATATCCAAGTACAGTTTAAATCTGAAATCTCAATCCTTTTCGGCAGCTTCTTTGCCCATTGGCCTTGTTGGTAAACAACTAAAGAGTAGTGCATTAAACAATCAATATCTTTATTATATTTCCATTCTTTGTTCCCAGAAGTTTTAAACACGTTTGTTAAAACCCACACCCTACCACTAGGCTCTTCGAACTTGTCTTGTTCCTTAATTTCTCCGTACAGTTCAAAAGCCTTGGCCTTTAGCTGCTCAACGTATGCATCTATGGTGGAGGGCTTGAAGTTCTTTTCAGTCCCCCCTATGCCAAGACAGCTTCCTTTTTCTCCATCCTCAGTATAAATACAGTCACCTCTTCCTAAATTCGCACCTGGAACCAATCGGTAAACCTTGCCTCGTTTAAAATAAAGTGCCTGATCCGTTGTGCATTCCACAAACTCCACGCCTTCCCAAGGGTCTTTAAGTGATACCCAAACGGAGACATCATCCATATTTTCAATTTTAAAATCTGTTCCATCCAACACTTTGATTAACCGCTCTAAATCTTCGTTTTTCATTTTGTTTTTAGTTTAACTGTGTCTCCTACTACTATCCCAATCCTTAACGGATGCTCGCTGATCCCAAAACATGGCTGGTTTTTCCACCTTGGATCGGCGCAACTCCAATAAACCGCATAATATGCATGTTCATAGTTTACCTCTCCGATTATCCCGTAATCATTCATGAGTCTCTGACTGATTACGTTCCGTTCGTAGGTTTTGCACCCGGAAAGTAGAATTAAAATTATCAGATATTTCATCGTCGGTAATCGTGCCGGATCTTTGAGGATTCCTTAATCTTCTTTTTTTGTTGATGTTCGTATTTGTCTTTTTCATGCTCCCATGACTTGAACTCTCGATCCGAGAAATTCTGTGAGGAAACGCAGCTTGCCATTGTGGCAACTATAATAATGAATATTACCGCCAATATTCCGAGTTTTACTTTTCTTTGCTTAGTCATTTTGTAGTATCTTTTTGATTGCTTCAGTAATTTTTAATTCTTTTGATCCAACATTTGCTAAAACGTCATTCCTAACTATTACTGAAATTGATATTGAATTTGTGACATTAGTATGAATAGCGCAAAAATCATCAACCTCGACCTCTTTTTTCTTTTCCAGAACCACATCGCATCTCATACCCTGCTTTTTAGCAAGTTCATAAATTTGATCAGTTAGGGATTCTAAGGTAGGTTCTTGAATTACTTCTTTCCACTCTTTTCTTGTTTCTTCAATATTACATGCCCAATACTTAACTTGTCTTTCAGAGAAAATATGGTTTCCGGGATAAATCTCACCTATTTCTGGAAAAGGTCTACCATAGTCAGTAGACTGCTTTAGTGTCCCTATAAACTTGTATTTTTTCATAACTAGTAGATAAATAGATTTTGCAATGAGAAAAATACTCCGAAGGCTATGATTGCAATTGCAACCAAGCTAACTGCTAATTCAGATAATGTGATTTTTAAAGTTTTCATGATGTCGCTTGTTTAATTGTGTAAGTGCCCCGAAGGGCTATTGATTAATTAAATATAATTCTTGCTGTGCCTGCATCGTAGCTTAAAAATCTTGCTCTACTATAATCAGTTGAGTTTTTTGTATCAAAATCTGAAATTAAAGATTGATACGCCATTGACAAAGCCTTTACCGCTTCACCTTTTGTTTTAAACTCTAGTTTGACGTTATTAAACGGTAAGTTTGTTATTTGATCGCTGTAAACACTAAAGCTGTTCAATAGTATGTGCTTTGAAGTAATACCAGATCCTGTAATGTAGATGAAAGTTTTCATGATGTCGCTCTTTAGTTTCCATTTGAGAACCGTTTCTCATTTGGTATATTCAAAGGTAAACAAATAATTTAACTTGTCAAGTGTTTTATTAATTTATTTTCAAAATATAATTTTGCTTCCTTGAAATTGAAAACTTTACCCATAACTAAACCAAATAGATTTAATGCCTCGGCCTGATCTTTTGCAAAGCCATGCCCGTCATCAGTCGAACTAACCCTTACAATTACGATCCTGAAATTAGTTTTCAGTATTGATTTCTTCGGCATTGCTTAGGTAAACCATCAATTCCTGAATCCTTTTCTGCTTTCGAAGTTGCTTCTTTTCGAAACGGCTTTTAAAGCTATTCCAAATCATTTGCAGGTACTCGACAGGAACCTGGTCCACTGTTTTTCCCTTATGCTCACCAAATTTTAGCTTTATCATTAGAATGGTAGATCATCAGATGTGTCATCTTGAACCGGTGCGGAGTGCGGTGCTTTCGCCTCTTTCGGCTCCATTGAAAGGCTTAGAAATTTTTTGCCGTCCTTAGTTTGCTTTAGCCAAGAACTAACCCAAAATTCATTCCCCAAAGAATCAGTAAATGATCCCTTGTAATCCGGTCTTTTCGGGTTGTCTCCTTTATCATTTTTGAATAGGGCCCCTCTTAATTTGTTGTCGTAATCCATAGATGTAATATTAACGAATTTATTTAATTATTGCAACTATCAAAGAAATAAATTCCTCTTTTGATCGAAATATTTGATAGGTAAATCCTGCCTTTACGATTTTAGCCTCCCATACTTTTTGATTTGGTTCCTGTGTTCCTGTCTCGGTCTTTGCTTCCAACATGTAAGCCTTTGCATTATAATAAAAAACTAGGTCCGATCGCCCTGGCTGCAAACCCATTCCCTTGTCCATCATTGCCCTAATTTTATTTTTAGAATTGTTTAGGTTGTAGCATAGCAGCCCCCTAAAGTCTGGATATGTAGAATGAAACCACATATAACAATCGCTTTGCAGTTTGTCCTCGCTCATGATTTCAGGCATTCAAATCTATCTTTATTCATGTGAACCCATCCCTTTTTATATCCCATTAGACTAATAAATTCTAATGCCTGATCTCGATCTTTTAGCTTATGCAGCACCCAATAAGGGCTAATAAGTCCAGCCTTAGCCATCCTAGACTTTTCTTCTAATCCTGCTTTATCTGCTTTTCTCATCCTTTCCTGTTTAGTTAGTAATTGTAGAAATGCTATTTCAGCATCTTCTTTTTGCTTATTCGAAACTGGAAAAACATAACCGCAAGATTTACATTCTTTTGCACTTGCATAACATAGCGCCCCGCAATCTTTGCATTCCTTTACCGGTGGAGCGCCCTCTTTTTTCTTCTTCTTTTTTTTCAGGCTCCATACCCGATCTGCCTCCCAAAAGTCATGCTCGTGAACATTATTTCCAAAATCCAGCAAATTAAAAGTTTCTTTGATTCCTTTAATAATTCGGCTGCCACGCCCGACCATTTGCAGAAATAATGGTAGAGATTTGGTAGCACGATAGAGAATAATTGTTTCAATAGTTGGTTCGTCAAATCCAGTGGTTAGTATCCCGACATTGCAAAGTATGGCGTCTGGAGTATTTTTGAACCAAATCAAACAGTCCGCCCGCTCTTTTTTAGTAGATCCAGCATCCAAATGCCTAGCGTTTAATCCTGCTTCAATCATTTCATCTCGCAGTTTTATAGAGCTTTTGATATTCGGGCAAAAAGCGATAGACTTTGTTTTATCACAAATCTTCTTGTAATTCTCAATTACGCCCTCATAAACTTTTGTCTCAGTCATAAATGAACCAAGCGAATCATTGTCGTAATCATTCCCTTTAGTCTTAACACCGCTCAGGTCTAATTTAACGCCATAGCTCAGAGGTTGTGATAGGAACCCCTGTTCAATTAATTCAGGGATTGAAATAACCTCTATAAGGCCCTCATAAAATTCATCTAGCGCAATCTGATTTTTTTCCCGGTGTGGAGTTGCGGTGAATCCGATTACCACACTTGTCTTTGCAATCTGCGAAAAGAACTTGTCGAAATTACCAAAGTGGCACTCGTCTATAATGATTAGGTCAAGCGACTGAACGAAATTAATGTATTCTAATTTATCCATCCTTCGAGAAATTGTCTCGATCATTCCGGTGTATAACTGACTTGAAAAGTAGGCTATACTTTTGCCCGCTTCAATCTTGGTAGGATTAAGCCCTATTGACTCTAAAGCCCCCCCTGCCTGCGTTAATAGCTCAGTTCTGTGTGTTAGTATTAAAACTCGCTTGCCCTTCGCTATTGCGCTCTTAACGATAAAGGAAAAGGTAAAAGTTTTGCCAGAACCTGTCGGGCTGCAAAAGACAAACTTTTTCTTCCCTGCTAGGATCATTTCCCTAGTCTTTTGCACTGCTTCTAATTGATAAGGTCTTAGTTCGATCATTTCTTTTTGTAGTTAGTGTATTCAGCATGTATTCACCTTTTTTATTGAAAGGTGAATACAAAAAAACCCTTTCAATTCTTCCTAAACCCATATTTTAACCATTTGTAGTCAGCGTAGTTACTATTATATATTATAAAGTATATAGATAATACATTCAATCGTAAAATATTTTTTTCACGTGAGAATTTTTTTCTGTGAACTCATACAATTAAGTGAATACATTGACTACCTGACTACACTTTATTTTAAAATGCTGATTGTGAATCAGTTGCATTTTGATTGTAGTTACCTTTTTTTATGACTTCATAAACGTTTCTTGGCAGTCCATCAATCCTTTTGCTGATTTTCTCGAATCCTAACTTTTTTAAGTTCATGCCTAATTTAAAAGGAGAAATCTTTAGTCTTGTATGAGTTTCAATAAAATTAACTATTTCGGTATTTGTCATCCACTCACGAAAACCGCCTTTTTCGGGGTTGTCAAAAAACATTTGAATTGCTTCAGACTCCATACTAGCTTGCTCATTTACCTGGGTAATTTGATTCAAGTATGAAATTTCCTGCCTTGATAGCATCCAAGATTCCCCGACATCCTGAAGCTCCCAATAAAGCTCCATCCATAGCGCTGTTTTGTCTATCAAATAGTATTTTTCATAATCAATTGACAGAACATTTACCGGTAAAACTCGCCTGTTTCCAGTCGGATCATTAATGATCTCATCCTCATTTGAGGTTCCACATAGAACAGCGATTCGTTTTAAATCCTCATGAAATCTTCCGTAAGGCTTGCGAATCGAAAACTTATCTTTTGATGATAGATCCTTTAGTTTTTTGGCTTCCTGCTTGCTTTTGCCTCCAAACTCATCATCCATTATAATCGCCTTTTTGCACATCAATGCAGCATCATCCTCAGGCTTTCCATCAAGTTTGCTTTCTGCATAATAGGACTGTAATTCATCTGGCAAAAGGTTCCGAAAGAAGTTTGTTTTGCCTTCATATTGACCGCCTGTTAATACTAGGATCATGACCGAGTGAGTGCCTAGCATCGAAGCAACTACCGATAAAAGCCATTTGTGAAGGAAAACATCTAGATAGTTATCGACGTGAATACCGTCTAAATCTGCTTTGTATTTTATGCAGGAAATAAGTTCTTTGACTAATCCTTGAGGCTTTAGATGCTTGTTTTTTTCAAAGAATTTTAGAAACGGATCGTACTCTTTCGTGAAATCGGATTCGATTATCGAAAATAATAAATCCTTAGTGCTTTTCTCAGAAACAACTTCCTTTGATTTGATGTACAATGAATTATAGGCCCTGTCGTCAATTACTTCATTATTAATTTCTATTTGTCTAGTTATTAAATTAAACAGGATATTGTATTCTGAAAGAAAGGCTTTTAAATCAGAAATTAAATCATCGGTTCGCTCGTTTTCAATCTCGTGATTAGGCATGTTCATTACCTGATCTATTATTTTCTCGCTTTCATCTCGCTTTATTCCAGAAAGTTCTAAGGTCTTAATTGCTCCCTCTTTTGGGTCTTTTATCCCTCCGTTTTTAGCCGAACTTTTGCGCCTGAGTTTTGCGATACGTTCAATCTGCTCTGTTTTTGCAGTCTTTATTTTTATCCCTTGGTTCTGACAAAGGTAGAAAAATGTAGCAATTGAGTTCTCGCTTCGATTTCGTTTTAGGAACCCATCATAAGCCTTATCACATTCGTTTTGATTGTACTTGACTGAATATGAAGATATGAAATTGAATTTGTCCCTGCCTGATTCACCTAATGAATTTGCAAAGCCCATCCCTACTTTAACCCAATCAGAATAATCTTCGCAAATATTTACGCCTCGGTCCTTGATTTGCTGCAATATAAAATCCATATCATCCCCTGTGTGAACGTATGTCTTTTGAGGTTCAACTTTCTTTTTTGGTACGTACTTTTTAAATACCTTGCTGTTTGGGTTATAAAAAACATTGGCATCCATCGAAACAAAACGGAACCGAGAAACATCTTTGCATGATTCATCAAGTATTACTTTGTACTCGTTAGCAAAGTATTTCTCAAGGCCAATAAATGAATCTAAGTGCCTGTTTGGATCAATTTTTACGAAACCTACGTATCCCCCGTTTCCAGATATTGACTCGTGAAAAGCCATAATATAGGGGTCTGCCGCAACCTCATCAATTGACCAGCTAGGATTATCCTTTGCATCAATATCAATAGCTATAATGCTGGAATGCTGAATTAATCCTTTTACGTTTCGATATTCAAAAGTGCCTGAAGCAGTAATTCCCTGAGCCTGTATTTTCTCCCAGCGTCCCGATCTCACGTTAATTACTGCATCCTCCCACTTGCCATTTTTGATATTGTATATGTAGTCCTCAAAATCTATATTATCGTTTGGTTTTGTAGAAGGGACGAACTTTCCGAGCTTTTGCGACCAAAAGCCCTCTGGAAAAACTGATATTTTAGACATTGTTAGTTTTTAACTAGGTGAAAAGATCCGATTTTCTTGTATTGCAATCGGTTTTTTTTGATCCGTTTATAAACGGCCTGAACGCTGATTTTTTCCCTTTCAGCATATTCTTTTACGGGTATGTAATCCATGATGTAATTTAATATTTTAAACCATAAGAGCAAAAAAAAGAGGCTTGAATTGTCAGGATATTACCCGACCAGAGCAACACTTTTCAACATCAGATAAACATGATGATACTTCATTCCTGTTTTTATTGAAATCTGCTTAGTGTTTAGTCCTGACCTCCACATTTCGATAATTTCTTCAAGTGACCGATTATTTTCCATGATGATATTCCTGTTTTGATTGAAATTTGATTGATAGTTCTACCTTTTGCCCTCATAATATTAATTGTACAGGAATCTAATTCGCTGATCTTTTCGGTATTCCTGCTTTTCATTCCTAGATCCTGCCTTGCGATTCGGCAAATTTTTGACTTGTCTATTCCTGTAATTTCCTGAATTTGGGTATAAAAAAGCCCCCTATTTAGGAGGGCTTTTACTTGGCTAATTTGTTCGAAGGTTTTCATTAAAATATGGTTACTTGTGATTTTTTCATAACTGCATTTTTATGGTTTTGGCAGTTTACTTTGAAGTACGATTCCTTTAGCTCAATAGATACTGACTTTCTGCCCATTTTTAAAGCTGTGTATCCCTCTGATCCAATCCCACCAAAGAATGATCCAACTGTCTCACCTTGATTGCTGTAAAGGTGCAAAACTCTTTCAATAGTATCTAGTTGAAGAGGACAAATATGTTTCTCATCATTCCCATCTCTTGCAGTAGTATATTGAAGTGTTCGTTTGTAATCCACATCGTACCAAACCGGGCTAGCATACTTTTGCCATAAATCAACTGGCAAATAATCCGGCTTGCTTGAATCTTTATCTTGGTGAGTTATTGGAACTTCATTTATTCCCTCATTTCTGAAAAATAAAACATAGTCAGGAATACCAACTCTACTCATTGAACTATCCTTTTTTATTGTTTTATGAAGAAGTCCCAGCGCCTTTGTTCTTTGCATTTCTGTTACTGGATTTTTCCACAAAGTAGCCCTTGAATGATAGATAAAACCTTTATCAGTAAACCACTTTATCAACATTCCTGAAAAGTCTCTTAATCCAATAAAACCTTCTTTTCCTTTTTGGATAGGTAAGTCCATGCAATGAACCGCGCATATTCTGCCATCCTTTAACGTTCTTTTGATTTCAGGGATTAGATATTGAAAATGAGTCTCAAACTCCGAATAATTAGCCACATTACCCATATCTTCTAACTTGTCAGAATAAACGTATAGCTCGGCAAATGGAGGACTAAATACTACTAGATCCAATTCATTGTCTTGAATATCTTTAGCTCTTGCAACACAATCTCCCAATAGGCATTTAAAATCATCGGTTATTAAATCTTTTTGATCGCTCATTTTTAGTTCTGATTTTTCATATTTACTTGATTTCTTTGCTAATTCCTGAATCATTTTCTTATGATTTTTTTCTGATTGGATTATTTTAGCCTTGACATTTATTTGATTTTTTGGAGTAAGTACATGAACATTAACTTGGTTTTTTTGTCCAAATCTGTGCATCCTTCTAACCCCTTGATAAAACTTTTCAAAGCTAAAATCATAAGCTAAGAATATCATGTTCCAAGCATTTTGATAATTTAGCCCCATTCCTGCTATGCTGGTTTTAGTAATTAGATACTGTATTTCTCCAGAACCAAAAGCATTAAGGTTTTTAGCCTTGGTTTCAGGACTGTCAGAACCTTGAACATTTACAGAATTAGGTATTAGTTTTCTTAGCTCATTACATTCAAAACTAGATAATCCCCAAATCAAAAACTGTTCAGTTGGTTTTTCTTTTAGTATTTCAATAACCTTAGAAAATCTTTCTGAAATTGAAGATCTTAATTCCCTATGCAAATCCGTTGCAGAAACTATTGCCTCACCAAATAAATCTGTTTTATCAGATTTTACATCAATTAAATGTTCGGTATAATTTACTTCTTCAAGTGAGTATCCAGTTGAATTAAATCCAAATGTTTTTGGACTGTCAATTGCAATCGCCCAAGATAAAACAAACTGCCAAAAGTCTAATTCAGCGTGCTTTCTAAGCCTCCATTTGCTAGTTTCTCCGCCATCATGGACAAAGAACTGAGCTAGCATTTCACTGTAAGAACATACATCCAAAAACTCCGCATGGTTTCCTAGCTCCATGTGATCGTTAGGGCTAGGAGTTGCTGAGCAAGCCAATTTATAAGGAGTAGATTTGAACTTGTCAATTATTAATTGTCTTGTTTTTCCTGACTCATTTTTTAGGATTGAGCTTTCGTCAAGTACAATTCCTGAAAATAAAGATTCATCAATATTTTCCAATTGATCGTAGTTGGTTATGAAAATACCACAACCGAAAACTTCTGATTTTAACTTTTCTACCTCATACCCCCATTTCAAACCTTCTTTAATAGTCTGACCAACTACTGCCAAAGGGGCTAAAATAAGAACTGGCATCTTTGTTTTTTTTGATACGTGATAAGCCCATTCTATTTGCATGAATGTCTTTCCTAGCCCGGTGTCCGCAAATAAAGCATACTTTCCATGCTCTAATGCTTTTGGCACAATGTACTTTTGAAAGTCCTTTAACATAGGATTAAGGTCAGACTCATTGACTTTAAATCCTGACATTATAGCAGACTTCTTTTTAGTCTCTAAAAATTCTTTGTATTCCATTTTGTCGCTTTTATTTAGTGTTCACAATATTAATGTTTTTATTTAACTTTTGCAATAATTTTATTTAATCATTTCCATCTTTGAATACCCTTCCCTGAAATATGATCGATTTGCTCTTTGTCTGCATCTTGGAATTTCTGATACCTTACGATTGCTTTATCATAATGATTCCCTAGTGTCTTTCTGACATC
>Ga0306870_1000210_pt1 | contig 14628 bp, 19 predicted proteins | sample AntRauMeHopE1496_FD_190435 | JGI IMG/M metagenome (GOLD analysis project Ga0306870, IMG submission 190435) | Saline lake microbial communities from Rauer Islands, Antarctica - Metagenome Hop E1 #496 (v2) (version 2) | ecosystem: Environmental > Aquatic > Non-marine Saline and Alkaline > Saline ... | reverse complement strand
CTTGGAAGGTAATTTCTTCCAGTCCAGAGGCACGTCCATCGCTGTAGTGCTTTGAAACATTATCAAAGTAAATCATAACCGACAGTATATCATGTACTTAGGCTTGGGCGGAAGTATCAATAAACACCTGGATATCACCGCCCAGCACGGCGTCTATATTACGTACTTCGGTGCTAGTGCGATGATCTTTTACTAGTTGATACGGGTGCAAGACATATGACCTGATCTGGCTGCCCCACTCGATCTTGAGGCTTTTCTCGACTGACAATCCATCGATCTCACGCTTGCGCTGCTTTTCTTCAAACGCAAAGATTCGCCCCGCCAGCAGCTTCATACCCTTTTCGCGGTTGAGTAGCTGCGAGCGCTCGGTCGACATATTGACCGAGATGTTGGTCGGCACGTGCACAATCCGCACGGCGGTCTCACGCTTGTTGACGTTCTGTCCCCCGGCGCCGCCAGACTTCGCGAACGATACCTCAAGATCATCTTCGTTTAAGGCGAAGTCAGTGACGTCAGCCACACTTGGTGACACTTCAACCAACACAAAAGAGGTCTGACGTTTGCCGTTGCTGTTGAACGGCGAAATACGAACTAGGCGATGCACACCCGATTCGTTTTGCAGCGTGCCGTACGCTTCTTTGCCCTGTAGTTCAAAGGTGATGTTGCGATAGCCGTTGTGATCGTTGGTGTTGCTATCAAACACAACCGCTGACCAACCTTTACCCTCGCCGTATTTTTGGTACATCTCGACCAGCATTCGCGCAAAATCCTCGGCGTCATCACCACCAGCGCCGGCAACGATCGTCAGTACTGCGTTGTTGCGGTCGTACTTTCCTTTACCTTCGGCCGCATCTTTGAGCTCTTCGAGTTCTTTGTACATTGCTTGCGCGGCCGCCGGGTCATTCCAAAAATCAGGGCGTAGTTGGGCGGCTTCGATCTCGTTGATGCGGGCTTGGATGTCTGAGGTTTCTAGCATTGCCTGCAGTATAGCAAAATAAAAGCCCCAGCAGAATAATCTGCTGGGGCTGTTGACTATTGCGGCGCGATTTGTTTCCGAAATACAGTTGTTGGTGAACCAAACCCGCTCGCACGATACAGGGTCTGCGGGCCAGGCTTGGAAGATGTCAGTTCGATCGTATGACACTCAAGCGCAGCAGCCAACCAATCCATGTGCGGAATCAAGACAGTCTGACAAATACCTTGTCTGCGGTGTGATTGAGCAACCACTACAGAGTCGACATACAATCTTCTCCCTAACATTACCGGCATGACCGTCGCTATGTACATTCCCACTGCCTGGGAAATATCCGAATCCCAAACGATACATACTCGTACGTTTAAGGCTAAGCATGTTTCTTTAATCAGTTGATCAAACTGACCAGCGGCAATTCGACTACCTACATCATCAGAGAATTCTGACAACAGCTGTTTGATCGTGCTTATAGCAGCGATCGCTTCATAACCCGAAATAGCTCGTACATCGTATGTCATCAAAGATCTCCTTTTTCATTTATCCGAACCATACTATAATCATAGTATTTAGCAACTACTTTGAGCCATCAAACAGAATCGAACTGTTGACCTCGTCCTTACCATGGACGCGCTCTACCGACTGAGCTATGATGGCGTTACTTTTGTGGTCCTACAATAGCAAATAATCAGATATCTTACCACTAGCTATAGTGAGCACGCTTCTTTCTAATTAACGTCTGGCGTCGAATAGTAACAGCTTGCCCAGTACTGCAACAGCAGCGCCACTGAGGTTAAATATCAAATCAAGTACTGTGTTGTGATACCCACCGACGCCTGTATTCTGAAGATTCACTTCAGCTAGAAATTCGATGATTTCATTAACTATCCCAAACCCAGCGGCAGCAAAAATAGCAATTCCAGCCACGAGAGCCTGGTGCGTTTTGATCCCGACAATAGTGCGCAGTAGGTGCAAGCACATCAGCCCCACCACTCCGTACAAAAAAGTGTGTACCACTTGGTCGTACTTGAGGATATAAAAATCCGCTCCACCATCAAAAAACGGGAAAATCTTCCAAGCGTACAGCACACCGTCAGCCGTCATCACACTGCCACCAAGCATGTGCAACAGACCCCAAATGGTTACCCCAGTGATGATCCCCGTCGAGAAACGAGTCAGGCGAAGGGTGCCAAATAAAACTGCAGTGACCAGTGCAATCGTGCCGGCATACGCCAGAAATTCATAATTCGCACTCTGGAGGTAGTACCAACTAAAACCAACGACGATTAAAATATTTGTTACTAGAAGCAGTTTCTGGGCTGTTGTAAAGTTCATTAGAAAAGTATAGCATCAAGGATTGCCAAATTGAGACAAAACCGCTATACTCTCGGACACTTACAGATGGTAAGTTATTTGTCTAAATATTGCGGTAGAAAGTAAAAGTCTTTCCTTTCGACTGCTTCATTCGAGCCAAGGTAAGAAAATAAACCAAGAGAAGCCTCCGAGCACTTGCGGACTGAAAAGAAAAAAGTCTTTTTCTTTCGACCGCTGCGTTCGGAGGAATCAAAGATGAACTATGGTAGGCGTTGGATGATTCGCGGACTGAAAAGAAAAAAGACTTTTTCTTTCGACCGCTTCATTCGGCGCCAAAATAGAAAAGTAAACTTTTGTATTTGCACCTCATTCGCGGTCGTAGCTCAGCTGGTTAGAGCGCCCGCCTGTCACGCGGGAGGTCGAGGGTTCGAGTCCCTTCGACCGCGCAGAAAAAAACCCCGCAAGGGGCTTTTTTGCGGTCGATGCGAAAAGTGTGTGGGATACACTTTTCGTGGGACTCGAAAAGCTTTTGAGGTAGATTAGCCCAAAGGGCGAATCTATCCAAAAGGTGTACTGAAGCTGTAAGCTTCGAGTCCCTTCGACCGCGCAGAAAAAAAACCCCGCAAGGGGATTTTTTGCGGTCGATGCAGAACGTGTGCGGGACTCGCACCACCAGGGTATTTCCATTTACACTCCTTGCAGTCGGTAAATCTAGCGCAAAAGGTGTACTGAGCGGTAAGCTTTGCGTCCTCTACTTCCACAACCGATACCCTCGAAACGCGATAAACACCATCGCGACATTAGATAATAAGAAGCCGTACTGCCCGGCCATATACGACACCACTGCCCCAACGAGGGAAGCAAATACCGTCACTAAGAATCCGCTGCGTTTTTTGCTAGCTACCAGCCATAGTCCCAGTAGCATGGTAAAGGCAGCCACCCAGTCTAATCCGTAGTAAGTGGTAAATAGTGATAGATCCATTGGGCTATTATAGCATTAAGAATTATTGATACAAAACAAAAACCGCCACAGGCGGTTTTCTTTGTGTCGACGGCAGGAATTGAACCTGCGACCTCTTCTTTATGAGTGAAACGCTCTAACCAACTGAGCTACGCCGACGAGTGAGTGACAAATATAAAAATTAATTTTTATATTTTGGTCGCGAGCGAAGTCGGCGCAAGAGATAATTAAAATAGTTTTAATTATCTCTTTCAACCGACAGATGTTCGCACCACCCCAAAGTCCGACTGACTCTGTGGCAATACATTACTATATTTCCTCCTCAGAATCAATCCACGTAATCAGCCTCAGCACACGCAGTAATCAGTGCTTGAATTTTATACTTTAAAGTTGTTCCTTTTTGCACCCGCAGCGACACTACTCCGAAATATGTACGATGATTCGTATAATGCTTCTTAGGCCTATCCTGCAAAATAATAATTTTAAATTGCGCTCTAGGCAGCTGCAGTGTTTTCATCCAAAATTTTTGAATAACATCTTGCCGATCGACATGAGTCTGAGATATGTATATGTAAGGCCTGAAATCAGTCGGATCTACCTGCAAACAAGTTTCAAACCAAGACTTTCCTAATACCAGTAGCGCAGGGTCAGAATTCACCAAAGCTGCGCCGCTACCAACGGACTTCACCCCTTCACCCCAATACAAGCCGAGCCCAAGAAAAAATAGTTCTCGCTTAGTAATTATTTTTATTTGTTTACGGGCAGCTTGTACAGCTTCAGCTATCGCATCGAGTTTCTTTTGTCGATTCATATCAGCACCCTTCTGACGACCTGCTGAACCTGCTGTTACTTGCTTTTGCTTTAAAAGTGCTGATTGTTGTTTGGTAAGGGTAATTTCTTGACACCATGTACTCACAGAACCTTTTGAAACATTCAGTTTTGTCGCAATTTCTTTGATACTGCAACCTGCTCGACGCATTGCTATAGCAGCTTGTTTTTCTTGAACCTTTGACATACGTTAATGTTAACATATGTCTTGAGCTTATTTTAGTAATACTTCAGCCTTGGCAATATCCTCAGGATACCCAATCGGGATCCACAACTGCTGCTCAACCACCATGACCGGATATTTCTTGGCGTACTCGCGAACCATGTCGGTATGATACAACTCACCATTCATTTCAACCTCGGGTTCAAACTCAAAGATATGCTCATCGAGGACAAATACCCCTGTCGAAGCCAAGTTCGACGGAGGATGCTGTGGCTTTTCAATAAACTTGGCCATGGTGCCATCAGCGTGCTTAGTCACGATACCAAATCGTTCGGGCGTATCGGTCTGCAATACCAACATGCCACGTTCGTACGCAGTCACATTGGCCAAATCCGCCTTGCCGTGAATATCATCCCCAAACATAAACAAAAAGCGACCATGGATTAATTCTTTACACAGCCACAGGGCGTGCCCAGTCCCCTTAGGTTCTGGCTGGGTAATGTAGGTCACCTTGCGACCAAAATATTTCTCGCCGCAGTGGGCTTTGATTTGATCTTCTAGATATCCAGTAACCATAATAATCTCATCAACCGCACTCGGGAGAGCTTCAACAATATAATCAAGCAAGGGTCGACCGTTAACTTGTACCAACTGTTTGGGAGTATTCTCTGTCAGTGGTCGCAGACGTGTGCCTTTGCCGGCCGCTAAAATAACGCATTGCATATATACCTTTATACCATTCTCACACTAAAAAGGTTATAACTAGATGTGTATGCAACCTTCTTTTAGTCAGCGCGTCTATGACCTGACCCTATCAATTCAGCCCGGCTATGTCACCACCTACGGTGCACTGGCACGGGCGGCTGGCGGAGGATCGATGGCGGCGCGCAGTATCACCAGTATTCTCGGTAAGGCACCCAACCAGAAATCAATCCCCTACCACCGCATCGTCTACGCGAATGGCACCGTCTGGCTGCCAGTCGGGCGCGAGCAGGAGCGCCAAAAGATGTATAAGCGCGAAGGTATCATCGTAAATGACAAAGGCAAGATTCAGGATTTTGAGGAGTTGTTGTGGGAGTTTGAATAGGCGGTATAATAATTACATATGTCAGCCCTACCAACCAAAGCCGAGGCCAAGCTACTGCTCGAAGAATACGTACAAGACAACTATCAGCGCTTCCACGCTCTGATGGTGGCGACCGCCATGGAGGGCTATGCCCAGAAACTAGGCGCCGACGCACACTTGTGGTTTTTGACTGGCTACCTGCACGACATTGACTATGATCAACACCCGGGCGAACATCCAGGACCGTCACTAGTGTGGTTCAAGGAATGGGACTATCCAGCCGAGCTAGGTCAAGCCGTCCTCGCGCACGCCAACGGCTTTAACGGCTTTACCACCCCAGCCGTCAGCCAGCTCGACAAAGCACTAGTTGCTTGCGACGAGATCTGCGGTATTTTCTACGCCTACCAAAAACTCAACCCAATCCCCTTTGCCGAAATGAAAGCCAAGTCGATCAAGAAGCGCCTCAAGGAAGAACGCTTCGCACCAGGAATCGACCGCGCCCATATCGCCAATGGCGTAGCAGATTTCGGCATCACCATCGACGAGCACGTCGATAACTTGATCGAGTTTTTTAAGGATTTGGATTCACCGGTTTTAAATTCTTAATTCCAGCGGCAAGGTCGTGAGTTGCTCATACCCATTCTCGATAATCAGAAATAAATCTTCCAGCCTGACTCCTCCAATATGTTTGTAGTACAACCCTGGCTCGATTGTAACTACATCACCGACTTGCAGTACATTTCCTCGCCCACTGCCAAAGAACGGCTCGGCGTGCACCTCAGTACCAAGCCCGTGGCCGATACTATGCACAAACCCTTCCTCAAATTTGAACTCACTTCCTGACCCAGTTGTTTTGTATCCTAGCTCTATAAATTGATCGACTGCGAGCTGATGGATTGCGTCACAACTGGCGCCCGGCCGTAGTAGAGCAATGCACTTTTCTTGAACCACCTTCACTGCATCATACATACGCTGCAGCTCAGCCGAGGGCTCACCTAGGCAAATCGTCCTAGTCATATCAGCAAAGAAGCTAGTTTCTTTTGACCGGGGATAAATATCGATTACGATCGGTTGATTTCGCTCGATCACACCTTCCCCCATATAGTGAGGCTCATGTGTACGAAGTCCTCCAGCCACAATCCTACTTTCTGGTGAATAGCAGTTATGCTGCGCAAGCACTTTATCAATAATCACTTTCGCTTGCTCTGAGGTTGGAGTATCGCTTAAGGCCAGATAATCCATAACCGCCACCATCGCCGCTTCGGCAGCAGTTACAGATTGTTTGATAGCAGCGATGTCAGTCTGGGTTTTAGTGCGTGGCATACATTACCCTCTGATTAATTTATTCGATTCAACATCATCTACCGGGTATTTCCTGTCAATTTTATCAATATTACTCTGCATTAGTTCCTCGTATGTCATACCAACCTCATCTAAAGCGAGGTTTAAGTACCACAGCAAGTCACCCAGCTCTTCTTGCACCCTAGCTGGCTCAATAGGAAACACATCTTTCTTCGACTTTTTTACCATGTCCAGTAGCTTGGCAGATTCGGTCACCAGCCCGATCACACTGTATTCAAACCGTGCCGAAGCATCGCCAGTATTATAATCGTCATAGGTCGCCCAATCTGTCCGCAGGGCTTTTTCTTTGTATTCTTTAAAATCCATATGAGTTTAGTATAACAAAACCGACCGCAAAACGGTCGGTTTTGCCGACTAGGATCAAGCTGCTCTTTAGTGTAATTAAATAAATTACTTAATGACTTCAGCTACCAACTCTGGAAATTCATTTCCACCCATCTCTTCTGTAATGAAATGCCCGTGTGTAGGTAAATTCACAAGTCTACAATTTAATGTACTCACTAATAATTTTGCACTTTCCATATTTTCTACGTCATCATTTTCTGAAGTAAATACAACAATATCAGTCACCCGTTCCGAGATAGCGAGGTCAATCTCAAAGTCATAGAACTTTTGAAGTTCGCGGTCTAAGCTTTCGGTCTGTAGATTTGGCGCTACCAATATTAACTGATGGGCTGACTTCTTTGTCTCACTTAGCCATCTTAATAAAAAGGCAACACCACGACTATGTCCTATTAACACAGATCCTTCTGTGACTGGTAGTTTTTCAAACTCTTCTTTCCATTCTTCGTATACTGGATTCCAAGGGTTTGGCATTGGTGGCACCACTGTTGAAATACCACCCTTCTCTAACTTTTGTTTAGTCCACGGATGCCAATATAGTGTATGCAAATTGTGTGGCTCTATAGGCGTATCAGTGAGCGGACCACCATGGATTATGACGCAGTTTTTCATAAGACTAGTATAACAAAACCGACCGCAAAGCGGTCGGTTTTATTTGTTGTCCTCTCTTGTTGCGGGGCCCGGAATCGAGTCACGAATCACTAAGTATATTAGTTCGCTGCGCTCCCAATCTACTAAGTGTTCTCGACCCCGCCTCGCATCGTTCGTCATGCTTCCTCACATCACTGCGGCCGTTCGATTCCGACGAAAGCAAAACTATTTGCTTTCTGATCTCCGCAGCCATAGAACGAAAAAGACTGGCGGAAGCCAGTCTTTTTCGTTCTTGTTGCGGGGCCCGGAATCGAACCGGGGTCTGGAGGTTCTGTTCTTCCGACACTTTCATGTCGGCATGGACTATCCCACGTTCCTGGGCATAATTTGCCCGTGGGAACTCTTCATTATAGTCTCTGAACCTTCCGTTCGCTGACGCGAAGGGCTTGGCTGCCGATTGCCGAATCTGTACTTTTTTGAAGCATTCACGCTCACCCTCTCGGGTCACGTTGTAGCAAGTGCAGCTTAACGGGTTTCCAGCAATTTCGAAGATTTTTCCGCATGTCATTACTGTCATGGGTCACAGTTACCTATGAGCCTCCCGAGGTACCTCTCCTCTACCCCGCTATATTACTTCTTTATTTTTACAGCACTACTGCTGTGGGCAATACCATACACCATTTCTACAACTGTTTCAACCTATTCAACCCCAAATTCCCTGAACACACTCATGTACCTCGCAATGGTTTCTTCGGCAATACGCTTGGTTAAGACGAAATCTTCTCCTTCATGGGCGATTTTGTTGCGGACGCGGTGGGCTGTCCAGGCGTCGTCTACACTGGCGAGCTGGTTGGGTGTGATGCTGCGCAGGCGCTCACCGAGCGAATTACCTGCATAGCCGCGGTCTTTGAGTGTTTGGTCGAGCACGATGTCGGCCTCTATGATCGCCAGCTTCCAGTCGTTAGGATTATCTGAATCGATGTGCGTGCGCACGCCGGTCAGGCGACTTTCGCGATTAGAGCTGCGGTAGGTTTCGTCCCAGAGGCGCTCGGCGTCGCGCAGGTCTTGAGTGATCAAACCTTCGAAATACTCTTTGCGAATGGTGGCGTAAATATACAACACGATCAAAATCAAACTGATCAGGTACGCAAAAAATGAATACACCGACCAGATTGCTGCCAGAATACCGCCGATTGCACCAGCGCTAAATAACCAAGCCCAGAACTCGCTGCCACCAAAAATCGACGCCCACAGATCAGAAAAAAAGTTACCACTATCAAAAGACGGAGCAGCGGCCCCTGGAATATCACCCGCTGGCAAATCACCCTCGATTGGAGGTGGCCTGGGGATGAGCTCTTGTCGAGGGTCAATCTCGTTTTGAAGTGAGGGTGGCATCGTATATTTTCATACCAGCATCGAAGAGACGCTCGTCGCCTGCGTGTGGTGCTATGTATTGTACCCCAACTGGGAGCAGACTTCCGCCTTGATCTACAGTTCCCATTGGGAACGAGATCGCTGGTACACCAGCCAGGTTCACTGGAACGGTAAAAATATCTTGGCGGTACATCGACAAAGGATCGGCTTGCTCACCGAGCTTAAAGGCTGGGGTGGGCGCAGTTGGCATGATGATCATGTCGACGCTCTGGAATACTTCGGCCAACTCGGCGCGCATTTTGCGGCGGACGATTTGCGCCTTGCCGTAATAGGCGTCGTAATAGCCAGATGAGAGCACGTGTGTGCCAAGCAAGATCCGCCGCTTGACCTCAGATCCGAATCCTTGTGCGCGCGATTGCTCGTAGACTTCCAGCAAGTCTTTGCCATCAGCCGAGTGGCCGTAGCGGATTCCATCGTAGCGGGCGAGGTTTGATGAAACTTCCGCTGGCATCACAATATAGTACGCGGCCAAACCTTGCTCAAAAAGCGGTAGCTCTATATCAACCACGCTGTGACCAGCGGCCACCAGCGACGCCACGTGTGCCTCAAACAAAGCCAGCACTTCAGGATCAACGCCGTCAGCCATAAACCCATGCGGTACCCCGAAGGTATAGGTATCTTTGGTGGCGACCTTTGGATAGGTGTCGTCGGTGATCGTGGTGGCGTCCATTGGGTCTACTCCGGCCATCACGCTATGTAGCAGCCTGGCATCAGCCACGGTGTGGGTCAGCGGTCCTGCTTGATCAAGCGATGATCCCATTGCCATCAGGCCGTAGCGAGACACCGCGCCGTAGGTGGGCTTGTGCCCAACTAGCCCACAGTAGCTGGCTGGCTGGCGCACTGACCCACCAGTGTCGGTACCGATAGCGGCTGGCGCCATACCCGCTGCGACCGCTGCGGCCGACCCACCAGATGAACCGCCTGGTACTCGTGCGAGGTCGTGTGGGTTTTTAGTTGGACCAAAGGCTGAGCTTTCGGTCGAGCCTCCCATGGCGAATTCGTCCATGTTGGTTGAGCCAATAAAAATTGCACCGGCGGCTCGTAGTCGTTCGATGATCGTAGCATCGTAGATAGCGGTGTAATTCTCGAGCATCTTTGAGGCGGCGGTGGCCAGTTGATCTTTGATCAGGATGTTGTTTTTGATTGCTAGCGGCACCCCTAGTAAAGGTTGATCGGCGATAGTCCCGGCGGCGTACGCAGCGGTCGCTTGCTCGGCTGCCGCCAGAGCTTCACTTTCGTAAGTCGCTAGAAACGCGTGAATCTCTGGGTCGCTGGTTTTGATTACTGCCAGATAATCTTGCATCGCTTGGCTCGGTGTATACGATCCATCGGTAAATCCTGCCACTAGTTGAGTGATTGTTTTCATACTTATTTTGCTTTAAGGATTTTCTTAACCGCCATTGATCGACCTTGGGTGTGGGGCATCTCGCGCAGGATCGCTTCGGTGAATTGATCGGGCGCGTTTGTGACCGCGTCGGATCGTAGTACGTTGTAGCGCGCGCCAACCATGGGTGCTGCATCAGCCTCATCGGCAGCGATATCGTTTACCGTACTGACGTACTCTACGATTTGGGCTAATTCTACCCCGTAGGCAGCGATTTCGGTGTCGGTTAAAGCGATGCGGGCTAAGCTGGCAAGGTGAGTGATTTCTTCTGGTTTCATAGGTTGTAGGGTATCACGATTTGAGGTCGCTCGCTATAATCCCAGCAGCGCCACAAAGGCCGCTTCATCAATAATTGACACGCCGTGCTTTGCCGCGTCAGTCGCTTTGCTACCCGGATCGCTTCCGACCAGTACGTAGTTGGTTTTCTTAGACACACTACTGGCGACTTTTCCACCTGCTAGCCTGATCGCGTCTTTGGCTTCGTCGCGGGTGAACTTGGTGAGCGTGCCTGTAAGCACAAAGGTTTCTCCACTGAAAATACTGACAGAACTGGTAGTGGCTGGATTAGTAATTGTCAGGTGTGGCAGAAGTGCATCAAGGAATTCCTGATTAAGCGACTTTGCAAACCAAGTAGTGATCGACTGCGCGACTGTGTCGCCGATGCCGTAGATCGCAGCGATTTCTTGTGTGGTCGCCGCCCTGATTGCGTCGAGTGATCCAAAAGAATCAGCCAGCAGGCGAGCGGTTTCCTCACCCACACCATCAATTGAAAGCGCGATCAGCACACGGTGCAGGTCGACCACGCTCGCAGCTTTGATTGCCTCAACTACATTTCGCGCAGCGGTTTCTTTAAAACTTTCCAGTGGCTCAAGCTGATCAACAGTAAGGGTAAATAAATCGGCCGCTGATGCGATTAGGCCAGTATCAAGCAGCTGATCAATAATTCGCGGCCCTACCCCGTCAATATTCAACGCGCCCTTAGACACAAAATAATACAAGCGCTGGCGGCGCAGCTGATCCGAATCAAGCGACACACAGCGATGCGCTGCCTCGCCCGGCACGCGCTCGATTAACCCTTCGCCACCACAGCCGACGACTGACTGTGGAAACACGTAGCGTGTGGTCTTGGCTGGGCGCAACGACAGCACCACCTCGAGCACCTCAGGAATAATATCCCCCGCCTTTTGAATAATGACCGTGTCGCCAATCCGTACATCTAGGTCGGCGATAAAGTCCTGATTATGCAGGGTCGCTCGGGCTACTTTTGACCCAGCAATCTGCACTGGGCGCAGCTCGGCTACCGGTGTGATTTTGCCCGTGCGCCCGACCTGCAGCGTGATCCCTTCGACCACGGTGGTGGTCTGCTCGGCGGGCAGCTTGTACGCCATCCCAAAGCGCGGGCCTTTGGCGGTGTAGCCAAGTACTCGTTGCTGCGCGATGTCGTTGACCTTGAGCACTACTCCGTCGATCGCCCAAGGGAAAGAATCGCGCACCTGCACGATTTGGTCATACTCAGCTTGTACTGCTTTAACTGAATCACACACCACCGTATGCTCGCTGGTGGGTAATCCAAGTGTCGTCAGTAACTCTAATTCGGACGCTTGGGTAGCTGGTTCAATAATTGCGGTGTCGTGCGTCGCTAGGTGATCAATATCATAGACCGTCAGCGACAGGTTGCGTGCGGCGGCGACCGCTGGATCGAGTTGGCGCAAGCTGCCCGCGGCAGCATTGCGCGGGTTGGCAAACAACGTTTCGCCCGCGGCGGCGCGACGTTCATTTAAAGCTTTGAAATCATCGCGACTCAGCCACACTTCACCTACACAAATCAGGTCGATTGGCGCTGTCAGTTTGTGTGGCAAACTCTTGATGGTGGTCGCGGTATGCGTGACATCTTCCCCGACCACACCGTCGCCCCTGGTACTACAGCGCACCAACTCCCCTTTTGCGTATTCAATAATGAGCTTGAGGCCGTCGATTTTATGCTCGACTACATACTGCACGTTTGTATTATGGTGATCGGCTTCGTGTAATAATTTAGTAACCTTAGTGTCCCAACTCGCAAGCTCACCAGCAGAAAAAATATTATCAAACGACCACTGGCGCACCTGGTGGGTAACTTTGGCAAACGCATCGCTGGCGCGAGCACCGTCGGCTACGCCACTAGTCTGCACGCCATCAACCTGCAATTCTAGTTGCTTGAGCTCTGCCAGCAAAGCGTCATACACCTCGTCACTGATTTCAGGCGCTTGCTCTTCGTGATATTTTTTGGCGTGATACGTGATGGTGTCGCGCAACTGTTGTAGTCGTGTGTGAGAATCTGCCATGATGCTAGAATTCTAGCAGAACTTCACGCTGAACGGTACCAAAGCCATTTTTGTTAGCACAGCTGCGGTTGTATCCCTTGACCGAAATTACCGAGCAAAATGAACCAGCGGGACATTCCAAATCTTGCCCAACTGGGTATCCAGGAATAGCACTGGCAGCCCGCATAGCGGCTGAGGCGACCGTCACTCCATCACCAAACACACTAGCAACTGCGACCACCATGTCGACCTCGCTACAGCGATCTGAATCACCCCAAGTAAATTCGTATTGATACAGGAAAGCATCACCATCGTTTGTATTGTCGACCGCTACCGATCTACTACTATAATTTGAAACAGAAGATCCAAAGCAGTTCATGTTTTGCATTGATCGCCCAGGATCGACAACGGGTGTGGCAAATTCATCACCCTCAATCCGATCGGCTTCAGCCCGTCGCAAAAACTGAGCGCACTCCATCCCTGCATTGGCAGCGTGAAATGCCAGCTCGGAATCAGTCGAGTTGGTCGAAAGTCGTAGTTGTTTGATCGACACATCAAGCAGCACCAGGCCGATCGAAACCACCACACTCACTACAATCAGTGAGATTAATAGTGCAAACCCAGCTTGTGATTGTTTGTTAGCGGCCATAAACATTGAATAGATAAGTAGTAGCAACGACCGACTGATCCTGAATCTGATTACCTGTTCGCCAGAGCACTTCTGAAGTCACGAGCACTTCTTGATTAGCTACGGTTTCATCAATAGTGATCACTCGAATATAGTCAGTCGCAGTACTAGATATAGTATGAGTGTATTGAGCTCGGGTCGTCAAATCATCAGTCAGGTATAACTGACAGTCAAACTGGGTTGTAGTACCCAGATCACAATCAGTAATCACTAGTGACCCATTAACTGTCTCATCAATCTCAAGTCCGCAGCCAGCAGTTGTATAACAATCAGCAAACCGACCACTGACGCTAGTAAAGGCATCCCACCCAGTATTATTAGCCGGAGGCAGTGGTAATCCATCAAATCTTGGTAACAACAGATCGTCACGACCCTTCTGCACCAGCTCCAAACCTTCTTGGGCCAAGAAATACGCAGTCACCTGCTGATTAGCAAAATTCGTACTGATATTTGCTTGCGACGCAATCGACATTGGCCCAACAATTACAATTAATAGAATTGCAATTGCAACCAGAGTCTCAACTAGGCTGAATCCAGCTACGTCAGTGTGTGTGTGGGATAAATACATCATAAGTCTAAGGTGCGCTGAACGACGGTGGTTTGGAGCGGATATTCTTTGGCACCGGGCGTGGCTGCCGCCGCAGCTCGTATAAATATAGTGACGGTAGGTTGATCGAGGCGATTAGCCCCAGCCGATTCAAGTGGCCTTGAGCCAGTCACATGGAAATCTGCATCGGTTATTATGATGCTATCTGAAGTAATGCGCTGCGCAGGTTGATTAGCAATACGCCGATATAGTGCTTGGGAATCTGAATCATGAAAATATACTATTCGATTATTACCAACACCAGTAATACTGTCACCACTTTCGACAAACGAGATACCGTGCACAAGCCCTACTCCCGTCGGTATACCTGACGCGTTTCGGTTACGCCCCGTAGCACAATCAGCTACCAACGTACTAGAGATTAGACTATCGAGATTATTTGTTCCAAATGGATTGTTACTTCCACTTAAACTACTACGCGACAAACATACATACGCACTTCCAGTCCTGATCTCTCGCGACATACTATCAAGCGCAAACGACAGATTAGTTAAGACATTTTGCTCGTCTTGCAGCTGGCGATTAGACGCAATAAGTACTAAAAGTGCCCCGACTGAAATCGTCACCGCTACCGAAAACAATGCGAGTGAAACGATCATTTCGATCAACGTAAAG
>Ga0306870_1000209_pt1 | contig 14645 bp, 14 predicted proteins | sample AntRauMeHopE1496_FD_190435 | JGI IMG/M metagenome (GOLD analysis project Ga0306870, IMG submission 190435) | Saline lake microbial communities from Rauer Islands, Antarctica - Metagenome Hop E1 #496 (v2) (version 2) | ecosystem: Environmental > Aquatic > Non-marine Saline and Alkaline > Saline ... | reverse complement strand
TCATCCCCAAAACGGTGGACAGTTGCGAAATCGAGGTGATCTGGCTGGTGAACGGCACGGCGGTGGCGGGCACGGATTACGATCCGGAGCAGCTGACGTGGCTGTGGAAAATCACGACCGTGCAGGACAAGAAAATCATGGAGCATACCGCGCGCGGGACGCGGTCGCAGTTTTATGAGCCCGGTCCGATTGCGCCGATGGAGTATAACGAGTTGCGCTATCTTGAATGGTATCTGGGAGAGCTGCGGCACATTCGCTGATGTGTGTCAGCGCAAAAGGGGGGCAGTGCCGAGGCATCGGTGAGGCCAGGATCACGCCACGCAATCGCAGTGGACTTGCAACAACGACTGCCGCAACACGGGCAACGGCTGCTTCACCCGGAGTGTTGACCGTTCGGGGCGGAAACGATCCACAGAATTCTTTTGTTGCGCCCTCGCCCCCGTCATGAAACTGGAAATGGCCGCTTGAATTCTACGACTGCACGCCGCTGGAACCGGGCACTTACCGAGGATCTGGTGATAGTGCCGCGTGATTTCCCTTCGGTTTACGTCATGGGGTAGGCGATGGTTCCGGCAATGCCAGAACCGCATTGATCAAGCTGTTCTTGACGGCAAGGTCGGATGCGAATTGTGCCAGCAAAGCTTCAGGATCCAGTGCCACCCAATAAGGCGGCACATGGAAGGCCAGATCGGCAAGGTTTGTGGGGAACAACACGGCCAGATAGCCCGGCATGAAGACGAGATACGGACGACTGGCGGGCATGACCCCGGCCAGAGACAGGATGGCGGATCGCAAGCCCCGTGTCAGCAGGGCGGTGGTGTCCGGGTCGCTGCTGCGCAGGGTGTAGGCTGTGTCAAACGCGAGGTCTCCCGTCTTCAGCGTGGGCAGATCTGACTTTTTACGCTGCGCTTCAAGAAGTCGGGGCGGCGCGTCATTCGGGCTCAGCACGAGCAGCATATTGTGCTGCGCAAGCGACGCCACCTCGATGACCGAACAGGTCAGCGTGTGATCGCCCATGTTGCGCTTGAGATTGGGTGCATAGGCAATCGACATTTCGGACATGGACAAGGACCGGCTGTCCCGCTGGCCAGTGATCTGGTCGAGGGTTCTGGCCGACTGCAAATCGGGAAAAAGATTCCAGTCGCGCAGGCGCGACAGATCCGTCTGAGGTTCAACGATATGATCAAAGCCCGAAAGATACCGGGCAATCACAGGGGCGAAACGATTTTTCACAGCAGCCTGATAGGTGCCGGCGCGGTTGCCCATGGCCACAAACCACCCCACCAGCGCGGCGATCAGCCCAATGATCAGCCCGGCGGCAAGGCCTTGCCCCGTGACAAGCAGCGCAAGAAATGCCACGCCACCCGCAAGCGGCACCATCAGCCGGGCGCGGTGGTCTGCCGTTGCCAGCGTTGTCAGCCTGAGCTGTTCAAGCTCCTCTAGAAAGGGGGCGATCTGCGCCGCCAGTGCTGCGCGCTCGGCCTCGGGCAACTCGACCACAACACCCCCGGGCGCATTCCCTGACGCGACCACGGCCCTGTCAGCCACGCCACCAACGCGCGCCCATAGCGAGGTGAATGAAAACTCTGCATAATTCGCCATCGCCGCCCCTTCTCTATTTCATAGCTGCCGGTGGTATCTCCACCCGGCGAGCTCTCATTGCCCCAAGCCCAGCTTGAGACGCGTCAAAACCCGTGCCGCGCCAGATCCGGGGCTTCGGTTTCCGGGCAGATCTGCGGCATGGCGTCTTGGATGATCAGCCCGTTTTCCAAAAGCAGGGGTGCGATACCTGACATCATCACAGCGCCGGAGGCCGCGTCGTCCAGCGCCGTCAAGGCATCGCGCACAGCCTCAGGCAGCGGATCCCGCGTCGAATGTTTCTCCGCCATTGCCAAAGATTCGCCCGCCATCGTCGCTATTCCGATTGCAGGCAGCCTGTCGCCCTGACCTGCGGCGACATCGGCAAGGCCCCTGTCCGCAGTCTCCAGCAGTTTCTCAACCATCCTGCAGGTATACTTGTCCGCCGCCGCCGACATGCCGGGGGCGAGTATCAAGAGGAGCGCAAAACCCGTTCGAACGATCATTTCAATCTCTCCTTTGTGCCAATCGGATTGGGGGCCCGGTCTGTGACGCGCGGTGCCGCCGGGCTCATGACTTTCCCTCACGCCAGAGGGATACGGTGCGCATGGCGATCACCGGTGTCCCATGCGCGACGGTGGTCATTTCCATGACGCCGTACAGAAGATCATCGCTGAGAAAGATGAGCCGGTTCACGAAATCCATCCGGGTGCCGTCCACCGTGGCACTGGTGGTGCCGATGACCCGTGGAAGATCCATCTGGTCACAGCCAACCATCAGTTCAGCGTCCGAGAGTGTCAGGCCGGGGCGTGGAATGCCGGGGGTGTCGGTGTGCATCGTCCATGCCGGCTCATCGGCGAGGCGCAGCACCATGGGCGCCTGCATTTCAGGGTGGCTCACCTCCAGCACGTTGCCGATCAGCGCGATGGTCACTCTGTCCGCCTGTCCGTCCGCCGGGAACGGGATCACCATGCTGCCCGCCAGTGCATAGCCGGCATGATGCGTGATCCCCCAGCGACCAACGAGCGTGCTGCGCATGTCGGACCAGTGTTCCGCACCCGATTTGCCACAGTTCGAATGTGCCGAAGGCCCGGCGATGGCGGACGTGCTACCCGCCCCGAGTGACAGGCAGACCACGGCGAAAAGAGCCGTCATGAGGGGTATTTTCATCGGCCTCTACTCCATGAAGAATTGCGTATCGAAGCTGCCTTCGATCGGTTTGCAATTGTCGGTATCGGCATCGGAGCCGTAGCCATCGGCAAAACACAACTCGCCGGTAAACGTCCCCGCAGCGCGGCCCTGCACATCATCGAATTCCAGCGTGGTGAAGGTGATGACGGGCGGTGTCGGCGCCTCCTCCGACGTCCAGCGTTGGCCAGTGCCGGTTGGATCATAATCGATTGTCGGGCCAACCACTTTCGCCTCGGGCGAGGGGGTATCAAGGTAGAAGTCCGCGCTGATGTCGAGCCGTGTGTTGGCGAGATTGAAACCCGTCAGGGTGAGGTTGGAGAACCCGCCACCCGGGGCAATCATATATGCCGAATTGCTTTCCTCACCGTTGGATTTGATGATCACCGTGGGCAGCTCAATATCCTGGCCATCGAATGTCGCGCGCAGCATGCCGATCTCTTCGGTGTCATAGGCAAGAGCCGGGGAGGAAAAAGTGACAAAAGTCGCAAGAGCCATGAAAAACTTCATCAGAATATACTCCAGAAAAGAGGTTTGCAGCCGCGGGCAGGGCCGCGTCGATGCGTGCCGAAAGAAAGGGTGCCCCGATCACTCAAGGTCTGGCTGCCGGTTCGGGCAGAGCGCATAGCGTTCTGACCATCCATCCCCGACGACGATCAGATCGCCGCTCAGACGCGTCATCAGCAGGGTGCGTTCGCGCCATTCCTGCCCCTCACCGGCGCATTCGGCCCAGAACAGCGTGGCATCGCCCCACCCCTCGACGCTCATCGCTTCGGTCAGAAGACAGCTGGATTCATAGTAGCTGATCCGGTTGCCTTGGAAGGTGACACGTCGATCGCTGACCGCGACCGCGCAATCGAAGCTGTCGTAGACCCCGTCGGCAGGTGCTGCCCGGGCAGGACCCAAGAAGGCTGCTCCCATGAGGGGTGGCCCGGCCACAAGGATGAGGGCGCAAAGTCTGCGGTTGAGATCAGGCCACCTGCCTCGGCCCCTGACCTTGCGGGAAACCGCCGTCGGGCGCAGGCAGCGCAGGGCGCAGAGGGCAGGCGGCAGAGGCATCAGGGGCATCATTCGTATATCCCTCCAAAACTGTCAGAGGAGTATGACCGCCCGCATCACATCTCGCCCCGTCTGTTCGAAGGGGGCGCGCTGGATTTTGGGTGATATTCTGGGAGCGCAAATGATCCTGTCTGTTTGCCAGATGCTGACTCCGGACCATGTTTGGGCTATTTTGCCCGTATCATCATCGGGCCGGAGTGCAGCAACGCGATCAGATCGGATTGACGGTTGGTGCCTGTTTTTTGAAACAGGTTGCGAATGTGGAACGATGTGGTGGTTTGCGATACACCCAGTTCAACGGCGATCTCCGCCGGACGCATGTTGCGCGACAAAGCGGCGGCGACCCGCGCTTCTGTCTGGGTAAAGCCGTATAAGTCCATCAAAAGCGGCTCGCTGACAGGTTTGATCTGGTCCGGGGCTGTCAGAAACAGCGCCACATGGGGCATCTCGATATCGACATGGGCGTCTGCGTCCTGTTCCAGCGCACAAATCAGAACCGGAGCGGTGTTTGGTATGTGCGATGTGTGCAGCATCACACCCGTAACCTTTTCCTTGCCACGTCGTGCCATGTTCAGCGTCTCCGACAGGGCGCGTTGCAGATCGCGGTCTGACAAGGGGTCGGGCGACCGGATGCCATCCGTCGTGCCAAGGATGATCTCGGCCCGGGACATCATATTCCGGGCCACCCGGTTGATGTGGACCGGCTTGCCGCGTCCATCCAGCAAAATGACCCCCACCGCGATCAGATCGAGGGCGGTCTTGGCACCGCTTCCCGACAAGCCGGTAAGTGTCTGCCGCAAAACAGAAACCTCGCCCTCATATTGGCTGCGCATACGATTGACCTGTCGCAGGCGGGCCGCAATGGTCGCCAGCATCAGATCGTAGTCGACGGGTTTGACCAGATAGTCGTCGGCACCCAGCAGCTTGCCTTCGATGATCTCACGGGGCTCTGCAAGGGCGGTCAGAAAGACGAAAGCCGTGGCGCCGAGTTCGGGGTGCTGAGTGCGCACTGCCCTCAACACCGCGTAGCCGTCCAGCCCCGGCATGCTGATATCACACAGCACCAGATCGGGCTTGGTCCCCACCAGCATGTCCAGCGCCTCATGCCCGTTTCGTGCAGCAAGGGTGCGGTAACCGGCTTCCTGCAGTTCCTCGACGATGTCCTGTCGCAGGGCCTTTTCGTCCTCGGCCACAAGAACAAGCGGGGGGGCGGTGTCGGGTGTCATGGTGCGCCTGTGGTGAATTTAGGCAAGGTTAAACGAAAGGTGATGCCGTCTTCATAGGGTTGCAGGGAAACCTCGCCATCCTGCATCCGCGCCAGCGTGCGCGCCATGAACAGCCCGATGCCGGTGCCCGGCACGCCAATGCTGTTTGCGCCCCGGTGGTTGCGTTCAAATATCCGCTGCTGATCGTGCGCGCAGATGGGGGGGGCCGCGTTATGCACATCGCACACCAAAGTGTTGGCGTCGCTGTGCAGCGTGACGCAGACCGGGGTTCCGGGTGTTGCATATTTGTCTGCGTTCGACAGCAGGTTCTCCAGTATATGCTCCGCATGCGCTGGATCGCAGAATGCCTGCGGCGCGGTGGTCGTGCCCAGGCTGATGTCGATCGGGCGTTCCGGCACTGCTTCAAGCTGGCGGCGGCAGACCGTCTGGATGATCTCGGCAAGATCACATTGCGCGCGGCGGGTACTGAGCTGGCCAGCATCGAGGCGTGCCGCGTCCAACGTGCTGTCGACAAGTCGTGCCAGACCGGCGATGGCGGTGCGGGCGCGGCCTGCACGCTCGGCCATTTCGGCGCTGTCTGCCTGTGGGCCGCGCCGGATCAGCCGTTGCAGGGCGGAATCCGCGACCGCCAGAGGCGTTCGGAATTGATGTGACACCATCGCGGCAAAGTTGCGATAGAGGTCCGCCGCTGATCTTTCCCGTTTGAGAGCACTGTCCAGATCTTTCGTGCGCTCGGCGACCAGCTCCTCCAGACGGTCACGATCCTGAGCGTCCTTCTGCTGGGCTGTGTATCTGTCCGAGGCGTCATGCAGGAACGCGATTGCACCTACAATTGCGGTCTCATTGCGCATCGGAAAAAACCGCAGATCGACATGGCGGGGCCGCTCGGCATCCGGCACGAACAGCGGTTGCAGGGCCAGCTGTGAGGTTTTCCCGTCCAACGCCTGCGCAAGAGCACGTCGTATCTGCGTGGTATCAAAGAAACCGGTGACGTCTGACAACTGCCTGCCAATCGCCCGCTCTGCGGATATCCCGACCATTTCCGTCATCGCCGTATTCCACAATGTGCATTGGCGTGTATGGTTGATGGCAAGGATACCTTCACCGCTTGAGGAGATCAGCAGACCTGAAAAGTCACGCTCGCGTTGCAACATCCTGTTTTTGCGAAGAAACTGATGAAGTGAGGCGAAGAGGCTGCCCGTGAGGATGCCACCTGCGATCAGGATGCCGATCAGCGACAGGATGATCTGGCCCAATTGGGTGCCGTAGGTTTCCAGACGCGCGCCCAGTTTTTCCCATTCGGCAACCATCGCAATATTGGCGGCGCGCCCGAAAAAACGCGCCCAAGGGGCCAAGGCCGCGCGCAGCTCGGATCCCTGATCCGGCGTGAGGGTTTCGACGCGGGTTGCAAGTGCGTCAAGAGACTGGCGCAGCGCATCAAACTCAGCGCCAAGGCCCACATCCAGGATGAAACGACGTTGCGGGCCGTCATTCAAAAGCGTGATGCGGCTGGCAAGAAGATCAAAGCGCAGGGCAAGCTCATCACGGTCGGCCTGACCCAGTTCTGCCCGTGCGACAGTTTCGGTCAGCCGCAGGGCGGCGACCTCGCTTTGATGAAAAACCCAGAGCATGTTCTGCTCTGCCTCCACGCGCATGCCCCGCTCGACCTCGAACATGCGCAGCAGTGAGAAGGCAAGCAGAACCGCAAAGACCAGAACAGCGGTCAGCGGCAGGAGCAGCCTTGGCGAGGGGCCGATGAGGCGGCTCACTTGACGTCGATCCTTGAGAGCTGCCAGACCCAGCGATAATCATAGCGGATGTCCTGCAGGGCCCTGTGCGCATCCCGCGGATAGATGATCCAGAGCGGCCCTTTGTCATCGCGGGTCAGGGCCTTGCCGTCCATTTCGTAGGCCACGATCACATCGTAGTCGTGGAAATCGGCAATCGGGATATCGATCTCGTAATCGTTCAGGGCAATCGCAGTGATGGTGTCGCCGGTCGCTTGCACCTGTTCCAACAAATCACGCATCAGAAATCCGGTGAAGGAATGGACGCCGTCCGTGACAACAGTTGAGGTTTGCACAGTGGTGGCGGGCAACCCTTGCACGGCATCCCGGTCCAGCATGACAGGGCCGCCAGCGATCAGACCTGTCACCTCCAGCATCACATCGCTTTGCTCTGCCATGGCGCTGCCGTTCAGCAGCAGCCAACAGGATATCACGCCAATCGCATTTCTGAACATGGGTCAGCCTTTGCTTTGCTCCGGTGCCAGTTCATCAGCGCCAGCGGTTTGATGCAAACATTTTACGCCCCAGATTATTTCGCTGCCCCGTCCGAACGAATGGGGCAGGCTGGTGATGACCTGTGCAATCCTCGTCCGTGATGCCGAATGAACCTGACGCATGCGGCGGGTCGGCAGAGGACGAAGCGGTATTTCAGAAAGAATTTTGCATGTGGGATTTTAGCATAGGCGGTGCCCTGGGGATGATGGCGCGAACGATGCCGTTCATTCTCTTGCGCATCGCCGTCTATTTCGGGATCACATTGGGCTATATTCTGGTCACGGGTGCCGGCGCCGGGGTCGGCTATGGCATCGGCGGTTTCGGTGAGGAAGGGTTTCGCGCCAGCGCCACAATGTGGGGCGGCATTGCGGGTCTCAGCATTTTCGGCGCGCTGATGTATTGGGCGCGTGAATATATTCTGTATATCGTCAAGGCAGGCCATATCGCCGTTCTGATCGAATTGATTGACGTCAAGCCGATGCCGGAGGGGCGCAGCCAGATCGCCTACGCCAGCGCCGTGGTGAAAGGGCGGTTTCCGCAGGCCGGCGTGCTGTTTGCCATGGACCAGCTCATCAAAGGTGTGATCGGTGCGATCAGCGGTCTGGTGCGTGGCATCCTGACCATTCTGCCCATCCCCGGTGCGCGGCCGCTGGCAGGGCTGCTCAGTGCGTTTCTGCGTGTTGCGGTTGGTTTCATAGACGAGGTCATCCTTGCCCATGCGATCCGCACCAGATCGGACAACGCGTGGATGTCCGCCAAAGAGGCGCTGGTGCTCTACGGGCAGAATTACAAGCCGATGCTCAGAAACGCCGCGTGGCTGGCGCTTATCGTCTACGGGCTGAGCTTTGCGGTCTTCATCTTCATGCTCGCGCCAGCAGCGCTTGTTGTCTACCTGATGCCGGGGGCCTGGGCTGCGGGCGGCGTCATATTTGCCCTGCTGTTCGCCTGGAGCGTCAAGGCCGCCTTGCTGGAGCCGTTCGCGATTGCCTGCATGATGCAGGTCTATTTCAAAACCATCGAAGGCCAGCGTCCCGACCCCGAATCGGAAGCAAAGCTGGAGCAGATGTCGGGCAAATTTCGCAAGCTGCAAGAGCGCGCCTTCGGTGCGGCAGGCGACACCCGTGGCGCAGCGTGAGCGGCGTCGCGGCAAGGGCGCATGGCAGCGGTGATCTGATGCAGCAGCGCAAAGGAGAATGGATATGAAACGGATCAGAACCAATCTGACAAGGCTCTCCCTGACGCTGGGGATCGCCTTGGCCGCTAACACCGCCACCGCAGAGGATGTGGTCATCGTTTATGATGCGTCAGGATCCATGTGGGGCCAGATCGACGGCACCAGCAAGGTCGAGATCGCCCGCGAGGTATTGGGGGATCTGGTGCAGGGTTGGAGCGAGGGCACCAACCTTGGTCTGGTCGCCTACGGTCACCGCAGTCAAGGCGATTGCGCCGATATCGAGACGCTGATCGCTCCTGCGCCACTGGATCGGCCCAGCTTTGTCAACGCGGTCAATGCCATCATGCCGGTTGGCAAGACCCCGATCACTGCGGCGGTGCAACATGCCGCCGACCTGCTGGCCTACCGCGACAACCCTGCGACCGTTATCCTCATCTCGGACGGTGTCGAGACCTGCAATGCCGATCCCTGCGCGCTTGCGGCACAGCTTGCCCGGCAGGGGGTGAAGTTCACCGCCCATGTCGTAGGCTTCGATCTGGAAGATGCCGCACAGGCCAGTCTGGCGTGCATCGCAGAAAATACCGGCGGCGTCTTTGTGCCTGCCGGGAATGCAGCGGAGCTGCAAAACGCGCTCAATCAGGTCCAGAGCGTCATGGATCTGCAGCCCGCAGCGCCTGAACCACAGCCTGAACCACAGCCCGAACCTGTCGCACAACCGGCCGTGCCGGAAATGACGGTCACTGGCCCCGCACAGGCCATCACCGGAGCGGTGTTCGACGTAAGCTGGTCCAGCGTGATCAACCCGCGCGACTTTATCACCATTGTGCCCGCTGGATCCGACGACGGTACGCGCAACAACCATCTGCGGGTCCAGGACGCCAGCAGCGGCACGTTGGTCGCCCCGGCGGAACCGGGCTTATACGAGCTGCGCTACCTGCTTGAGGAAGGTGCCAGGACGCTGGCCACCGCCTCCATCGAGGTGATGGCGCCGGAGGTTGGCATTTCCGGCCCCGGTATCGTTCGGGCCGGGACAGTTGTGGATATTTCCTGGTCCGACACCATAAATCCCAGAGATATCGTGACGATTGTGCCCGCCGGATCCATTGAGGGCACACGTGAAGTTCATTTGCGGGCCGGTGACGGCACGCAGGGCAGGTTGATCGGGCCGGACCAGACAGGGTTTTACGAGATCCGCTATATTCTTGAGATGGGTGGCAGGACCTTGGCCATGACCACCCTGGAAGTGGTCGCCGCAGATGCCCCGCTGGATGATGGCGCAGGTCTTTCGGTTCCTGAAACGGCGGCACCCGGTCAGAGGATCACAGTGACCTGGACCGGTGGCAGCGACAGCGTTGATCAACGGATCGCGCTGGCCCGCGCGGATCAGCCGGATTTCAGCTGGGTAACGGTCCAGAAAACCGGCCCCGAGAAGGTGATGGAACTGGTGATGCCGCAAGAGGCGGGCACTTATGAGGTGCGCTACCTCGATATCAGCGGACAGGCGGTTCTCGGAAGATCGGTGGTTAAGGTGCAATGATGCCAAAGCTGTCCTTTTTGGGGGGCTTCTTTTGGGCACAATGGCAGCCGTCGCTTCAACGGCGCACGCCGCGATTGCGGGGCATTGCCGGACAGCTGGCGCGTAACCAGCGCCGCTGGTGATGATGTGCCGAGCATGTGGATGGGACCTTGCGGCAACCATGTGGTGACCGACTGCCTTCATGCAGCGCAGCCCGCCCGCTGTCCCGCCCGCTGCCCCGGTAGTGCGTCCAGGCATGCATTGTATGAAGCCACTCGGCCAATCGTGGATGGCTAGGGGCTTTGTGCGGCAAGTTGCGGAGGTTTCAATCCGCATCGCCGTCCTCAACCAAGGTGCCGGTCTTGGCATGCCTGTCACCTGGGCCGTTGGTAAGTCCCTCTGATGAAGGGGGAACCCGCTCAGAAACGCCTTTCTGCACCGATGGAGGCCCCATTGGTGCAGGTGTTTTTTGAACGGGCGATCATGGGTTTGGGCAGCCGTGCCACGAAAGCAAGAAACCGACCGGATGACAGCGTCTGACGAAACCCGACCGACAACTTATTCTGCGTATCATGCACCTCGAAAACGCGCTGTGCCAAGTCGACACCGATAGTCGTACCGTCCGATATGGATGCGCATGCCTATTGTGTTGTCTTCAGCACTGACCACAGGGTGACAGATTGCCATGCCGTAGGCAGGGGCCGTCCGCACCGTCAACGGAACCCGGTTGACACATAGGTTTTGAATGCGAGGGAGAAATCAGTGCCCTGCACCGATGAGCGGTGGTCCTCACCGACCTCCTCTATCCTGTAGCCACCTTGTTTCGCCGCCCATTCCCCAAAGCCTTCTCCAAAGCCTTCTCCACGTGGCGCACGCCGAATTCAGCCTTGTTCACCACATAGAGCACGCCCGCCGATGCCGCCTTTTGCCACATGAATGGCGTGGGCCAGTCGCTGACCATGATGACCGGAATATGCGCATTCCGAGGATCCGCAGCCAGCTCAAGCGCAAAATTCGCACCAATTCCGTCCGTAAGATTGTTATCGAGTAGAATCAGAGCGATATCCTCCGTCTTAAGGGCTTCCCGGGCAGCTTGCAGCGTTGCTGCGATCCGGACCTCCATCTCCATTTGCGTCCTGCCGACGACGCGTGTCATCATCTGCTGGTCAAACTGGCTGTCCTCGACAATCAGGCAGGTCGCGGGCAGCGGTGATCGTGGTACGGCGGTCTGGTGCATCATAATCCCCCTGAAATCGTGGCTGTTCCAGAGGTATCGCAGTCAGGGATTAAGAACCGCTTAGCGCGGCATCGGCGTTTCCGCACGGTTGTAGGCCTGCCACTCTGTGATTTCGGGGTAATGATACGCCCGCCATGCGCGCACACGCGGGTTCATCACACGGCGCCACAGCGGCGGCACCATCGCCAGCATCGTCATCAGCGGGTAGCCATAGGGCAGCTGCGGCGCCTCGTCGGGGCCATAGTTCTGCAGCACGGCAAAACGCCTGTCCGGCTTGAAATGGTGGTCCGAATGGCGCTGCAGGTTGATCAATAGCCAGTTCGAGGCCTTTTGCGCGGCGTTCCAGCTGTGGCGCGGCTGGACGTGCTCGTATTTGCCCTCGCCCAGATGTTTGCGCGTCAGGCCGTAGTGTTCGATGTAATTGACCAGCTCCAGCTGCCAGATCGCGACGCCCGCCTGCACCAGGAACAGTCCCACACCGGACCAGCCGCCCAGACCAAACGCCAACCCGAAAAACCCCGCCTGCAAGGCCCAGTAGCGCCAGAAGGGGTTGCTGCGGTGCGTCCAGGGCAGCTCCTTGCGCGCCAGCATCGCCCGCTCCGCGTCAAAGGCACTGGTCCAGCATTCGCGCAGCACGCGGGGATAAAAGCGGTGGAACCCCTCATTATACCGCGCCGTCACCGGGTCGCGCGGCGTGGCCACATAGCGGTGATGCACCAGCAAATGTTCCGAGCGGAAATGCGAGTAAAGCACCATCGCCAGCAGGATGTCGGCCATCCAGCGCTCCGTCTTGTTTTTCTGGTGCATCAGCTCGTGGGAATAGTTGATGCCGACGGTGCCGGTGATCACGCCCACACCAAAGAACACGCCGATCCGCTCCAGCGTGCCCAGATGCTCCGCCTGCGGCACATACCACAGCAGCCCTGCCATCAGGCAAAGCTGTACAGGTGTCCAGATCAGCGTGATCAGCTTGTACCAGCGCAGATCAGAGTCCTGCGTTTGCGGATCCACATTTTCCGTCTGCAGGCCCAGCACCGCATCCAGAGCGGTGAACAGATACCATGTCGCCAAAGGCACCAGCAGCAGCCACCAGCCGCCCCAGAGCGCGCTGATCCACGCCAGCGGCACCAGACCCAGCGACAGCCAGAACGGCAGCGCACGGCTGAATTTGACGACTTCGGAAGCGGGAACCGGGCGGGCGGCGTCTGTCATGGGAATGCTCTTGAACCTATCTGTTCTGTTATACCAAAGATCCGCCCGCTGTCCCATGTGGCGTTGCGTCCTGTGCGCATAGATCGAACGCCTTGCGCATGACCGTGGGCAGGTCGGAGGGGCGGAAGCTGTCGCGCGGCCTAAAAGTGCCGCGATTGGGCGTGGCCTCCATCGGCAGACCCGCAGTCATGATTCGCAGGATCAGGTGGAAATGGGTGAAGGTATGGCGCACCTCGCCGGGCACTGCCTGCCAGTCGCCAGCGGCGGGGGGCGTGCTGTCGGGATGCGGCAGGCTCACCTCCACCCACTCCGATCCGGGCCAGCCGAGCATGCCGCCCAGCAGCCCCTTGTCGGGCCGCGTCTCGAGCAGCCATGCACCATCAGCGCGGCGGCCCAGATAGACGGTGCCATGGCGTACCGGCTTGGCTTTCTTGGGGGTCTTGCGGGGCAGCCCGGCCATGGTGCCAGCCGCACGCGCAGCACAGGGCGCGCGCCAGGGGCAGATGCCGCAGGCGGGCGATCTGGGGGTGCAGATCGTCGCGCCCAGATCCATCACCGCCTGCGCATAATCGCCGGGCCGCAGCCCGGGCGTCAACGCTTGCGCGTGGCCCATCATCATCGGCTTGGCCTCGGGCAGGGGCGTGTGGATGTCGTAGATCCGCGCCATCACCCGCTCCACATTGCCGTCCAGCACCGCATGGGGCAGATCGAACGCGATGGAGGAGACGGCGGCGGCGGTATAGGGCCCGATACCCGGCAGGTTCAGCAGTGCGGCGTGATCTGCGGGAAAGGTACCACCATGCTCCGCCACGACCGCGCGCGCGCATTTCAGCAGATTGCGCGCACGGGCATAATAGCCAAGGCCTGCCCATTCGCCCATCACATCGGCATCCTGTGCCGCTGCCAGATCGCCCACGGTGGGCCAGCGGGCGATGAACCTCTGAAAGTAATCCTTTACCGTGGCGACAGTGGTCTGTTGCAGCATGATCTCGCTCAGCCAGACGGCATAAGCGTCGGGGCGCTGGCCTGCCTTGCGCGCCTGCGGGGCCACGCGCCAGGGCATCTCGCGGGCGTGCACATCGTACCAGTCCAGCAAGGTTGCAGCCATGTCATCATTGTCACGCATAGTTTATGACCCAATCCTGAATTGCCCTAGTGGCAGGGCCGCTCCCTTGCGCTATGCTCTGCCTTGGCACACATAGCGCTGTGTCACCCAAGGCACCACACACTGACCCTTTAGACCAAGCGTTAAGACAGGCCCTTCAGAAACCCCGACTGCCCAGAAACCCCGACTGCCCAGAAACCCCGACTTCACCGTCATACAGGACCCCATAATGCCGCCCCGCCGCCCCACCACAAAGGGATTTACCCGCACAGCCAGCTTGCTGACGGCCAAGATCCGCAAGGCCTCCGAGAGCCGGGGGTTTGCGCAGTCGCGGCTGCTGACCAACTGGGCCGAGGTGGCAGGCGAGGAAGCGGCGGCGATCTCGCGCCCTGTCGAAGTGTCCTACGGGCGCGGCGGCATGGGAGCGACGCTGACGCTGCTGACCACGGGCGCCAATGCGCCGGTGCTGGAAATGCAGAAAGAACAGCTGCGCGCGCGGGTCAATGCGGTCTACGGCTACAACGCCATCGCGCGGGTGCGGGTGACCCAGACCGCCGCGACAGGCTTTGCCGAGGGACGTGTGGCCTTCGGACATGCGCCAAAGAAAGCTGCCGCCCCGCCCGATCCCGCCCTGCGCGCCCGCGCCACCCAGACCGCCGCCCCCATCGGGGACGACAGCCTGCGCGCGGCCCTTGCGCGGCTGGGCGAGAACATATTGAACAAAAATAACCAATGATCGCCCAGACCTGAATTGTGAAGGCTTGGCGCGACTGACCAAAAAACTGAACGAAGGATAGCAGATATGAACCGCAGAAACATTCTCCTTGGCTCCGTAGCCCTTGTCGGCCTTGGCGGCTGGTATCTCAGCAGCAGCCGTGTGACCAGCACCGTGCCTTCCGCTGACGCACTTCTGCCGGGTGCTGCCAACGCCCAGTCGACCGATTCCCAGTCGACCGATTCCCAGTCGACCGATTCCCAGACGACCGAAGCCGAGACCGCAACCGGCGATATCGACATCTCCGCCATCGAGGACATGGTGATCGGCAATCCCGACGCCACGGTGGAGGT
>Ga0306870_1000207_pt1 | contig 14674 bp, 11 predicted proteins | sample AntRauMeHopE1496_FD_190435 | JGI IMG/M metagenome (GOLD analysis project Ga0306870, IMG submission 190435) | Saline lake microbial communities from Rauer Islands, Antarctica - Metagenome Hop E1 #496 (v2) (version 2) | ecosystem: Environmental > Aquatic > Non-marine Saline and Alkaline > Saline ... | reverse complement strand
TTTGACCAACTCGTTTTCTTTGCGAGTTTCGTTCTACACACTTCGCATGTTTTGTAAACCGTCCCGTCTGGTTTGTTTGTGAATTGGATTTTGTGACGCTGGCAATGAGAGCAGAACATTTTAGGAGGAGTTGCTTCCATTTTGTTAAAATACTTGTGATTTCTTTAAATGAAAAAGGGTTGCCTCTCTCTCTCTCTCCCCCCATGTTACAACTCGCATTTCGTGGTGGTTCCTTCGCGCGCGCGCGCCAAAAAAAAACTACTTTTCTATGATGGTGCTAGTTTCTAGTTGCTAGTGCTAGGTTAGTTAGTGTTGCTAGGGTGTTGCTAGGGTGTTGCTAGGGGTGTTGCTCGGTTTTTCTTAAACTATACAGATTAGATCCTTGCTGGTGGTGCGTGTGAGCGCAGTGTATAACATCCGGCGTTCCATTCTTTCTGTCTCCCAGATTGAAAACTTGAAATTAAATGTGGCCCCCTGTGATTTGTGAACGGTCATCGCGTAAGCGACCACGAAACTCTTTTGAAAGTCGACAACCTTGATATTGCCCGAGCACGTGTGAATCAATTTGTCATTCCACCCAGTCACAGTGAAATCCTGATTGTTTAGGATATTTTCCTTTTTATTGTTTTTACAGCTCATGATCGGAGTCCCGACATGTAAGACGACTGGTTGCGCGTAACTGTTGTTTTCCAAGTCCTGATCGGAACAGTCGAGAAACAAACTGGCGCCTTTTTTGCGTCTCATGATGTACTCGTTGATCTTCTTGCGCGTGTGGTTCGTGTAACACAGATGCCTCTCACTCTCCCATTTGGTATGTGTACCGAATGTAAATGGTTTGATACTCCCCGTTTCGTAAGCGTGAGCCGCAATGTTCCACATTATATCGTCGCTGCGCTTGTTGATTGTCAATTCGAAACGATTGTAATCGCAGAGCTGTTTCAGAATCCTGGTGTTTTCGTAGTCGTATACATCGTCTTTGACTGGTGGTAGCTGCTTGAAATCGCCAATCAGAAGGAACTTAATTTTATCGCTCTGTTTTTTTGCCAGGTTCAACTGGTTGTAAATCAAGCTCCCAACCATGCTCAACTCGTCCAATATGATGTAGTCGTATGATTTCAGTTTCCGAAGCATATTCTTGCGAATTTTTTGGGTGTGATCCATCCCCAGGAACTTGTGGATGGTCACTCCGCCGACGTTAAGTGCAGCTTTATTGGTGGGCGCGAGAATCGCGTATTTTTTCCCACTCGCCTTCAAGACGTCTTCTATTTTACGAATAAGGTAGGACTTACCCACGCCGGCCGAGCCGTTGATGTTACACGATTCGTCTTTGTCAATTATGTGTTTTGCGATTTCGTCGAAACCTTCAAAGTCCTTTTCCTGGTCGGTTTTCCAGTCGCCGAATACCATTTCGACTTCTTCCTTCGAATCTGCTTTGGGCTGGTTAACGGGGAGATTTATATCACCTGTCTTATACCCACCGATTTCGTTTGTCAGCTCAACCTCGAATTCTTGGTTTTCTACAATAACGTTATCGGTCTTGATAGCGATCAATGTGCCTCCCATTTCCTTGTAAAGCTTGTAACACTTAATCCATTCATTCTCGAGAATCTGGTTGAAGATTGGGATGTCGGAATCCAATTCGATATGGTTCGTGCGGTCCTCGATTTTATAAAGTGATTTTTCGTCGTCCATGGGAGTGATGTACACTTCGCTGTTTGCCTTTTTGCTGCCATCGAAATTGAAATAGTGAGCGCACGCCGTTTGGAAGTTGGTCTCGAAATAAACCCGCGAAGACGTCGGTCGTCTCATCGCCAAACTACCAATCGTTCCGTTCGAAACAAACTTGAAATTATCGAGTTGTACGATTTCTTCCTGGAACCGGATCATGTAGTTCTCGTCGTACGTTCCCGATGCGAGTAACTGGTACTTGATGCTGTACTTTATATTTTCTTGGTCCAAGTATCTAATGAAACCGTTGGAATACCATCCGTCTCCTTTGCACGGAAGTTGGTTAGATGTCAGAATGTAGTAGAATCCGGGTGCCAATTTGTGTTCCTTTTGTTTGATGTAAGGTTCAATCGAGTCCATAACACAGAATCGTTTGTATTCTCCGAGGACGTTGTCGCGCAGACAAGATGTGCGGCACTTGTTTATGTCAATGCCCGTCAAATTATCCTTATTAGTTGGTTTGTTGTATGTGCGTACCAGGTTTGCATTCACTGGAAACGACTCGAACACCTGTTGGTTAAAGATGGATTTCTTGTGTTCGGGATACAATGTGTTGAATATTTGACGACCGAGCCCGAGTACGCTCTGATTGGTAAACACGATAGGAGTTTTCGAAAAATTGTTGTATTCTTGGATGTACTTTTGTACCAGTTCTAGGTCCTTGTTCGCGTGATAGGTAATTCCTTGTAAATTCGAGGTCATCCTCTTGATCCGACCTTCCTGAAAATAACAGTTGGTGGGTGAGATCAATGTTTTGTCCTCTTTGTAGAACTTCATAAACAACTGGTCCAAGGACTCTTCTTGTACGATCACGTTACTCTCGTCAACTACGAGTTCCTCGATCACTTTGGGTTTTTCTTCAACCATGAACGAGCTCGAGCTGGACGTGGTTGGTTTAGCAAACGAATTAACCCGGTTCACAAACGCTTTGTCCTCGCAAAGGTACAAGTGGTTATTTGCCACAATGTAGCACAGTGCGTTGCATTTTTTGTTTCGCGAGTCAGGGTAATAACTGTGGAAAAGCCGTTCGTTGATATCCAGGGCGTACATGGGGATTCGAAATTTTTTACAAAATTTTTCAAGGTCATTCACAGTGAATCCGTCATCCGGGTTCTTCACCGGTTCGTCCGGATGGGACATCGCCCTGCAAATACCTGTGATATCCAGGTGTAGATTTCTGCCTGGTTTGGTTTTGTCGCAATATTTGTACCAGATCGTCTCCGGTACGCAACACATGTCACCTTTGTCCTGAAATTTTTTCGTGATGTGAATATTGTCAAGTAGAACACTGCTGTTAAACATGCGGACGTTTCTTAGGTCCAGATCGCCTTGCACGATATTGGTCGAGCTGTAAGAGGTAATTTCAGTGACCCATTCGTATCCGGGGAGCTTGATGATAGAATCCTTCCCTTCAAACGGGAGCTCGTCGAATCGATTGTCTGTTAGTTCGTTATAGACCCGTTTTAAGTTGTAAACATTATCCATCACTTCTTGACTCGTTTGTTCGTGAACCACGGGGATAGTGGGTTTATTTAGAAACTGCCTTATGGAAGGAACCCACGGTTCTAGAAAACTTGTGACGGTCAGGTTGTTTGCTATCATCGCGAATGGTTTGGTGCTGGTGAAGACGATCGATGGATTTTCCCTCCGACTTGCAACACCCAACTCATATCGTCGTATTCCATTGTCATCTACTAAGCGAGCGTCATTAAACATATACGTTGTCGAATTCACAACGTTCGAGTACACGACCCTCTTTGCAAATTTGGCTCGGAGATTTCCGCGCAGTGTATACATCACCTCGCGTTTCACAAAACGCCGCGTGTGCTCATTGAAGACGAGCGGACTGTTTTCAGGCAAAGTCTTGATGATTCGATTCTTAAACAACGCCTTGAACCGCGGTGTAAATTTGTCGGGATTGTTCCTCGTAAAAACAAGAACCTTGCTGGTTTTTTTGCCGACTGTAACAGTGGCGTAGGTGTTGTTGTTGATAGTACTGAAAGTTGTGGATTGTGTTTGATCCATCTCTCTCTATACTTATTATGATATACAATAGATTTTAATTTCTTAAGTCAATTTTTGCCAGAAAAAAAAAGGATCGACCCTAATGGTTTGGGTTCTTTTTTTTAGAGAAATGTGTGTGTGTGTGCGTGTGTGTTTTTCAAGTTTTACCTACTGTTCAACCTCTGGTTTCTCTTGTTCTTTAAGTGGTTTTTCGTCGTAATCGGATCGAATGAGTCCGTATTTCTCGAGTGTCTGATCCTTAACTTTTTGACCCTGTTTGAGGCGGTAGATGGTGAGTGTTCTTTTTCTGGCTTCCGGGTCGTTGTGGTAACATGCGCGCGAGTATTCGGAAAACGTTTCTTTGTTTTTCAAGCGGTATTTGGTTTGTGCGCGTTTGAGTGCTTCGGAAACCATGTTGTTATCCTATAGTCAAGATATTTTTTTAAATAATTTTTCTTCCTTAATACACGTTTCGTTGTGAAACCAACTTTGGTGGGTTTTCTTTCCATTTTGCGTCACTTTTCAGTGACATCAGTGTTGTGTGCGATTTTAGACGTACTGTTTGTCATTTTTTACGTGCTTTTGTTGTTTATAACCCAGTCAACACATACGTTATTTTCTAAGAATACACGGACTGACTCCCCGGCCTAACCTCCTCGTACCTAACCTGCCCACCGCCCGAAACAACCAGATTGTAAGAGACGTCTGCGAAGGAATGACACACCATATCACCGGTATTGTAAGCGGTCGGGCAATCCAGGAACATCTCAAAAGGTGTCGAGGAGGACACGCCATTTGAGAACTTTTCGCCGCTGTAACGGAAATCGAATACATGCGAGTAAAGCCTTGCGGACGGTTTATGGGTCGTTTCATCGCGATACTCGCCTACGATCTGTTCGTCTTGGTAACCGAGGGAATTTTTGATGTGAGTCATAGTAACGGTGTTACCCACGGAATCGTCCTCTTCTTCCACGGCCGTGTTGTAAACGTGCACACCGCCTAGCCTTCCGTTGTAGCGGGTGATACGACGATCTCCGGTACTCTCAACCCCACCGATCAAGTCATATGCGGTAGCTTTTGACAGACCACTCATACCCCCCGCCCTCAGAAACACGTTACTAATTTTATTCAATGACGTGACAGATTCATGGATTTTAAAAGTGTTTTTGTTGCTGCCTAAAACGTTCGTGTGCGCGTGAATGGTATTAAAAGCTAGTTTTACTTCACGTCCTTCGCATGCTATCTGGTTAAACTTCCGACAGAGATTCGCGTCTAAGGTCATAACCGCCATATTATAAATCACGTTGGTCAAACGATACACCGGATCCGCAACGGATCCTTCCTGTGAAATCACGAATGTGTTATCGTTCAGTTGAAGTGCCAAATCCAGTGCGTAACCAGATCCCCCCATGAGCCCGACCGGAATCCAGGATTTAGTGTGCCTGGAAAGCAGACCGGCGTGAATGTAATGCCTCACAGTAAAACCGGTGGTGGAAAAGTTTTGTGCGAGACATGCCTCGTCGTTCATCTGGCCAGTCTTAAACACGCTATCGATATCGCGGCCTTCGAGGGGGGACACCGCTTTTGAAACGGGCATTGTCGCGATCTGCAGCTGTTGAAAGATGTCGTATTGGTCTATTTCATCGAGAACGAGGCCCGCCGAGGACTTTAGCGTAAGTCGTTTAAAAACCGGGCATCCATTGTTTAATCTACACGCGCTGCTCTTGTCCGTAACCGAGGTGGTGGTTTCGTAAGCGATGTTGAAAGAAATGAATGAACGTGACGTATCAATCCACGAGTTCGAAAAAGAGGGTACTTTAAAATCAACGGTATTCATGCCACCAGGCCTGTAAACACCGTCGACTTGCGGCTTAAGTTGGATCATTTGGGGTTTGACTTGGGAAAAAGACTCAACTCCCAGATCGTGCGCCATAGGGATCAATCCTTTGGGTACGGCGAGAGCCATTTTTGTGTATATACTTTCTTTAAAAAGATATTAAATTTTTTTTCAACGCAAACATCCGTGTTCAGCTTTGAATCGCAACTCTTGATTTCGCAAGTTGTTCTCTAATGTAATCTGGTTATTGGGTTCAGCGATTTCAAATCTCAAAACAGCTGTAAAATTTTTTGACTCGTCGATCCCGAATTCAACACCTGTGTCGTCGCATAACGTTATTGAGAAACTCTGAATTATTTTTCCGCTAAGGGTATGAACAAAGGATTGGTCCGCTTGGGTAGTATTCCAATGTAAATAAGAGTAGAGCGGAACGTTCATCTCTATTTTGGCCAACACGGGAAAACTTCGGGACACGACCGACCCGTCCGGGTTCTTGTACACCGTCTCTACGTCTTGGTTTACTAAGCTGCTCTTCATCAAGAGATGTTGGTACGTTTCTTTCCCTACAGTGCTTGACGTTTTTGTTTCGCCCACCGAGTTAGTTCTCCAAACCAGTGGCCGTCCGGTTCCAAATGCATACCACTCGGATTCAGGTTGCCCGTCAATTAACACCGTTCCGCCAGCCCCGACACCGAACAACTTTCCTGGTGAGTTTATCGAGTCCCCTACTGTATTCATCGCGTAAAAATCATCGAACGCCCTCGAATCGAATTGGGGAGAAAACACTTCGTGTCGAGAAAAGCCCAAACGGCTCACTATACTGTTAAAGTAGATGTCCGCGTACAAGGTAAAGCGCCTGATCGTATTACCCGCTGACGAACACGTTATCGTTACGCGATTGTTAGCCAAGAGGGAAAAAACCGGCGTTAGCGTAGGCGCACCGGGCGTCGTCCCAAACGGATTCGCAATCGCGGCCGCATTCAGTGCGGTAATCAGTTCGTTTATCGTGTAAAGACCCGGGTCTATAAGATAACTTCTAGTTTCAATGAACGGATTTACCGTATAGTTGTACAAAAGACAATCGAACCGGTTATTGTTCGCCCGCACGTTGGCATAGTTGTTCGGTGACGAGAAAGACATAAGCTGGACTTTGGTTGCATTTTGGATCGGGTGGTCCAAAATGATATTAAGAGTTGGATCAAACGCTCTTCTCAAAGAAGTACGGTCAGCTGCGTGAGAATCGACGATTAGATATTTGAATCCCATTTATAACTTTTCTATTATTATTAAGAGTTATAATATAAAAAAACCCGCGCTATTTTTCTGAAACCAGGGCGGTTTTTCTTGCGTTGGTGGTTGAACCAGAGGTTGAACCGAAGGTTCTTGTGGTGGTGGTTGAACCAGAGGTTGAACCGAAGGTTCTTGTGTCGGAGTACCCACAAAAGTTTTACGTTGCTTAATGTTCGCTTCTTTTTGTTTGTTCATTTTTTGTTTGGGATCTTTTACTAAGACGACTGGCTCTGGCTCTGGCTCTGGTTCTGTTACTGGTGTTGGTTCTGTTACTGGTGCTGCTGCTGCTTTAATTTCGGATATTTGGATCTCCATTTTTGACGGTGATTTTATTTTAACTGGTTTTGGTTTCGGAGTTTTCAGCGCGTTCAAGATGGATCTCAGCTCAAGAGCTCTTTTTCTCGCCCGGGCTAATTGTTCTCTCTTGGAGTCTGAGAGGGTGTATGCTCTCTTCAGACTCGTTGTTACTGGTTCCGCGACTGGTTGCATTTCAGGCGTTGTTTCAGGCGTTGTTTCAAGAGGTTTTTCAGAAGTTATTTCAGGCATTTAATTTTTAAGATAGATATTTTTTTTATTTGGGGTACAACATTTCGTTCATGTTTTTTCTAAAGAAAGAATTACCTTTGTACGGGTTAAGGTCTACAAATAATACGTTATGATCACCGCCTTGCATCGCTTGTTCGTACACGTTTAGGAAATCGGGCAAGGTGACAAACCCGCCAACCTCTTCTGCGATTTTTAAAAGTTCTTTTTCGTTCTTTGTTTGGAACAGGACTAGCGATGTCGTATTATTTCTTATAGTAGGGTTGATACCATAAGCGTTGGAAACATAGGACTGTGTAGCCATAAAGATTGACAATCCAAGTGGACCAAGAGTTTCGCTAACGGCCAAATGACGATGAGTTACACACAATTGATTAAGACCGCTTTTGACGCCAAAAACACGCGTGCCTAAAGAGTCGTCTATAAAGAGAGCAACGACCGGTTTCCGACCGTTCAAGTAATGGGTTGGTTTTTCGAATCGCTCGCCAAAAAATAACAGTAAATCTTCGTCAATTGTTTCGATGGGTTGTCGCCCTTTTAGCATTTTATTCAAGCTTTCCCACCGTTTCATTTCGGAATGGTACGTATCTAACAAGTCTCTCTCGGCGTCCATGATATCACGTACTTGTTTGATTGCGTCTACGTTATCCGGGTGAATGATGTCTGTCACAGGTAAGTCTTTGAACATGTCTTTGTTTGACTCATACGTTGACGTGATTAATATAACCTTATCTAGGGCGTTGTTAATTTTCATCATTCTGAAAAAGTTGACAGAAAAAGTCGTTTTACCCATGCCTCGTCGACCGTTGATGATTTGAAGCTGATGGAGCTTGCAGAAAGACTCGTCGGTTTTTATACGGAAGGCGTTTCCTGGTTGAACTTTAATATTCAAATATTTTTTATCCATTATTTACTCTATATATAAAAAAATGATCCGGTTCGATTCCAAGTCGGGTGATTATAGCGTTGATTTTGGAAATGTAAATGTACCGCAAAAAAGCAAGCTCAAAATAAAAAAACAATTGTTACCCGAAGAACAGGACCCTATTTTGTTGATCCCAACTGGCAGTTTCGTTGTGTTTGACAATGATACCGGTAAATATTATAGTCGTAAAAAAATTGAAGAAGAAGAAGAAGAATCCATTTACGATTGGGAGGAAATTTATGAATCAGACGACCCCGATTTGAACGACGCCGACGACGTCCTTGATGATATGTTAGGTGAAATGGAAGACGAAGAATTGAACGGAATTTCTGCGAATATTAACACCACTCTAGACGACATGATTGACGCGTTAAATAAACAGTCAGAACAGCCTGACGAATTTGAAGAAGAAGAAAAAACTTTTGTACTTTCTCGAAATCAATTTGTGAAAAAACACAACGGGATCATGGCCCAAGGCATTGTGCGCGCTATCAAGGAAGCCAATACCCTTATTCCAAAAACAGTCTTAGAAAAAGTACCCGAAGGGCTTTATGATAAAGCGCAAATGGTTAAATTATCGTACGACATCAGCGCCGCTCAAAACGAAATGGACCTAGACAATGCGGAAAGCGATTTTAACGAAGCGGTACAATCGAAAGATTTGGTGTTCAAAAGAAACTTCTCTAATAGAGAAGGAGTCGTCGTGCATGACGTTGCAGAGAATATATACCACGTAGCGTGGCACGGTGCCAATGCAGAAGGGGGAAACGCAAAAGAGGACTGGAAGTCGATTAAAAGCGTCATGGGAACTCGTTTCGACGAGGACGCGCAATTTCTACGAGCGGAAAGGGATCTAAAATTGTTTATGCGTCACATAGCCGAAATCAATCCGGAAGCAAAAATACACCTGGTTGGTTACAGCCTCGGGGGTGCAAAAAGCCTTCATTTGGCCGAAAAATATAATTTCCGAGGTACACATATCAACGCATTCGTTTCACCACTCGCGAAATACGAGAGGACTGAAATAAACCCCGCGTTGTTAGCCAAACAAAACGTAGTTCGTATAGTATCAGATCCGTTCACGGCTCAAAGCGCTATACCACCGCTTAGACAAAGTACACACAATCGCGAATACACTAATTTACTTCCATTGAAAGACAACACCAAATTCGACGATGGTCACAGCCTCGAACAATTTACCAGCCAACGCCCACGCGGGGTAAAAAATTTGGTGGAAAAATCTAACGTTGTCGCAAAATCGCTAGGACATGCCGCTCTCGTAGGGGGCGCTGCTTTCGCTGCTTATCAGGGCGTAATTGAAGGCAAAGATAATTCGGGTACACTATCCGAGGAGACCTATCGCGGGGTCCTCGGGGCTACTGAAGCAACGATTCCTATTGTAACTGGCGCGGACATCGTCGAGTCAGGGATCGTCGGTTTTACGCCAAAAGAGATCTCAAACGCGTTTTCATGGGTGAAAAATAGCATTTTTGGTAAGAAAACAAAAACAGAGGAGCCAGACGCACCACCACGCGGGTTTACACAGGTATCTGGCCAAGGTTTTGTTGCTCCTCAAGATATTACAACAACACCGCCACCAACTCGACGCGAATTTGGACCGCAACAAAATACACAACCACCATCTCGTCGCAATTTTGGGCCACAGTCGATGGGGTTTGATACACGGGCGTCGCCACCGCCGTTACCGATGAACACACGACCACCTCGATAAAAAAAAACAAAAATTTCGTCTCTTTAAGTTAAAAATGATTATCGAGCTCATACTCACCGTAGGTGGGGTTGTCATAATGTTATTTTCGACTGTATTGTGGAATTTACGGAGATCGCGATGTACACACACAGAGTGTTTCTGTGGTAGCTGTGACCGCGAGTTGATGACTCTAGAAGAGCAGAGACTAGACAGAATCCAAAAATTAATCTTTTGATCATAATAAAAAAAAACATGTTAGAAGCAGTCGCAGTCGTTTCATCCTCGGTCGCCGCGGCACTCGCCCTGCTTATCACAACCTGTTGTTATAATATGAGACGGCTACGATGTGCTAGTATAGAGTGCTGTGGTAGCAAATGTATTCGAGAGAATATGTCAGCCCAAGAGATGGAGATGGATTCTTTGGAATTATAAAATTGTTGATTATAATTATAAAAATGGCGTATTTGCTTAACAATAGTAACCTTTTTGCAATACAGTCCGCGATAGATGAATTTAAGAGAGTGATTCTTTCACAAAACCAAGTTATTAGTTCTTTGCAAACCGCGCTAAACACATCATTGTCGAGAGTGAACGCGCTGGAACTTACAACTGGTGAACACACGACCTCGATTGCGGGACAATCGTCCTCAATTGCTTCCAACACAACCAATATTACGACTTTTTTAGACGAATTGGCGGCGACTAACCGCACCGTCACGGCAAACACAACCGTCTTGTCGACAATCGCAACAAACGTTGGGAATTTACAACCTGTTGTTGCTGGTCACACACTTTCCTTGGCAGCATTAGAATCCCAAGTTTCAACAAACACGTCCGATATCGCCACCAAGACTACAGAGATTTCTGTTTTAGAGTCCATCTCCTCCGGTCACACGACAAGTATTGGTGTCAATTATAACGAAATATTCCGGTTAAACGGGGTCTCACTAAACCACGAAGCTCTACTCGCTGGGTTGAGAACCGATGTCGACTCGGGTGGTGGTTCACAAGCGGATATTTCCGCTTTGCAGTCCGACGTCTCCGCGATAAATACAACACTCGCTACGAATACTGTTCTTATTACTGAAAACAGGATACTCTTTACTGGGTTCGGGGATGGTATAAGCTCTATAGTGGGACGCCTTGGCACCCTCGAGGCGGATCTATCCACGGTCAATACGACACTCGCCGCACATGATGTTCGTATTTCTTATAATCTTCAAGTATTTACTGGATTTTTGGGAGCGTCTCAGAGTTTGATTACACGTATTGACACAGTCGAGGCGGATATCTCCACGATCGACACGACACTCGCATCTTTAACTGCTACTGTTTCTAGTAATTCGACATTCCAAAGTAACGCTCTAGGAATACTGACGACAAGAGTGAATACCCAAGAAGATACTATAACAGGAATCATGAATGACGTTGATACTTTAGGAGATACTGTTTCTAATTTCAGTTCATCTATTGGGTCGATTACAACACTTACAGACAATGTAAATGGTTTAACGTCTCAAGTGTCGACTATCAGTAGCCGTTCTTTTGCAAATATGCAACAAATAAGCACATCTCGAAATCATATTGAAGCATTACAACCTATCGTCGCAAGTCACACTACTCAAATAAATGCTAATACAACACTCGCTGATGATTTACTAAATGCTTCTCAATTTACCAGTGGTCTTATTTCCGTAATAGATGGACAAATTATCGCATTGAGAACTGATACAGATGCAAACACGCTCTCGAATACACAATTTTTGAACGCTCTTCAATATCAAAGCACAACTATATTCGCTATAGATACTGCTATTCAAATCCTAAATGGGAAGGTATCGACTTTAGAAACGTCTCAAATTACACAGGACGATTTAATACGCGAATTCGACCAACTCTTTAATGAACCCGCTAATGGTGTAGTTGATAAATTAAACGACCTTCGTCAAAATGTGGACTCGAACAACTCGATCCTAGGAACATTATCGACGCATACCACTTCCCTGCTTACGGCCATGACGCAAGTCAACTCAAGGGTCACGGTGTTGGAAGATAATGCATCTTCATCGTCGTCAACACCACAATTTAGTTCTTCAACAATTAGTGTAGCCGGCGTTAGCCCAAGTACGTTAAGTTCCATTGGATCAGGATGGACACAAATCAAATACCTTTCGGGGACGTCAAACAGTTGGTATCCGGGAAACGGCAACTTAAACGGGAACACTGGAAAAACAGAGTTTTTGTTTACATCAGGAGATTTTTCGAAATGGTTAATCTGTGACATATCACAAGCCATCGGTTCGTTTTACAGTGACTCCCCGCGATTTATTACAAAATCATCGATCAGCTCAGTCGAATACACCGCTACGTGGTTTAACCGTCAATCATATGCACCTGAGGACCCATGGATTAGTTTAGAGAATTTTTTTGTATCAGCTGAAAACGGCACAGTCATGTTCGGAGAAAATTCAATCGTAGGGTACCAGGACAGCATCCACCCATCAGGAATGTATGTCTTTGTGAGATAAAAAAATATAATTAACTAATAACAAAAAAGCATGAGTTATCTACTCAGCAATTCAAATTTGTCTTCGATAAAATATATCGTCGACTCGTTTACGGACGTGATTACGCAGCAGAACGCGCAAATCGCTACACTTCAAACAACCATGGCTTCGATAGTTTCTTCGGGCGGTACCGGTGGTGCATCGATCGAGGACTTGACGGTTCTCCAAATGACCGTGTCCGCATTGCAGGCAGCTGTTATAGCTATAAATACAATTGTCTCAGATAACAGCACAGCGATCACCGAATTGCAGGTACCCGCTTTTGTGGCGACTCCGCAAACACTCAGTTGGGACTTCCGGGACTTTATTGACACCAGACAAGGCATTGAGTTCGTTCCGATTCCTTCCGACGGGGTGAAGATTGTAGATCAAAAAGCCGTTGTAGATATGGCAGGACCACTACATTACCTGAGGGGATTTGTCCCCGTTGCACTTGTCAGTAAATTCTCAAAATCGATGATGTTCCGGTTCAAATCTATTGCGGGTATGGACCCAAACGTCGACTTTGTGTTTTCGACATTCTCTGGTGACCCTCGTTTTGCATTGGGGTTTGCTGTACGCGTTTTTAACGGTAGCATAGAGGTCAAAGTATATGGAGCCTACGGGCCTTCTGGTTCTAAACCAATCTACAGCGCTTTGCACCCGATCCCCGGATACCCGAGTGTAATTTTCAATCAATATGCTCACATGGCTGTTGTCATCGACACCGATACTGGATTTATCACGAGTTATATAAACGGTGTTCAAGTCGGTTCCACCAATGCAGTCACGGCAGGAACGACACAGGCAGAGCTGGATGCGGGCGAACATCACGGGGGTGTGTCGTTTCTACCGTTCTTTGTTAACAAGGCGGGCGAGGGTGGTGAAGGGAACTCCCTTTACGATCAAATTGATTATTTCGACGACGTCGCTCTGACTCAGCAGGACATTACATTTTACTACAACCAAACGATTTGAATTTAAAATATATAATTTATAATACAAAAAAGCATGTCTTACAACAGCGCTTACCGTCCGGATGAAGAATCGAATATGTTTTCAAAAAGAATCGCATTTACACAAACGGCAATAAAAGAAATCTCTGAGGCGTTTCCACCACCACCACCACCGCCTCCAGTTGATCCTAATTTATTATTCGATGTAAATTTTGATGAAAGTTCATTGGATGTAGATTATACAATAGACGGAAATCCTTTAACATTTGAACCATCCAACGCATCAAGCGTTACACTAAATGATGGGTTTGTATCAATGGCTAATCCTCGTTATATTAAATTAACACAAGGCTTACCAGCATATCTAAAACATACGGGGGATCAAAGTTGGGTTTTTAATTTTCGAACGGAAGCGACATCTTCTAATAGATTTATAGTTCAAACGACAATAGTAGATGAAAGCTTTGAAATATCTGTTAGTCAAAGGACTGGGTTTTCTATCGCCTTACACAACAATGATTTAAGCGTGATTTTTATGAAAGGACCTCGGGTTACATTGGTTAGTATATCATCAAACATAGGTTCAATTCCTTTGAATGTAAATATAAATAGTGCTGTATTCACTTATGAAAGACTTAATCATCGACTAAGTTTATATTTTAATGGGGTTTCACTTTCGTCAGTAGTAGCACCAGCTAGTTTTGTTGATGATGTTATTGATTGGTCCACAAGTGATAATTTGTATGTTAATCGGTTTTTTACATATTCCCCCTTTCAACCCGCTCATTATCATAAAATATCTATTTATGACAAAGTGTTAACACTGGAAGAAGTTATAGACATATACAACGAAATACAATTATAATGATTTAACTTTACAGCAAACGCGAGTAAAATGCGCGCGCGCGAAGGAACCACCACGAAATGCGAGTTGTAACATGGGGGGGGCATCCACTTTCTATATTAAGGAAGTCACAAATATATATTAGCAAGAAATATGGAAGCAACTCCTAAAATGTTCTGCTCTCATTGCCAGCGTCACAAAATCCAATTCACAAACAAACCAGACGGGACGGTTTACAAAACATGCGAAGTGTGTAGAACGAAACTCGCAAAGAAAACGAGTTGGTCAAA
>Ga0306870_1000203_pt1 | contig 14767 bp, 11 predicted proteins | sample AntRauMeHopE1496_FD_190435 | JGI IMG/M metagenome (GOLD analysis project Ga0306870, IMG submission 190435) | Saline lake microbial communities from Rauer Islands, Antarctica - Metagenome Hop E1 #496 (v2) (version 2) | ecosystem: Environmental > Aquatic > Non-marine Saline and Alkaline > Saline ... | reverse complement strand
TATTTTGATGATCATGGTTGGCTTGAGGTAGAAACCCCGATTTTGCAGGCAGTACATGGTGGCGCAGCAGCCCGACCTTTTGGAACCCATCACAATACGTTGGATATGCCGCTTTTCTTACGGATTGCAAATGAATTGTATCTCAAGAGACTTATAGTAGGAGGTTTTGATGGAGTGTATGAGTTTGGGAAAATGTTCAGAAATGAAGGCATGGACCGTACGCACAATCCGGAATTCACTTCCATGGAAATCTATGTAGCCTACAAAGACTACATCTGGATGATGGAGATGGTGGAAGAACTGATCGAGCAGGTCACTGAGACGATTCATGGCAAAACAAAATTATCGGTTGGAGAAAAAGAGATTGACTTTGCCGGCCCTTACCGAAGATTGACGATGTACGATTCGATCAAGGAATATGCTGGAATCGATGTAAGCGAGTTGGATGAGATTGGACTTCGAGACGTTTGCAAGCAGCTTGCCATCGAAGTGGATAATACCATGGGAAGAGGGAAGTTGATCGATGAGATCTTCGGTGCCAAAGTCGAAGCGAATCTGATTCAACCAACATACATCACAGACTATCCGATTGAGATGACGCCTTTGGCTAAAAAGCATCGTACCTCGCCAGGATTGGTAGAGCGTTTTGAGCTTTTTGTGAATGGAAAAGAAATCGCCAATGCTTATACCGAGCTCAACGATCCTATTGATCAGCGAGAGCGATTTGAGGAGCAGTTGAAGTTGGCAGCAAGAGGAGATGATGAAGCGATGGCTATGGATGATGATTTCCTTCGAGCTTTGGAATACGGCATGCCTCCAACCTCAGGTTTGGGAATCGGAATTGACCGATTGACGATGCTATTGACCAATAAAACTACGATTCAAGAAGTGTTGTTCTTCCCTCAAATGCGTCCTGAGAAAAAGCAGGTAGATCTTTCGGAAGAAGAGAAAATCATTTTCGAATTGTTGAAATTAGAATCCCCAGTGGCTTTGAATGACTTGAAAGTGAAGTCTGAACTAAGTGGTAAAAAGTGGGATGTGGCGATGAAAGGACTCACTGGAAAGGGAGTTGCTAAAGTGACCAAAGAAGTTGATGCGATTACTGTTTCGCTGGTAGATTAATACTTGTAGCATTTAGATATTGAAAACCGGGCTGGAAGGCTCGGTATTTTTTGTGAATCTAACCGCAGAGTTCACAAAGGTTTGGCGCCGAGTTATGCAAAGATATTAACCAGAAAGGGGAGGAAGAAACGCGAAGCGTTTTTTTTATAAGGGCAGCGGTCGGTAGCCAGCTTTTTCCGCTGTGAGTGTTGCTTTGCTATCGCGAGTGTCCTCACTCACGGCTTTCGATTCTTGATTTCTTTTGTACAATCCTCGCTTCATAGAGTAGATACTTCAGGATTGGGGATATGTATTCATTCTAATGATTCCATCTATTGCTTGGGTGGCTACAATGCGGCGCACAGGTACTCATAGCTGGATCCCGTTGGGATTATTAAAAGTCGTGTGAGAAATAATTGGACTGCAACGCATTTTAACCATGATTAGCTAGGGGTGTAACCCGTGGGAAAAGATTGGGTTTTATAGAATTCGGCCAAGCCTGAAGGGCTTGAACATAGGGAATAGAGGCACCTTCTGATTGGAAATCAATTACAAATTGATATGGATAGGAGGTTATAATTAATTCCGACTACTATCCGGAATTACACCCAGTCAACGAGTAGTATAGGCTCAGTGGGGGTTAGCGTCTAAATTTTATCATCGCTTATAAGGGATTGTATGATATCGTGCTGATTACCTCTTCTCATCCACCAACACTTTTTCATCAGATTGGTATTGGTGCAAATAATCAGGACAAAAATCAAAATCATTGGGCCAGTATATTCCTCGGCCATTTTCGTACAGTTCAACTTTTTCAAAATATGAAGATTCTGCAAGCGGTTGGCTCAGCTTGTCTTCTCCTATAAAAGGCTCAAAATCAATAGTCTTATCCGAGCCATCGCTAAAGTTGAAATGGATTTTTTTATGCCCCTCTATGCTGTAATTAGTTATGCTGATCATTGTTTTGCTTTTCTAATCTAAAGGCTCAATTTTGTCCAATGGTTCACGGTCACTCGCTTTTTGCCAATTAGTTATCAATTCATCCCGATGCTCGATGGCCCATTCGATCGCCAATGTTTTGGCTCTTTTCGGTAAATGTCCTTGCAGTATTTCCAAGGTCTTAATATCAATAAGGGCCTCATCTTCTTGTTAGATCACATGAAAGTGCGGTGGATTATGGTCGTTGTAATACATCCTAATAATAATTCCATAAAATCTACTTATTTCTGGCATCGGTTAGGTGTTTTACGACTGGCTAATGTACCCGTGTTTAGCAAAAGCTTGCATTAGGGATGTTGAATATGCTAGTTAATAATTCCAAAATATGAATTTCCCACAGATGATCCGCTGAGTATTGAAGATTTGTATTTGAAGCTCACCCTACTTCCTCCCACACACCCTCATTCCTGCAAATCCCACAACTATTCGTCAAAACTCGAGATCAACCGATCCCTCCTTTCTCTAATTGATACATCATTTCCCTATCTTAGAACTAAAACCTAATCCCCATGTCCCCATGCATCCTTCATATCAATGGTTCTGATAAAGTAATAGATTCTGAATCCGATACTCCGTTGCTCTATGTGCTTCGAGATGACCTCCAACTCAATAGGCCGATGTTTGGCTGAGGACTATCCCAATATGGAAGTTGTATGGTGCTACTGCAAAGAAGTTTTCTCTAATTTACTCCGATTTATCCTGCTTTTCCAGAATATGGGAACACATTTAACCAACTCTTTCGTAGTTAGGAACTTTAAAAAAAATGTATTTTCGAAAATACTTGTAGGCTTAAAGCCAAAAACCTCACACCATTATATTGACCCCTTTCAACAGGAAAACCACCGGTACTTGGTGTGAAGAAAATTAATTTTGCTCAGCCGGTAATTTGGAACGAAATTTTCCATGGTTCTTATAAATCTTACTGCTAAAAACTGATCTTCCTATGAGAACTTTCAAGGACTTACTTAACCTTTGTTCTGTATTTATATTATTGAGCCTAAGCTCTTGTGCAATCAATCCTGTTACAGGAAAAAAGCAGATTGTATTGATGTCTGAAGCTCAAGAAGTCGCTATGGGACAGCAGTCCGATCCGGAAATCGTTGCCTTTTTTGGCTTATATGAAGATCCCCAGCTTCAGGAGTTTATTACTGCTAAGGGCAATGAAATGGGAGCAATTTCTCACCGTCCAAAATTGGCTTATGAGTTCAAAATTGTGGATTCTCCGGTAATTAATGCTTTTGCGGTGCCTGGTGGATTTGTGTATTTCACGAGAGGTATTATGGCGCATTTCAACAATGAGGCTGAGTTTGCAGGGGTATTAGGTCACGAGATCGGGCATGTCACGGCTAGGCACTCCGTGATTCGGCAACGGAATCAGTTATTTGGTCAACTGGGACTTCTCGCAGGGATCATATTAGTGCCACAATTAGGAGAATTTGTGGAGCCTTTGTCCCAAGGAATGCAGTTGGCTTTATTGAAATTTGGACGAGATGCGGAACGGCAATCGGATAAATTAGGTGTGGAATATTCTTCCCAAGTCGGGTATGATGCCACTGAAATGGCGAGCTTTTTTGAAACCTTAGAGCGTCAACAGGAAAATTCGGGAGCCGGGGAGATTCCGTCTTTTTTCTCCACCCACCCTCCTCCGGAAGAACGAAATGCTACTGTAGAAAAAATGGCGTTAGCATGGCAGCAAAAATCTAAAAAGACTGAATTTGAAATTAACAGGAATAGTTATCTGAAGAAAATTGATGGCCTTATAGTAGGAGAGGATCCAAAGCAAGGATTTGTGGAGAATAGCACATTTTATCATCCGGTGCTAAAAATCCAGTTCCCTATCCCCACAGCTTGGAGGCATCAAAATTCTCCTCAACAATTTCAAATGGCTCCAAGTACGGGGGATGGCATCATGATCCTCACATTGGCACCTGGTACTACTTTGGAGGAAGGCGCAAATGCAATCTTGGAGAGATACAAGTTGACCATGGTCGAATCCAAAAAAGAGACCATCAATGGAATGCCCGCTATAATCATGATTGCAGATCAGAAGCAGGAGCAAAGCACTACCCGTATTCTTTCGTCTCTTATCCAGTTTGATGGGAATATCTACAGCTTGATGGGGGTTTCAGATCTTTCAAAATTTGCTTCGTATCAGCCAGTTTTCTTAAGTACCATACGTGATTTCAAGGAGTTAAGAGATTCTGATAATCTAAATCGGAAGCCTGATATTATTAAAATCAAAACGGTTTCTCAGTCGATGACTTTGCAGGCAGCTTTTCAGAATTTTGGAATGCCCGCTGAGCGATTTGAAGAACTCGCTCTATTAAATGGAATGCTTTTGACAGATCAATTAAGCAAGGGAATGCTGATCAAAGTTGTGGGTAAATAATAGGCCTAATCTAAAAGAATCTTTAGAGTTGGTGTCGATATAAAACAAAAAAAAACCGAGCTGAAAGCCTCGGTTTTTTTATGCTGAATTTGAATTCAATTTACTTTTTCTGCTTCTCCGCATATCCAAAGACCTTTTGTAACAAGGCGGATTTACGGGCAGAAACCTGCTCACGGATTTTCAATTCTTCTTTAGCAATTTCAATGAAAAGCCCATCAATTGCTTTTTGCGTAACGTAGGCAGTCAGGTCTGTATCCACTTTTTTTACAAAAGGAACCTTATTGTATCGCGTCGTTGCATTTTCCCAATATTTGGTGGCGTCCACTTTTTTCAGACTTCGGTCGATTACTGGCGAAAAGACATTAGTCAAACTATCACTGGTGGTTTTGGAGAAGTATTGGGTGGCTGCATTATTTTCTCCCAAAAGGATATTTTTCACATCTTGAATGGACATTTGCTTGATCGCACTTTGGAAAATCGGCTTGGCCTGAATTGCTGCATCTTCTGCTGCCCGGTTTACACTGACTACGACTTGATCTACCATTGAGCCCAAGCCTAGTGACCGAAGTGTATTTTCGATTTGCTTTGCTTCCGGCGGAAAAAGGATTTTTACATCCAGGTTAGTTAAGTAGCCATCTTTCAGGTTGAGCCTTTCGGAACTGATTCCTGTTGCTTGTTCGAGTGCTTCTTTGAGCGCTGAGTTGATCTCAGTGGAGGATGGAGCAAGTAGCGACTGTGCCATGCTGTCGGCAATCTGCGAGACAGAAGCACAGCTGCTCAATGCTAGATAAAAAGACAGCGTAAGAATTTTTGAGATTCGTTTGATCATGGGATTAAAAGTAAATAGTTGGTAGTATAGTTTTCGTTTCAGTATAACTTACGCAAGGTAGGGTAAAATAGATGGGGTTATTCTCTAACCGGTTTTGATAATAGGGGATTATGTATAGTCGCAAGAGATTCACTATTCTTTGGAAAGAAGACCTCCAACCCAGTATTCTATCATAGATTATTAAAACAGATCTTGAGTAACGTGACCTCCCTATCCCAGCCGGATCCCATATTACTATAACACTGCTAGACTAATGGTTTCACCGATCCCAGCAGAATCGTGACTGTTATTATTTAGCCAACTGACTTCTTTGAAAGCAGCTAATCTTCGATCCACTCTGGGGACGTATTGTGCTGGCAAAAAGCCTTTTATAGTAGGATGAGAAGCCACTGGCGTCTATTTCTGCCCATATCTAGGAATACAATCTAGCAATAGCTCAAGGATTGGGCATTACACTTTTATTCTTTATTGGTGCTTTTGGGGATAATCATCCAAGGAATAAAACTATTCCTTATTTGATCAATTTCTTGAAGATTCTTGATTTTTACGTTTAAAATGGATGCAGAAATTACACTAATGCTGTAATCAAGATTGATAGTGTATGAATTTTTAACCGATTAAATTCCTTAAATGTGGTTTAATCATTTGAAAAATGATAATTTATCCATTCAATCATTGCCAAAAATATAATTTTATGAATCTTAGACTCAACTCAGAATTTGGTACGCTCAAAGCGGTTTTGATGCATCGCCCGGGCCGGGAAATTGATCGCCTCACACCGTACAATAAGGAGTTTTTGCTTTTTGATGATGTGCCTTATCTTGAGGCGTTGCAAAAGGAGCACGATACTTTCTCCAATTTGATCAAATCCTCCACCGGAGCGATGGTCTATCAGCTTAGGGAACTCCTCATAAGGGTTTTGTACGATGAGCAGATCTTACTCAGACTGATGCAAAATGCACTTCAGCGATCCGGATTAGTACATTTAGCAGAGGCGATTTTGGAGCGCTACTCTACAGCAGAATGCGCAATCATATTAACAGGTGGTTTGAAAATCCATGAACTGAAGCGCAAGATTCCGAATCTCAATCCAGGTGAACTGATGGATTCCGCATTTGCAATTTCTCCTTGTCCCAACTTGTATTTTCAGCGAGATCCGATGGCAGTGACTCCCGGAGGGATTATTTTTTCCAGTATGAAGATGGAAGGCCGTCAGCGTGAGGCGGATTTGCTTCGAACGATTTTTGAAAATCATCCAGAATTCAAAGATCATATCAATAAGCTTTACCCCTTGGAAGGGATGCATAGCCCACCGAGCATAGAAGGCGGCGATATCATTATTCTTTCCAATAAAGCAGTAGCCATTGGCAACTCAGAGCGAACAGACGAAAAAGCCATATATCATGCTGCCAAAGCACTGCTTGGCGAGGGAACTGTGGAGCGAGTCTACGAAGTGCATCTTCCCCAAAAGCGGCAATACATGCATTTGGATACGGTCTTCACGATTTTAGATGAAAATCTGGCTTTAACTTACCCCGATGCATTGAACGCAGTATTGCAAACATCGCTTTACACATTGAAGGAAATCCGGGAAGATAAAGTCATTATCAAGCGCGAAGTGCTGAAAGAGTCCTTACTAACAATATTGGAACGAGAAATCTCACATTTGGAGATTCTGCACACGGCAGACGGCAATCCTGATTATGCCATGCGAGAGCAGTGGTTTGATGGAGCAAATGTCTTCGCAATCGGTCCGAGGAGAGTGATTTCCTACAATCGAAATATCCATACGAATAGAGCTTTGCGAGAGATGGGAGTGGAGGTATTGGAGATCCCATCTTCCGAACTCTCACGTGGTCTTGGTGGCCCGCGATGCATGACGATGCCAATAAGTAGATCTAAAGTTTAGACTTTTTCAAAAAATGAAGTTTTTGAAAGACTGAAGACGGAAGTATAGTCAGGAGTTGAAAACCCTACGAATTGCAAACGAATTAAACGCCTCCCTTAAGCCAAAAGCATTTTGGTAGGCGTAAAGAAGATGGAAAGCATGATTGGGCATTTTGTAGAAATGCAGAAACAAGGAGTGAATAGAAAATACAACCATCAAAGCAAAATTATAAAATCTATCAAAGACCTCGTAAATCGCAAATCGCAATTAGTCATTCGCCATTCTGTCAATCTCCAAAAATCAGGAATCCCCAACTTTTATCTGTCAAAAAATGATCTTCGTCTCGAAACTTTTAGGTCCTGAAGAAGACTTGACTTAACTCGAATATCAATATTGTAAGAAGTAAATCGACCGAAAGGAACCCAGTTCACAGTCATCTGCCAGCAATGCAGATCTCTTGCAATTCCGATCATGGTCTGTGTCAATTCTCTCGTTTGCGCATCAAACCCGGTGTTGAAATTGATTTTCCACTTTTCTGAAAATGAAATATCCCCACTCATATTCACAGTCTGAGTGACATTTTCATTACCATTAGGCTGCTTGTTATACGATAGATTATAACCAAAAGTCAGATTCCAGGGTATATCCCAATCTATGTATTGGCTGGGATCTGTGGCAATTCGGTTGATTTCGCTTTCCACAAACTGGTTCATTCTACCACCATCATTCAGAAACTGATTGGTCAACTCATCCCTGACTTCGCCTTGACTTTGCGAGCTGTTGGGATTGATAGAAGCATTCATATTCAAGCTTGCATTGCGGATAGCACCGATGCCTTGCCCATTTTTCCAAGCAAATTCATTGATGGTGCGGATATCTTCCACCCCGACTTCATTGGAAAAATTTCGTGTGGCATAGGGATCAATCGTGCTTCTCAAGTTGACGGAGACTCTTCTTTCGAAGAAGCTAGTTCGTGCACTAATCGAAAATGGCGCGAGTTGAAAGGAGTCCGCAGCAAAATTATAACTGGTGTTGAAATCGATACTCTCCATAAGCGGGACTTTCTTGGTAGTCGCCTCGGTAGAATCAGTCTGAGAAAGAACCTTGGCTTCCAATACGCTTCGAAGATTGAAGGTCATTGCACGGGATTCTCCTCTAGGCGCTCCACTGTAAATAAATCCTTGATGTCTGGAAAATAATCGGGTTTCACCTGATTCATTGACCTGCACATTCTGATAGTATCCAAAGCTGGGATCTGAAAAGTCAGGCGTAAAGTTAAACCCAACCGATGGAGTGAGAAGCTGCCGTATAGTCTGTATTTTTCCTCTCTTGAAATTGTAAAATCCATAAAGGTTGGTATTCAAATTGAACGAACTGGTGTAGAAGGTCACTCGGTTAAATCCGTCCTCTACGATTTGATCAACACGTTGTTGGGCTGGATTATAGTAGAAATTCAATCGCTGAAGATACCAAAGCTCTGTTAAGCTGACTGAACCTGTCGCGGTGAAATGCTTGAATAATCTGAAATTTGAACTGATTGGAATTCGATGCTGAGCTCCGTTATTTGCATTTTGTAGTAAAGTACTGAAGTTTTCCAAGGTGAATGGAAGCAGTGCGGGCGCTTGCGAACCTCCGGAAATATCTCCTCCAACACCTAGGTTTGGAGTAATTCGGTTGGAGATAGAGTTTTGCAAATCAAAAGTATAAGCGATATTCAACGTCTTCAGCGGTTCAAATTTGAGGTTTTTGAATGGACTTTGTCTATTCATTGCCACGTTGAAAGTTGGCAGGCTCAAGTTGACCTCCCCGGTCTGCACACTCTGCGAATGTCGCATACTGGCAGACATGGTAAAAGGTGTTCCGGTAAATGTCTTCGTGTAGTTGATGTTGGAAGATAGATCTGAAGTGACGTTGTTCTGAAAGTTATTTGGATTGATTATATTATTGAAATAGCTGGTACTTCCGGCGTTGACTGAAGCAGCAAATCTACTATTTCCACGACTTTCTGGACTGTGAGTCCATGCGATTCGGAAAGTATTGTAGTCGATTGGAATTTGTTCAGTGTCAGGAGATAGAAATTTCTGAAATTCCAAATTCATCGATCCACTATATCGATAGAGTTTTTTGTATGCAGTTTGTGATTTGACACCCCAGCCTCCGTTGGTAAAGAAATCTCCTGTCACCCGCGAATGGACGTAGTCATTGATGGCAAAATAATACCCGAAGTCCCGTAAGAAAAGCCCTCGCTTTTGCTCTTGACCGTAGCTGGGGAAAATAATACCTGAGGCTTTCTCCTCAGGCGTGTCAGGAATAATCCCAAAAGGCAGTCCTAAAGGGGTAGGGATACCGTTGAAATAAAGATTGAAAGGACCTGAAACGATCGACTTTCCCTGAATGGACTTGATCTTATTGGAAGAGATATGCCAGTGAGGTGTGGTCAATTTGCAGGTGGTGTAGTAGCCATGGCTGAGGTAGACACTGCCATCTTCGGTTTTTTTGATGGTCTCACCTCTCAATATTCCGTCTTGTTGCTCAGTGACAACATCTTTGATGATCGCTTTTTGGGTTTTGAAGTTGTATCGCATTTCCTTGCGTACCTCATACTCTGTCCCATCTTGTTTGAAAAAGGGATTACCGGTAATATTACCAAGGCTATCCGCCTGGCCACTGGCGTAGATTTCTGACTTTTCCCAATCGATCAAAATATAATCTGCATCCAACCGCATGTCTCCATATTCAAACCAAGCTTCTTTATAGAGGATCAACTGGTTATTTGGAAAATCAGCAACTATCGAGTCTTCAGCGAAATAGGTAATATCTGTTTCTATACTACTCCTAGGCACAATTTTTGTCGAGTCAGACAACGAAAGTGTATCGGCAGGGATAATTAGCGAATCGCCTGAAACTGTACGAGGAGGCTGAGTAACTAGGGTGTCTGGAAAAGTCAGCACTCGCTCTCTTTTCGGCTTTACAGGGTCTTGAGCATTCGCAAGTATCGGCAGGAGGACTAGCCCGAAAAAGGAAAATAATAAGAACCTTAATTTCTGCACTGCTGCTTTCGCTTTATTTATTTGATGAAATTTCGTGTAAAGTTAATTTTATTGCCCTCATGGTACGATCCAAAAACAAAAATTTTCTGCTGACTTTAGTTTTCTTAACACCTTTTATTTTCGGTGGTTATATTCCAAATGAATCCATGATGCCTGCATTTAGGATGAAAAAAATCGTTTTGGATGCAGGGCATGGTGGTAAAGACCCTGGGAATATAGGGTCAAAAGCAAGAGAAAAGGATATCAATCTGGCTGTTACGCTTCTTGTCGGGAAATATATCAAAGACAATATGCCTGATGTCCAAGTTGTCTATACACGAGATGATGATAGCTTTCCCTCGCTCAAAGAACGTCCTCAGATCGCCAATAATAATAAAGCGGATCTTTTTGTCTCTATACATTCTAATTCTGCTCCCAACAAATCGGCATTCGGTACAGAGACATTTGTAATGGGTACGAAACATTTCGAATCCAACTTTGATATCGTAAAGCGAGAAAACTCGGTGATTTTGTTGGAGGAAAACTACGAGGAAAATTACGAAGGCTTTGATCCAACTTCGCCTGAGTCCTACATGATGTTTAATTTAATGTCAAAAGCACACTTCGCAAACTCGGTGACCCTTGCCGATCAGATCGAAACACAGTTTCGCGATCGGGTCGGTCGCAAAAGCAGAGGCGTGAAACAAGGACCCTTTTATGTGCTATGGACCCCATCTATGCCTTCGGTACTGGTGGAACTTGGCTTTTTGTCAAATTCTGAAGAAGAACGATTCCTGATGAGCGATGCGGGCAAAGAGTACATGGCCTCAGCGATCTACAGATCAATTAAGGACTATAAAGAATCTATTGAATCGAAATAATATACTTTAATCATAATCATTTAGCCCTTTTTCCCTTGGAGAAAGGGCTTTTGTTTATCTTCAAAGCCAAATTCTTTCAATGTTTGAAGAGTAAAAAATTAGGAATTGAATAAAAAATATGAACCCAAATACTACCCAAAAACCTGAAACCATGGAGCAACTATTGCAAATCCTGGAAACCAAGAATCAGCAAGTCAAACTCGGTGGAGGACTGAGTCGAATCAAAAAAGAACATGAAAAAGGCAAACTAACTGCTCGGGAACGAATTGATTATCTGATTGATGACGAATCGGAGTTTTTGGAGGTAGGCGCATTTGCTGCCGATGGGATGTACGAAGAAGAGGGAGGATGCCCCTCTGCCGGAGTGGTGACAGGGATCGGTTATGTGAAGAACCGAATGTGTATGATTGTAGCCAATGATGCTACCGTTAAAGCTGGCGCTTGGTTTCCCATGACTGCCAAGAAAAACCTTCGTGCACAGGAGATAGCCATGGAAAATCATCTCCCGGTCATTTATTTGGTAGATAGTGCAGGAGTTTTCCTACCGATGCAAAATGAAATTTTCCCCGACAAGGAGCATTTTGGAAGACAATTCCGAAACAATGCAAAGATGTCTGCCATGGGAATCGTACAGATAGCCGCAATCATGGGGAGCTGCGTGGCCGGCGGAGCCTATCTTCCCATCATGTCGGATGAGGCGATGATTGTGGACAAGACAGGTTCGATCTTCTTGGCAGGCTCGTATTTGGTGAAAGCTGCGATAGGAGAGTCGGTGGACAACGAAACTCTTGGAGGTGCTACTACCCACTGCGAGATATCAGGTGTGACTGATAATAAATATGATACCGATCAGGATTGTCTCAATGCAATCAGGAATATTTTTGATAAACTGGGAAGTAATCCCACCGCAGGCTTTGATCGGGCTGAACCGAAAGCCCCGGCGATATCAGCTGAAAGACTGGTGGAGATTTTTCCAATGCTACGAGTGAAGCCTTATGATATGAATGAGGTGATCAGTGGATTGGTAGATGGAGGTGAGCTTGATGAGTATAAGAAGGATTACGGCAAAACGCTAATCTGTGGTACTGCCCGAATCGATGGTTGGGCTGTCGGTATCATCGCCAATCAGCGAAAAATCGTAAAAACTGCCTCAGGAGAAATGCAAATGGGCGGTGTGATCTATTCCGATTCTGCTGACAAGGCAGCTCGATTTATCATGAATTGCAATCAGCGAAAAATTCCTTTGGTTTTCCTTCAGGATGTCAGCGGTTTCATGGTAGGGAGCAAGGCTGAGCATGGCGGCATCATCAAGGACGGAGCTAAGATGGTAAATACAATGGCCAATTCCGTAGTGCCCAAATTCACGATCATCCTGGGAAATTCCTACGGAGCAGGTAATTATGCGATGTGCGGCAAAGCCTATGATCCACGCTTGATTTACTCTTGGCCGACAGCTCAAATGGCGGTTATGTCAGGTGCATCCGCAGCAAAAACACTTCTTCAAATCAAAGTCGCTTCCTTAAAGAAGAAAGGACAGGTGATCTCTCCAGAGGATGAGAAAATACTTTTAGATGAAATAACCAACAAATACAATGAGGAATTGAGCCCATATTACGCCGCCGCTCGGCTATGGGTGGATGGCGTAATCGATCCCCGCGAAACCCGAAAAGTAATCAGCATGGGGATTGAGGCGGCTAATTATGCTCCTATCACTGAGCGATTCAATGTCGGTGTACTCCAAACCTAAGATGATATATGAGTATCTGCAATGATGCCAGTAGCTTTATTTTCTTCGCTTTTTGGGACCGAAGACGTCCCAATAGACATCGGGAAGGTCCGCCATAGCGCGGCAGTCCGAAACGCCCAATTATCAATTATGCCCAACTATATTCTTGCCTCCTCTGGCTACTAGAAAGTAGCGGATAATCAAAAAATGATTTATGAAATCTTTGGAGTATACTCCTTTGCTCCTCCGAAATAAAAGAAATGATTCATCTAATAGTTGGCAATACAGGTTCAGGAAAAACCACTTACTCCAATGAACTGAAAAAGAAAACGAAGGGAATTATTTTCTCAATCGATACCTGGAACAAGACTCTTTTTCTAGCAGATAAGAAACCGGAAGATGGACTAGAATGGTTTCTTGAACGAATTGATCGAGCGGAAGAACTGATTCTCAATTTGGTCACACAGTTGGAAAGTTCAAAGACTGACTCTATTCTGGACTTGGGACTTTCCAAATTTGAGCATCGAGAAAAATTCAGAAGATTTACAGACCTTCATGGATTTAAAGTAAAGATTCATTTTCTGGGTATCTCCAAAGAGACTAGGTTCAGCAGAGTAATGAGCCGAAATATCGAAAAAGGGGACACATATGAATTTGAAGTAAGTATGGAAAACTTCGATTTCATGGAAAGTTGGTTTGAGAAACCGAGCGAAAAGGAAATGGTAGGCGGTGTAATTATAGTTGAATAACTATGGCGGAAAAAACTTGGCAAGACCGTTTCCCTTGTGACCTCAGCTATGAAAAACATCTGAAAATCCATCCCTTTAATTTTATTTGCGTAATTTATTGTTCAACCCAAAGCCACCAAATCATCACAATCAGTTTAAATCCATTATCAAAAGATTTAAGGAATGAGTGAATTAACACCTGGAGAGTTGAATGCGCTGGTTTCGCTACTGGATGATTCAGATCGCGAAGTGAGACTTCATGTGCGGGATCGGATTATTTCTCTTGGGAGTGATATTATTCCGTTTTTGGAAAAGAAATGGGAGAATAGCTTCAATCCTGATATTCAGAAGGAAATCGAAGAGATGGTGCACGATCTTCAGTTTTCCCAGTTGAAGCAACGGCTGGAAGACTGGAAAAATACCGAAGATCGAGATCTCTTGGCCGGTCTTTGGATCATCAATACTTATCAATATCCGGATATTGAATTTGAAAAGCTAAATGCGGATATGCACCAAATCTACTTTGAGGTTTGGACTGCATTCTCCAATGATTTGCAGCCTTACGATCAAGTTCGCACTATTAATAATGTGCTTTTCAATACACTTCGATTTGCGGCAAACACTAAGAATTTCCACTCTCCTGCGAATAGTATGCTCTCTTCAGTCTTGGATTCCAAGCGAGGCAATCCATTGACTCTTTGTTCCATCTACCTGCTTGTAGCAAGAAAACTTGGCCTACCTATTTATGGGGTGAATCTTCCAAATCTCTTTGTGCTGACTTACAAATCCATCGATTATAATTTTTACATCAATGCATTTAACAAAGGGCTGATTTTTGGTAAAAAAGATGTGGGAAGCTATCTGGAACACCTGAAAATCGAACCTCGGGATGAGTATTTTGAGCCTTGTTCACATTTGGCTATTATCCTCCGAATGCTTCGAAATCTTGGTCAGTCGTTTGAGAAGCTCGGTGAACAAGATAAAGTATTGGAAATACGAGCTTTGATTTCACTCCTCGAGGATTAGTAGGTCGTAGTGCGTCGGGTTCTCAACCCGACCTTTAGTATCTTTTTCACTTCGGGTTTAAAACCTGCTAAACTTTTTTTTCATGTCGGGTTTTGAGCCCAACGTACTGTATTAGAATGTCCTGATATTGCATCCTGTGGCCCTGACTTGGTTGGGAGTGGGGACTTCACC
>Ga0306870_1000195_pt1 | contig 15019 bp, 13 predicted proteins | sample AntRauMeHopE1496_FD_190435 | JGI IMG/M metagenome (GOLD analysis project Ga0306870, IMG submission 190435) | Saline lake microbial communities from Rauer Islands, Antarctica - Metagenome Hop E1 #496 (v2) (version 2) | ecosystem: Environmental > Aquatic > Non-marine Saline and Alkaline > Saline ... | reverse complement strand
TGCTTCGCAAACATTTACTCGTCTCGTGCGAGGAAATCTGGAGCTGTGGATTGCATAAAATTAAGGCTTAATCAAAGAAAAGGCGCAGCCTTTTCCGGTTGAGTCTTTTCTTATTTATAGGCACCAACGTAGGTCGCGAGGACTGTTGCTGAAGGGAGAACTCCGCAACGATATTCTTTAGTGAGGACCAGGGCGAGTCTCAGTAACGGTCCTCGCGACCGACTCTACGCCACCTCCTCCAACTCTTCCTTAGCCAAAATCATCGCCTTCACCCGCATAGTCGACACCACCGCATCGCGATTCCGCTCATCAAGCTGCATAGTAATAAACTTGATTGTATCTTGCAGGTTTGGAATGCGGACATTCTCTAGCGCTGACACGCGCCTACGAGTCTTCTCGATTTCCTCAGCGAGCATCTCGGCGGTTTTCTCTAGCTCGGCGAGCTTGAGGATATCGACAAACACCTCGTCAAATTTTACAATCGCGTTGTCTAAGTCGCCCGTTGTTTCAAGCATGCCGTACGAGAACGCTGAGCCAGTTTTGCTCACGGTAAATTCAGGAATCTTGACTGACATCACACTTTGAATTTTCACGCCCAAATCAATCTTGGCGTTGGGTGCCATAAAGGCAGTATCGAGCGCCGCGGCGGCCGTCATCGCACTGGCGCGCGTGTATGAATCAAAGGCTGAACCTAGGCGCGCTTCGACTGACTCACGCAGGTTTTTGGCCTCGAAGATAACCACCATGAACTTCTTCACGAGACCATCGCGCTTGTCTTTGAGTAGTTTGTGACCCTTTTGCGCCAGCTTGAGCTCCTTTTTGAGCCGAAGCAGCGATACTCGGGTGGGGCTAACTTTTTGAATCGCCATAGTATTATGCAGCACCTTCAGTTACCCCACTGTTGGACATCGGATGTCCAACAGTTTCTTCTGGTCCCATGTATTTTTCGATCTCAGCGGCTTTTACGCGCTTGAGTGATGTGCGTGGTAGCATCTTGAGTAGCTCCCAGCCAATATCGAGTGACTCTTCAACTGAGCGATTTTCGTATTCACCTTGGCCGACGAACTTCTCTTCAAAAGCCACGGCGAACTTAAGGTGTGCGCGGTCTGCGTCATCGAGTGATGCTTCACCTAACACCACAGCTAGTTCTTGTACTTCTCGCCCAGTCGCGTATGAGGCAAACAACTGATCTTTGAGGTTCTTGTGATCGGCGCGGGTCTTACCTTCGCCTACTCCAGCTGACCACAGTCGTGATAGTGAACCTTGCACATCAACTGGTGGGAAGATACCGCGGTTTGAGAGATCTCGTGAGACCACAAACTGTCCTTCGGTAATGTAGCCGGTCAGGTCGGGTACGGGGTGTGTTTTGTCGTCGTCTGGCATGGTCAGGATCGGAATCTGGGTGATGGTTCCCTTCTTGCCTTTGATTGCTCCGGCTCGTTCGTAGAGCGTTGAAAGGTCGGTGTATAGGTATCCGGGATAGCCACGGCGACCTGGTACTTCCTTGCGGGCAGCTGACACTTCGCGCAGCGCTTCACAGTAGTTGGTCAGGTCGGTCATGATCACCAGCACGTGCTTACCCTTTTCAAACGCTAGGTACTCGGCAGTGGTCAACGCCATGCGCGGGATTGAGATTCGCTCTACCACTGGGTCGGCGGCGGTGTTCATGAATAGCACTGATCGCCCCAGTGCTCCCGCTTCTTCAAATTCTCGTCTAAAGTACTCTGCTTCTTCAAACGAAACGCCAAGGGTCGCAAACACAATCGCGAATTCCCCACCGTCTTTTACTGATGCTTGCCGAGCGATCTGCGCTGCGAGCCGTGCATGTGGAAGTCCGGCTCCCGAGAAGATCGGTAGCTTTTGCCCTCGCACTAGGGTGTTCATCACGTCGATTGACCCGATCCCTGTTTGGATAAAGTCATTGGGGAATTCTCGTGAGTATGGGTTGATCGGATCACCCGAAATAGGCAGGCGCTTTTCTGGTACCAACGCTGGGCCACCATCAATGGTCTCGCCTGATCCGTTGAAGACTCGCCCGAGCATGTCTTCTGACACACCTAGTTTGAGCGTCTCACCTTTGAAACGAGCGCGGGTGCCAGCGGCTGTCATACCAGCGGTTGAAGCAAACATCTGCACCACGGCCTTACCTTTACTAGTATCTAGTACCTTTCCAAAGCGGGGTACTTTTTCGCCTGGTACGTTTACTTCGACTAGCTCTTCGTATTGCGCACCTTCCACGCCGTCAATCACGAGTAGTGGTCCGGCAATGTCTACGATGTCTGTATATTCTTTATTACTCATACAAATTAGTTTACCAGGCTATTAATTTCGGTCTTGATCACTTCTTGGTAGGCTTCAAAGTCTTTTACTTCCCAATCAAGCTGCTCCTTGAGGGTAGCAACCTGTGCGATACATTTCATACTGCTGAATTTTTTGAACTCAAAGTCAGGCGTAGTGACTACTGGCAAGCCAGCGTCGTAGTACGTCATGATTGACTTCAGCATACCGTATTGTCGCTTGAGCGGCGTGTAGGCATCGTCCGGAGAAAAGGCATCTTGGAAGAGGTAATCTTCGCGTAGCATGCGTGCTACTTCAAGAATCAATCGATCGCTAGCTGAAAGTGACTCCATACCAACTAGTCGTACGATTTCGATTAACTTTGATTCTTCACCCAGCAGCTTAAGCGCTGCATCGCGATAATCTGAAAAGTCTGGAGCAACTTCTCGCGCCCAGAAATCTTTGAAGTTTGGTGCGTATAGTGAATACGAAGTCAGCCAGTTGATACTTGGGAAGTGCTTTTTGTACGCTAGCCCAGAGTCGAGTGACCAGAATGTCTTGGTGACGCGCAGGGTTGCTTGTGATACTGGCTCAGAGAGGTCTCCGCCTGGGGGCGACACCGCACCGATCACAGTCAGTGAACCCGTTCGCCCGTCGCTTCCTAGCGCCTTGACGATTCCTGCTCGCTCGTAGAACTCAGCTGTCCTTGATGATAGGTACGCTGGGTAGCCTTCTTCTCCGGGCATTTCTTCTAGTCGACCAGAGATTTCTCGCATAGCCTCAGCCCACCGTGAGGTAGAGTCGGCCATCAGCGCTACGTTGTAGCCCATGTCTCGGTAGTACTCAGCGATAGTGATTCCGGTGTAAACCGACGCTTCTCGCGCTGCTACTGGCATGTTGGATGTGTTGGCGATCAGGATCGTTCGCTTCATCAGGTTTTCACCCGTGTTTGGATCAACTAGGTGTGGGAATTCTGAGAGTACTTCGGTCATCTCGTTTCCGCGCTCTCCACATCCGATATACACGATGATTTCGGCGTCACAGTACTTGGCGATTCCTTGCTGCGTTACTGTCTTGCCCGCTCCAAATGGCCCTGGGATTGATCCGGCTCCACCTTTGGCAATTGGGAAAAACGTGTCGATTGATCGACCGCCAGTCCGCAATGGTTCGGTTGGGAAAATCTTAGCAGCCTTTGGGCGTGCGACGCGAATTGGCCAGTACTGCAGCATTGCGATTGATTCTGCACCGTCGGCAGTTTTAATTACAGCCACTTCATCAGTCACGGTGAAGTCGCCACTTTGGATCGATTCAATCGTACCTGTCATTCCTGGCGGTACCATGACTTTGTGCATGATTACCGATGTCTCTTGGACTTCGCCTAAAATATCACCGGCAACTACCGTGTCGCCCACTTTGACAGTGGCGTTAAACTTCCACTTCTTGACCATATCGATTGGATCAGCTTCGATCCCTCGTTTGATGTATTGGTTACCCGCTACCTCTTCGATGGTCTTGAGTGGCCGTTGAACTCCGTCATAGATAGACTCAAGCAAACCTGGTGCCAGCGCAACCGACATAGTACGACCAGTGCGGTACACCGGATCGCCTGGTGCGATACCAGCGGTTTCTTCATATACCTGAATGGCTGCCTCGTCGCCGTGCAGCTCGATGATTTCACCCATCAGCTTTTCGTCTGACACGCGCACCACCTCGTAGAGCTTGGCTTCGCTCATACCAGTTGCCCGCACCAAAGGCCCAGTAACGCGCTTGATCACGCCTGCGGCTGCTTCAAAGTTTGTTTTTGTTGTTTCCATAGATTGGTATTAAAATTGTGACTGATTAAATGATGGCACTTCCAACGGCTTGCTCGGCTAGCTTGCGTAACCGCTTGATGGCAAACCCTTTACTTCCCTCTGGCCCTGGAAGTATGATCACCGCTGGTAATGGACCGGCTACCACCTTGGCGTATTCGGCAGGATCGATGTCTTGCATCAGGTCCTCGATCACGCAGACTACGGCGTATTTTGCATCGGCTGCTGGATCATTGGTCAGCTGCTTGATCCGGCGTAGCGCGTCTAGTGCGGCTGTGCCCGTTTGGGCGTCGATCGCTTCTACCCCCAAAGCCCTGAAGCCCGACACCATATCGGTTGGCCCGATGATAGCGATGCGGTACTGACTAGCGGTTGAATTAATCGTTGACATAGGCAAGGCGTAGGTTAGATCGAATATCTTCGGCGGTCATGCCGCTGTTTTTGCCAACGACAATCGTGCGGACATTAGCGGCAGCTTGTCTGGTTTGTAGGTAATACAGCACCAAAGTACCAGTACTAAACATATCAGCACTGGCGTCTTTGGCGAGCCGCAGTAGGTACTCATCAGCGCGCGCGTCGATGTGGGTCGAGTTAGCTGTCGCAGCAAATTGCGCCAAGGCTGACTTCCAGAATTCTGCCCCACCAAGCTGCACGATTGCTTGCAGCGCTTCTTCTTTGGTCTCCATCCGCTCACGCGAGATAGTCCCACCCGACACAAAGTCAGCAATTAGCGCAGCTTGATAATGGGTCGACATGCGCAATCGTGCCTTGAGGTTGTACAAGTCGATCATGGCTTTGACGTAGGTGGTGATAAAAGCATCTTTGTAGGCTGCAGCGATCCGAGTTGCTGTGGCAAAGAACAACTGATCGAACTCGGCATCGATCCGATCGATTTCGCCCGCGGCGGCAAACCGTACTGCCACGTCGAAGGCTTCTTGCCACCCAGACTGTAGCGCTGAGAGCGTGCCTTTTTCGGCGTGCTCGAACAGTTCGCTTGGCTCGTAGATACCGCGTTTGGATACAAACCCTTCGATTTCGTCAAAGTTTTTCTTGAGCGCAGTAGCTTTACTAAATACCCGCAGGTTGTGAATGTCGTATTGCACCCACAGCACGCGCAACTTTTCGCTTTGCGGTGCGATCTGCCGCAGTAATACCTTGGCTTCGATCAGGGTCGCCTCGATCGCCTCTGCGATATCACCCCCCGTTGTCTGTAGCACGTACGGCGCTAGGTAGGTTTCTTTTAGTGCTGATTGCAGATCATCTCCAGCGCTCGCCACAAGTAGCCGATCAATGTCGGTCTTGCTTAAGAGGTATTGAGCCAAGGTATTTACTCGGCTGGCACTGTAGATATACTGCGTTTGCATGATTATGAGTTGGTGTGGACTAGTTCCATTTCTAGGTTTGGTCGCGCTTCAGACATGATGCGGTCAAACGAAATATCGTAGACGCCGTCAGTAGTCGAGATAATCAGACCAGCAGTGACGGCACTGGTGGCAGTCACTTCAGCAGTGATCCCAAGGGCCGCTGTGATCTCTTTGGTTTCAGCAAGTTTATCGGCTGGAGCTTCGATACCAGTTACAGTCACTCCTTCAGGCAACACTGCCTTGGCTCGATTGGTGTAGCGCGCTACATACGCCGCACCTGATTCTGCCAGCATACTAGCTGTGACTGCGGCAAACAGCTCGTCGATCGCGGTGCGCTTGGCGGCAGCCTGGGCGATCTTGGCTGCTTGGTTGGCTTTGGCTAGGATCACTAGCTCTAGCTGGTCTTTTTCTTTGGTCAGTTTAGTCTCGGCTTGTGCAGTTAATTCTTCGACTACACGCGCCGTTTCTTGTTCGATCACAGCTACAGCGGCTGCAGCTTCAGCCTTGATCGCAGCTGCTGCTGCATCGGCATCGGTGGTGATTTTTTGTACGAGCGTGTTAGTCATAAGAATGTTATTACGCGATTGAGATCAAGAGGATGAAACTGATGAGAACTCCGAAGATCGCCCACGTTTCAACCATAACTGACAGAACGATTGCTCGCCCCATGTTGGCTTCATCGCGAGCGATGAGTGACACACCTGAGGCCGCTACTAGCCCCTGATAAATTCCTGACGCAAATCCAGCGATTCCAATTGGAAGACCAGCTACTAGATATTGTAGTCCAGTACTGAGACTAATTGCTGGTACTGACTCGGCCCCTAGGATGCCTGAAAAACTCAAGATCAAAAATGCTCCTACTAGTCCGTAAATTCCCTGTGACCCTGGCAGAGCTTGCATAAGTAGCAGCTTTCCAAATAGTTGCGGCTTTTCACCGGCTACTCCGGCAGCTGCTTGCCCGACATGCCCCATTCCGATTGCTGATCCAGCAAATCCCATGATCGCTGTAACTGCGGCTCCGATAAACACCAATGCGATTCCAATTTCTGATTCCATATTCTAGTTTTTATAAGTTGTAATATATATAATTTTGCTTGCGCCCTCTTGCTACTCCACTACTGACGATCACTCTTTGGCGACCGTAATGTAGTCTTCTGATCGCTTGAGAGGTTTGAATTCTTTGCCGGCACCCACGATAAATTTGCCGAAGAATTCCACAAATTGCAGTCGGGCGCTGTGGATGAAGGCGCCCAGCGTATTGACCGCGAGCGTAAAGGCGTGCCCGACAAATAGTATAAGCAGCGCAAACACCGCACCTACATATGGCACTGCCTCGTAGACAATACCAGCGATCAGGTTAATCGCAAAGGCCAAAGCGGTCGTCGCAAGGCCAAGGGCAAGCAGTCGTGAGTACGACAAGATGTCAGACAGATACCCCACACTGCCGTACAGGCTGCCACCAGCGTTCATAAGCACCTCTAGGATCGACTTACTGTTGCGGATCGCAGTAACGATCAGCAGTACTAGGCCAGCGTAGATCGCAGTCACCAGCGTGTCGGTGGTGACAAATGACACGTAGCCAGTCACCACACCCACGTACATAATCCCTAGCGTAAACAACAACAACCACGGACCTTGATCAAGCACACCATCGAGCAATCGGCCTTGGCGCGACTCACTATAGATCTTGAGCACCATTCCCACCATCACCTGGAATACTCCCAACCCAAGTGCGAGGTAGAATACCGGCAGCGGATTGGCAATCGGATCAAAGAGCTGGATCGCTTGCAGTGGTGCTGGCAATAGCTCGGGTGCGATCCCAAAATACCCACCAAATAGCATCCCGACAAATACGGTAGACACTCCGAGGAAAAGAAGTAGCTTAGCAAACAGCTTGATAGTTTCGTTGGCCTTGGTAGCAAACAAAATAAAGGCCGAGATACCAACCAGGAATAATCCGTACCCAACATCGGTCAGTGACAACCCAAAGAACAGGAAAAAGAATCCAGCCAAGAAAATAGTCGGATCGAGATCGCGATACCCAGGCATACCATACAGCCGCGTGACTGCTTCAAACGGGCGGATCAATGAATTGTTTACAATATCAACTGGTGGCTCTTCGCCTTCGCTTGCTTCAATGTCAGTTACGAGCGCAGCCAGCTTTTTATCAACGATTTTAGTTTCGATCGCCTCGCGTTTTTGCGCGTTCATCCAGCCGTTGAATACCACAGTACTGCTGGTAGCCAGCCCTTGGGTGACAGTCGCGAAGCGATCGCGCTCCCAGGCTAGCACCTCTCCTACGATCCGTAGTTGTCGCAAGTGTGTTTGGGCAAAGTGCTGGGCTTGGTCATGCACCATAGCCAGCTCGCCCTTGGCAGTAGCGAGCTGCTCTTGCACTGCGACTAATTCAACATCAGTAGTCTCGGCGCCCTTTGGTGTCGCTACTACTTGCAGCTTGATAGCTTCAAGTTGCTTTTGTAAATCAGCTGGAGCAATTGCATCGGTTGCGATTGTAATCGCGCATAGGTCTGCACTCACTGACGTAACTTGTGACGGAATATCGTGCTCAGTCAAGAAGTTAGTGACCACCGACAGTAGCGGCTCAGACGCTGATCGCCCGACTCCTGATGCGATCAATTTAGTATACGTAGTATTGGTTGTAAGTGTAGCTAGCCGCATCGGCACCGCGCTCCACACACCAAGTAGCGCAGCTTGTTCTTCTAGTAGCCTGATGTGCTCGGTTTTTTCGGCAAATTCTACCTGCACAGCTTCTTGATCACTCACGATCTGCTCGACGGCGTCGGTGTCAGACAGCTGCTTGATCACATCTGCTTCGCTCATATCTGCCTGCGCACCGTCGCGCAGCGTGCGCCACAGGCTGACCTTTACTTCATAGGGTTTAAGGAACCCGATCGCGTGCTGCACCCGTGGCAATAGTTGAGCGTGTGGAAATACTCCGTCTGCTGCGACCATGTCGTCGATTGCCACTTCGGTAAACTCCATCGCACCAGACTGCTGCAACACATCCAAAACAGCATCAGTATCACTACGATGCACTACCACTTGGACTTTTTGCATGGGGACAACAGCCATATACAATATTAAGCTAGCGCGTCGTTAATTTTCTTGGTTAGGTCGGCTGATTTGGCAGCGAAGGCTGATTTGATGGCTGACACTTCACCTTCGGCTGTAGCGGCGATTGATTCAGCTTGTTTTTCAACAGTTTGCCTGTGGGCAGCAAGCGCTGAGCCAGACTGCTCAGCCAGCTTATTTTTGGTACTAGCGACCGTCTCGGTCTGCGCTGTTTTGGCGGTGGCGATGTGCTGTGCGGCTGCGGCTGTAGCCTGCGCCACAGTGGTTGCGGCGAGCGCTTCGGCTTGCAATACTTGGTCTAAAACAGTCATAAAATCGAGAACAATCTAGTAATTTAGGCGTGACCATAGTACACCCGTCAGATATAGCGTCAAGTTGACAGCCTGCATAAGTTTTAGGTGGTTGGGATGTAATTCCTGAGCGTAATTGAGTATAATTAGTTACGTATGAAATTTATTTTGCTAGCGATTGGTGGGTTTGTGTTGCTTTTGATTCTTAATTCGTTTTTGGGTGGTAACCCGCTGGGGTAACTAATCGAAGGGTAGCCCTTCGTAAATAATCGAAGGGTAGCCCTTCGTAAATAGTCGTATTGCTAATCGTAATGCGGTATAACAATTGTATGCAACTCCCCCGCTACGTCGAACTCGAAAAAGCTGTGGGGCAAACGCCGCTACAGTGTATGGAAGCGTGGCGCGCGCAGGCAGGCGTGGAGGCCAACATTCCCCTCACCTACGCTGGCCGGCTCGATCCAATGGCCTCGGGTAAACTTCTTATTCTCATCGGTGAGGAGTGTAAAAACAAAGACCAGTACCTAGCACTAGATAAAACCTACGAGTTTTCGGTGTTATTCGGAATCGGTTCCGATACGCACGATGTATTGGGGCGACTGCACACATCCAACCCCAGTACGAGGCAAGACCTCGTACTGGGTAAAGCTGATGCAGAGAACCTACTAGTGCAACTGAAGGAAATATGTACAAGTCTCACCGGCGACATCGAGCTTCCCTACCCACACTTTTCATCTAAAACAGTGCAAGGAAAGCCACTGCACATGTGGACGCTTGAAGGCAGACTAGGTGAGATCGAGATCCCCACCCGCGCCTCGACCATCTATTCACTAACAATAGATCGTATCGAAACACGTACGAGGCAAGACCTCGCACTAGCTGCCCGCGCTAAGATCGACACCATTCCCGAAGTCACCGCCGACAGCAAATCACTCGGCAACGACTTTAGGCGAGTGGATGTGCGGCAAGACTGGGAGCAGATCAAAAACAACTGTTGGACATCGGATGTCCAACAGTTGTTGCCGCTTCCTGATGAATATATCATTGCACATTTTACCTGCTCGGCCAGTAGCGGTACCTACATGCGCACGCTAGCGAAGCTGATTGGAGAGCGACTTGATCCAGCTGTGCCGAGTTTGGCTTGGAGTATTCACCGGACTGAGATTCAGAATTCTTAATAAAAAAAGCCTGATGAATTTCAGGCTTTTCCCTATGTCTTGCTACTTTCCTCCCTCAATCTCCTCCGCCTTCTTTACATACGCGAGTGACGCCAACACAAACTCGGCGTGGCTCCAGACTAGTGGGCTGGCGCTTAGGTGCTCTCTTGTATTTGGCTGCATCTGCTCAGATAGCGTGCCGCTGGTGCTGGCGTGGCTGGCTGTCCACTCAAATATCTGAAGTGGGTGCGCTAGGTCGGCTTTGGTTTTGGCGGTGGCAATATAGTACCGCGCAATCCAGAGCGTGCAGATCACCCACGGGTTGGGCGAGCCGGCGTCGCGCTGCTGGTAGTAGGTGTCGGCCTCGTAGCGGACGATGCCTTTGGCTGCGCCATGGACCTGTAGCTTATCCTCTACTACACGGAGCATGCTGACCATCCTTTCGTCGTCTAGCTCAAAGACCTCAAACAATTGCAAGCCGTACAAACTACTAATATCGATCACTCGGTCGTAGATCAGCTCGTCGTCTTTGTGCAGCACGTGCTTTACAAATGTACCCGAATCCTGGTCATACAGCACTGTTCCAATCGCGGTTTTAATACGCTGTGCGACCGCTTCAAATGATCGGGCTGGGCCGACTTTTCCAAGTAGCTGGGCAAACTTGGCCGCAGCCATCAGCCCTGCATAAGTACTTGCACTGGTGTAGGTCGAGGTACCATACTTTTCTTCCCACAGGTCAAACGAAGCCTTAGGCAAGCCAGTTGATGGCTCGATGTAGTCACACATAAATTCTGCCGCCGGCTCGATGAAGCTGTTATAGAGACCTTCGATGAATTCGATGTCGCGATATTGCTCATAGTGCTTCCAGAGGGCAAATAAGATCGAGGCGGTTTCGTCTTCTTGGATCGGTAGCTGCGGCTCGCCGTTTACCATCCACGGGTGCCAGCTGCTGCCCAGCACGCCGTCGCTACGGTACTTGTGCATCAGGTAGCCGCCTGGCTCTTGGCAACGAGCCATAAACTCGAAGAACCGGCGGGTGACATCGCGGTATCCAGCGGCATCAAAGGCGAGACTGATCATCGCTCCATCGCGCGGCCACACATAACTGTACGTGTCGCGACCGTGGTGCAACATACTGGTATCGCTACTGGCGATTGTGCCACCGTGATTGTCGGTATGCACGCGCATGATCATGAGTGATCGATTGTACAAGGTGCGCAGGTCGGCTGGTAGCGCGGTCATATCGCGCGATTCTTTACTCAGCCACGCCGCCCAGTACAGGTCGGTTGAATTGATCAGGGCATCTGGAGTCTCATCGAGGACCAGCTGGTTAAGTGTGAGCACCTCGGGTACTGATGGCGCACAGGCGATCCAGTAGTGTGCTTGATTGGCTTCACCTGCAGCTAGATTAAAACTCAGCGCCAACACCGAATCGGTCGAGCCATGCTCGATCGGGTTGCATTCTAGTTTGCCATCTTGGGCATCTAGCCAAGTCCCTTCTTTACCCTCAATCCCAAACAAACCAATATTGTACTCGGTGAATTGCTTGCCGTTCGCGTAGGCATTGACCAGCAACGTCGTCTTCCCTTTGTAATGCATGATCGCACCTGCGCGTGGGTCAAAGTACCCCGTGTCGCCACGGCGTGATTCATAAATGCGGAATTGTTGTGCTAGGAATAACTTGACCTCGCGCGGCTGGTCGCTAGTGTTGGTAATAGTAAAATTACGCAAAAATACATTGTGCTCGTTGTGCACGGTGTCGCGACTGGCGAGCGTGATTCCTAGCTGAGTGTTCTCGGCAAACAGCGACCCAACGCACGTGTGCTCTTCGCCACCGATCGTCACCTTCCATGCATCACCGTCGAGCCAAGACATCTGCCCATCGACAAATACCCCAACGCGGTGCACATAATTGCCGCTGGCCCCCGACACGTGATTGGCTTCACCCACAAACGGATAGTACAGGTCGCGCACTTGTCCACGGGCATCGAGCCCTACCAACATCGATCCGTTTCCCACTGTAACTGAGCGAGCCATGACTAGATCGAATACTGCTTAAGGTGCTTGGCTACAGCCGACTTGGCGGTCTTGGGGTTCTTGGCTTTTTGCAGAGACGCTGCACACGCACTATCGCACAGCACTACATCAACCCAGACTGCAAAGTCATTGCTGTCTCCCTGCGCGTGGAATGAGTACACCTCGGCTGGCATAACTGACAATGCATCACGCAGTGCCACCAAACTATTCAACACTTCCCCATGACTGGTCCAGAATGACTCTTCGTTTGAAGCGACAAACAGGTCTTTTTGTGTTTTTTTAGGAGCGGCTTTTTTTCTAGCTGGAGCTTTCAGGGCTGTAGCTTTCTTGATCACAGTTTTCTTGGTAGCGACCTTGGCGCGAGCTGGTTTTTTGGTCACGGCTTTTTTGACCACTTTTTTGATAACTTTTTTGGCTGGAGCTTTTTTGGTTGACATAGATCAAGAACGTAAGAACAATTTAATAAAGATACAACTATTGTATCACGATGGCTTTTGCTTCAGTTTATGTAAGGGGAGAAGCTTTTTGATTCGATTCCAGATATTACTCAGTGGACTCGGTTCATCTGTCGGTTCTGGTCTAGACTTCGGACTCTGCTTTTCCTCAACTTCGAGGATTTCTTCAGGTTCAGTTTCTATCTCGGTTGAGGGTTGGGTAATTTCTGCCACTGGCCTACCAAGAGAATTTGAACTAGCAGCAGCGGCTGATAATTCTTTTTCTTTAACGGCGTGATCGACCCGTAGCTTGAGATCCGATAGCGCGTTCATAAAGTTAATGTAAGCATCATAAGGAGATTTGTACGGTGAGAAATACGCGTGCACGTCGCCATCGTTAGACCACTTGGTACACATGTAATAGTAGTGATCGGATGTCTGCAGTTTGCGCCAAGTCTCGATCAGATTACGCTTGCCAGTTTGCATGACGGCGCCTTCCATGCGATAGGTGGCGGCGATAGCATCGCGCTGGATGTCGTTGCCGATCCAGGCGGTTAGATCGCGCTCGGTATCAGCCCAAGTGAGAATGTCTGGCACGTCGTACACTCCGGCTGTGTCATAGGCCTGTACCGTTTCGGTTGCGGTTTTAAAGCTGGTGTCTGGGTGCCGCAGCAGCATCTCGGGTACGACCTTGAGGAATTCAAAGATACCGGTATCTTCCCATTGGTGCTCACCAAAGCTCTCGTAGTCCATGAATAAGTTCACCGTCTGGCCGTCGCCGTGGTGCGAGTGGATCCAGTTGGCGTAGGTGTCGGCCGACAGCGGCCAATCTGGCCACTCTTTATTACCAAACCGAAATGCAATGTCGTCAGACAGCTTGTAGTTCTTGAGCAAGATCTTGATCTTATTACAACCAGGCGGATTATAGACGTAGTTGGGACTGCGATCTCCCAGGTATTTTTCCCAGCCCTCGGCCATGATCCCAAGGTAGCCGTTGTCCTCACACCATTTGGCCAGGTCGTTGCGGTACGACAGCTCGGTATTACGAAACACTCGTGGCTTGACGCCAAACAGCTGCTTGATGCGGCGTTCGTGCTTTTGCACTTGACGTTTGAATTCTGGTACCGAGTAAAAGAACGCCAGCGAGTGGTGGTACGTGTCGGCCAGAATCTCGACTCGCCCTGTGGCGACTAGTTCTTGAAATGACTCGAGCACATCAGGTGCGTAGGCTTCAAATTGATCCAGCACCGTGCCCGAGAAACTCAAGTTAAACCGAAACTCTGGATGCGTATCAAGCAGCTGCTTGAGGATTTTGTTGGTCGGGCGGTATGATTTGTCGGCCACCTTTTCGACGATAAACCGATTGTCGAGGTCAGTCCCACTGACGTCATTAAAATATTCGGTATCTTCGCCGATATCAAATACGCGGTATTTTTTGACCCGGTATGGTTGGTGAACGTGAAAATAAGGACAAACGGTAAGCATAAACTATGATGTAGCGTATTGTACCAAATTCTGATAAAGCTGTTTCACTTTTTGGGCAGCTATTTTCCACGACATGCCCAATAGCTGCAATCGACCCTCGCTCACCATTTGCTCTCGTACCACAGGATAGCGCAGCGCACTCAAGATCTGATTAGCCATTTCGTCTACATCCCAGAAATCTACCTTGAGGGCGTGTGTGAGCACCTCGGCCACGCCAGACTGCTTACTGATCACCGACGGCGTGCCATGTTGTAGCGCCTCAAGCGGCACTAGCCCAAACGGCTCAGACACCGATGGCATCACGAACAGATCGGCACTTTGGTACATGCGATCGCGATCTTCTTCCCACAGTGCGCCAGCAAAGCGGACGTTCTCGGATAACCCCATCGAGCCGACTTGATCGATCACCTGCGTGATCATGTCGCCCCAGCCCGAGATCACAAATACCACATCAGGATCAACGTCCACCACCTTGCGCGCTGCACGCACAAAATAGTCGACCCCTTTTTGGATACTGATCCGTCCGTGATACAGCACGATCTTTTTCCCTTGCCGCTTGAGCTCGACCAAAGTTGGTAGCTGCTCGATCACATCCTCGGCGTCGCAACCGTTGTGCACCACCTCGACCTTGGCTGGATCGATGCCGTGCTTATGCACCACAATCTGCCGCGTATACTCGCTCACCGTCACCACCTTGTCGGCTAGCTCAAAAGCTTCTTTTTCGATTTTATATATATTTGGGTCGACATTATCGCTGGCGGCTTGATCATACGACGTGGCATGTACATGCAAAATCAACTGCTTGCCGCTGACTATTTTGGCCGCGACACCTGCTAGGTACGATGTCCAGTCGTGAGCGTGGATGACATCGAATTCCTCAAGCCGCGCGATCACCGCCGCCTGGGTCGCGAAGCGGTGGGCTTCTTCTAGAATTGACCTGGATTTGTAGATCGGCTGACCATGCAGGTCATAGCCGATGATAGATTCAATCAGAGTACTAGCTTGATTGTATGGACCGAAGATCACGTCGGCTTGGCGGTCAGCCACCACCAGTCGCTCGGTATCTGCAAATAG
>Ga0306870_1000194_pt1 | contig 15247 bp, 18 predicted proteins | sample AntRauMeHopE1496_FD_190435 | JGI IMG/M metagenome (GOLD analysis project Ga0306870, IMG submission 190435) | Saline lake microbial communities from Rauer Islands, Antarctica - Metagenome Hop E1 #496 (v2) (version 2) | ecosystem: Environmental > Aquatic > Non-marine Saline and Alkaline > Saline ... | reverse complement strand
CTACAGCGACTGGTTGAGCAACCGTTCCACCACTAAAGAATAGCCCTAGCCCAATCGCAGCTCCTGCGATCATAATCGAGCCTGGGATAAGTAGATCTTTCCAAATTGGGTTGGCTGTTGACTGCGGTAGTTGTGAGTGTGATTCATTCATACAAAATAAAAGTTATACCAAATAGTATACCTTGCTTGGCAGCCATACCCAACTATCCACCGCGAAGTAGTCGGCGCTTGTTGGCGGCGGCCTGCGCTTGTGATTGCCGCTTGGCTTTTTGGTCGGTGTAGCGATTCTTGGCGCCTGATTTGTCTTGTTGCCATGATCGCTCGCGCAGCAGCTTGTAGTAATTATCAAGCGTGCGCAGCTCCAGCTCGCCCGCATCGACCGCAGCCAAGACCGCGCAGCCGGCACTCTTGTCGTGGTCACAGTTGCTAAATTGGCACTCACGGGCGATCGATTCCACCTCTTCGATCAGTTGGTCATCTTGGTTAGATTCGTTTTCAACCACACTGAGTTCTCGCATGCCAGGCGTATCGATCAAATACCCGCCGCCTGCCAGCGCAAATAGTTGCCTAGTAGTGGTGGTGTGACGGCCGCGACTGTCGTCTTCACGCACGGTGTTTACCTCTTGGGTATCAGCACCCAGCAGCCAGTTGGTAATAGTCGATTTGCCTGCACCCGATGATCCCAGCAGCACAGCGGTAGTGTGCGACTCAAAATACGCCCGCATCGCCGCCAGCCCTTCGCCCGTCAGAGCGTTGGTAACATGCACTGGCACAATGTCGGCTACTTGCTGCACCTGCGCTAATTGCGACTGTAGATCCGGCGCCATATCAGATTTATTGAGAATAATCACTGGCGTGATATTGCACTGCCGCGCCAGCAGCAAGTACCGCTCCAGCCGATTCACATTGTAGTCACCATCCAAGCCCATCACAATAAATACAATGTCGACGTTGGCCACCAACACCTGTGGCTGCAGCGTCTCCTGATCAAGCCGCTCGATCACGCTAGTACGAGGCAAGACCTCGTCGATCACTGCTTGGTGATCGTCGATGAGCGAGACCGTCACCCAGTCACCGACCTTGGGATAGTCGCCGGATTCGTGAAATTCCCCCCGCACGGTGGCGAGGTACTGAACTCCAGTTTCCTTCAGCGCCACCGTGATATGGATACGCTGTACTTCGATCACTCGGGCTGTTTGCATAGATATACTATAGCAAACTATGCCCAGTACGGTAGTCGGCGAGCATCTGTTATACTAGTGACCACTAACAACTAACCGAGCAACTTATGGCCATGTACGAAGGAAATTGGAAATGTAGTGGGTGTGGTGGAGCGATTACGCAGCTTCCCTTTCAGCCCCGCAGCGAAAGCGGCCTGACCTGCCGCGACTGCTACGGCAAAAACAAAGACATCGAAAAAGCCGAGCAACCAGTCCCCTCCATGCCAACCGCCAGCGAAGCCCCTCCAATGGACGACGCGCCAGATTTCGACGAATACGCCTCGGCCTCCGAGCCAATGCCAGACGACGGCGCTTTTGCCGGACTAGAAGATTCGGCACCAGCTGACTTGGGCAGCTCGGCAGGTGGAAGCACTGACAAACCCAAAGCCACCGGTAACTGGAGCTGCTCGGGCTGTGGTGCGGCTATCACGTCACTCCCCTTCACCCCACGCGGCAACGCGAACCTCAAGTGCCTCGATTGTTTCAAGGCTAGTAAGGGATAAGCACTACCCTGGTAGCTTGCTTGGCGTTGCGGCTGTATAATTGAGTCATGAATAACCAAACCGACACTCAAACAACCCCACACCGCGTCAACCAAGTCACCACCGCGTCCAAATATTTGGCCTTATTATTGTTCATCAGCCTGCCGTTTATCGGTGGGTTTATTGGGTATCAATATGGTCTGAGTCACGGTGATAGTGTAACGACACAAACGGTACCGCCAAGCGAACCCGCACCAATAGCGCCAGAATCAGCCGACGTAGTGATCGAAGCAGTGACTGATTTCTATACCATCGACGCCATCTATCCCAACACCGCACTCGATCAAAACGGCCTGATGGCTGACTTTGTCGAGAATATCGTCGCCCAAAAGCAGACCGAGTGGCAGATCGGTGGAGAAGTGCACCAGGCGGAAATGGCCATCACAGCCGAGTTTCCTGACCGCCCAGCCGTGCAGTACGCGCTTGATATCCGTTATGCGTCGTCTGCGTCTGACCTATTCAATTCCACTTCATATGTATTTTATGTAAACGAAGCCACCGGTGGTGCCAACAGCAACACGACCGTGAACAGCTTTACGTTTAATCAAACCGGTCAAGTAACAGTCGACGATGTGTTTGCGCTCAGCGAAAATAGCGCCGACATCGGCCTCACCCGAGTGGTGCGCGACGCGGTGATTGCGCAGTATGAACTTGATGCATCACTGATCGATATGCTCGACGAAAGCCTTGGCTTGGCTTGGCTTCAAGCCGACGGGGTGACGTTTGATCCAGTTGCTTGCCAGTGTGATGGATTCTTTTTCCCGTCAAATTTTCAGACCTTTAGCCTCAACAACACTGGTGTCACCTTCACCTTTGGCAAATTCGCGATTCTGCCAGGCGTATTTTCGACGCCACATATCTTTGTACCCTGGGCAGATCTGGCACCATTTCTCACGCCTGAATTTGCCAGCCTCGCGCAAACAGCTCCCAGCATTAGTGAATACTACACGTCACAAGACCAGAGCCAGCGCTTATTTGTACTAGCAACCGAGGATCCTAGCTACGAACTAATCATCGACGGAGTCAGCACCACCGGCCTGATCAACACCGAGCGCGGCTATGGCGATGACATCGACGCCACCGTGTACATTCTCAACCACGACCAACCAGTAGCAGCCCAGCAACTATTCGTCCGCCTGACTGAGTCAACCGACACGCTGATACCGCTCACAGCTGACCGCCAGATTGACCCTGCGGGAGATACGTTGCAGGTAGTCAGGTAATTACAGCCGCAAACCAGCACTCAACCCACCCACCACAAAAACCCTAATCCCGCAGTTTCACCGCGAAACTGCGGGATTAGGGTGTTTTTACTTGCTACTAGGTGGGATGAGATTTCTACTTTCACTATCTTTAATTAAAAAGCGTACCTTTTATCGTAGTTAACCGCCTTTGTAAGGTTTCTGGAAACGCTATATGGTCATCTTGAAAAATTAATTCGTACTGAGGATTTTCATTTAAAGTTAGTACCATTTTTTTAAAACTGGAGAGGGTGTGTAACAATTCTTGTCGTGTACTTGTAGCATTCTCATTAATAGCTCTTTCATAGCTTTGCAATAAATTATCGACAGCTTTTTCATATATTTCTTTAGAAAAACTCTTATCAAAATCCTGCAATTGTTTTTTTGTTACACTAGAGTAGAGAAGAATTCCCTGCTGTTCAAAAAGTGGCACCATGAATTTTTCCAATCCGTCCATGGAGTATTTAGTATCTTCCGGATCATCGTTATGTAAGAAAACCTGAATTGCACTTAGGATTGAATCAAAATTTTGTCTTATTTCTGGTTCGTATTGACTACTTTCCTCGCTATATATTACCGAACGAACTTTTTTCGTATCTAGTCTAGAGAGTAAATCTTTAATATTTTGAAGTGTTATGTAATCCTCAAATTGAATATCATGAACTTTCATAAGTATTTCAATGACACTACACTGATCTCCGCTCAGACTAACTGTAAATACAGATCCTAGGTCAATATCAAGATCCATTACATCAGCGTCTTCAAATGTATGAAGTTTTGCACGATCCTCCATTTGCCATTTTAAGTCGGCCGTTTTTGCATCAAAACAAGAATACGTACATGAGTAAGACATAGTATTTATTTGTCGACTTTACAATAAACATTATATTTAGTCAATGTGTTAAAACCACGAGGCCTCGCCTTGGGGTTTAAGACAGAAAAATCTCCTTGCGGAGATTTTTCTTACGAGCTGCCCGACAGGGATTCGGTCACCTTTGCATCACTATATTGTTCGACTTCGTCTCCAATCTAGTGTGCGACGCGACCCCGCCGCTTCTGTGCAACATAAATAGATATTTATGTTGGCTTCGCCAGAAGCTTTTTTCGAATCCCTGTCGGGGCGAGCAAAATGCAAAGAACCCAAAGCTTACGCTTTGAGTTATTGCTTTTGCTGGCCGTCTCGGGCCAGAACCGTTTGATAACATTACCCCGCTTGACCGATTTACTATTCCAGAATTACCTATTTCGACGCGTCTCGTGCACCTTAAAAAGTTACAAAAGTGACACATTTATCAATATTTCAAAATGTTACAGCGTACTGTAATATTCCACTTTGATTGTTATAATTAGCGATATGGATTTACTTAAAATCAGTAGCGACTACAAGCAAAAGGCGGATAATTTTTTATCCCTGTCTAGTCTGTCTAATGTATTGGCTAAATATGGAAAAGTTGAATACGAAGGTGCTTATGCAGGCAATGTCATGTTTCATGGTGATGTTGATATTAAAGTAATTCGTGAGTCTGATTTCACTCAAGACGAGATGTTTATCATTTTGAAAGATATTTATGATTCATGTGGAGAAAACTTTAAAAGTCTATTTATCAAAGCCGACTGGGACGATCCGAGGCTTGGACAACAATTCCCTTACGGTAAATATATAGGACTGAAGACATACCTAGATGATGAACGTTGGAAGTTTGATATTTGGTTTATTTCTGAGGCAGAAGCGAGGCGTGAACGAGGTAACCTTGATATCAGCAAAGTCACATTAAGTGATGCACAACGTGAAATAATTCTTGAATTCAAACAGCACAGAAAGAACCATGGCCTTAAAGTAGCTGGCCAAGAAATTTATGAAGCGGTATTAGAAAAGGGATTCACTAACCCTGAAGAATATTTTAAGTAAGCAATATGGTTTTAATTAACAAATGGCACGACATGCTCAACATGCCAAAATACGACGAAGCGTGGCATAGACAAGATATGGCAGACGAACTAGCTGAATATCAGGAAGCCGAACGATTTATAGACACCTGGAGTGAGTTATCTGACGTCGTATATACTTACACTCGTGCCAGGTGGTCTAGGCACACGACGATTAACTTCCCACTTTCAAGAATCAGGCTTTTAATCGGCATCTTATACATGTTCCCTAAATACACTCTACGTTGGAGATTTTTTAGAGCACTTGGTCATGAGTTTGATAAAAACCTTAATATCTCAGAAGTTCGCAATCCAAAGAAAATTGCCAAACTCAAGAATATTGCAGAAAAATATAATCTAGACCCTGAGTTATTTACACAAAAAGCACAATCGTTGCTGAAGAATCGAATATTACTTAAGTAACTAAAAGGTAGCAAAGATTCTTTTATCAACAGAATCAATCCTGATCTTGTTTCCATAAGGCATTGGGATTTGTGGTTCAGTATGGCCAAAATCCATATTCTGCACAATTGGCATATCTTTGTTGTAGGCTCGAACAGTTTTTATTATTGTTTCCTGTTGCTCTTTTCTATAAGCAACTCGTTCTGCTGGAGTTCGAGGTTTATCAAACTCTCGTGCCTTGGCACGGCCGACAACTATTCCCTTCACTCTTTCCAATATCCCCCGCTCTCCTAAAGCTCGGAAGAATCGCATTACATAATCAGCCGTTGGAATTTCTTCAGACGTCTCCATCATGAGAATAATGTTTCTAAATTGCTCGAGACTCGGAATCTCTACCCCGTGACGCAACATTTCATCGACTGATTCGACACATCCTCCCCACAGCAAACCTGCTCCGTTTTTATCTCCATCCCATGACCAACCCTCATTTGGCTCGTATTCTCGCTCTTTTTCTAATTGAGATTTATCACCCCAGTCAAGTCCAATATCATTGAAAAATTCACTTGGTAATAATTCAAATTCTCCTTCATCAAACAACGCATGCTTTATGTACTTTACAGTGTACTGGTTCATTTCTTTTTGATGAGCAAACTGAGTAAATAATGCTGCGCCGTAAAATGACGGAATATCATTTAAGAATAAAAAGTTACAAAAATGAGAATTATCACTATAGCCAAAGAACGGCTTTGGACTATTTGCAAAAGGTTCCCTTGGTAGATTCTTAATATAAGTGACTTGAATATCTCCGCCCAAAGTTGAAATGACGGCTTTGATGGTAGCATCAGAAAACGCAGCAATCAAATCATCGGCTTTTTCTTGTAGAGTAGCATCAAGCTGAGCAGTAGCTGGATACATAACTGGCTCCAGTTCAAATACTTCACGAATGCGCTTAAGTCCTAACTCATGAACGTGTGGCCACACAGCCGAAGCAGCGAAACTCGGCGACGCAATTGCCACTTTATCTCCTTTCTTTAATTTAGTTAGTTTCTGCATATTCTTAATGATTACTAACTACGATAACATTTTCATCTTCAGTTGGTTCTTCAAACATATCAATAGTTTGTTGGACCAATCCCCTACTCACGACTGACCTTGTTGGATTCTTCTGATTTTCTTCCCAACGTTTAAAAACTGTGTCTGTACTACATTTTATATAAATTACTTTGGTGTCTGCACCAACGGACTTTGCTACGTCCCGAAGTTTATCTCGACTAGTTACTGTCTGATTGGTTGAATCATACAACACATTGTTTCCAGAAATTAACGCTTGTCTAACCTGATCGTATGATTCATTAAAAATGATAGCCCATTCTTCTGCACCTGGGAGTGCATTAGCATCCCAATCAAAACCTTGGACTGAGAAAATATCATCAATAGCGACCACTTTCACATCTGTGGCTGATTGAAGTTGTCTTACAACATAAGATTTACCAGAATACGGTAAACCACACAAAATAAAAAGGGTCTTTTGTGAGTTCTGTATTTTTGAAATCAAATTATTCAAAGTTTGCATATGACCATTATATATAAAGATGGCCCGGGAATCACTTTCGTGATCCCGGGCCATTTGCTCAAAGTGAGCGTAGCAGTTGTTCCGCTCGCGTTTCCGCCTCTTTGACATACACCGTGTAGTCGGGGATCCTGGTAAAGACACCCTCAGACAAGACATACACCAAATCGAGCTTAGCCGTTTCGAGGAAGTACCGGTCGTGTGACACAAGGATGATAGTCCCCTTATATGTCTCAAGTGCCTCCTCTAATGCCTCGAGCGCATCGAGATCCAGATGGTTTGTCGGCTCATCAAGCAACAGTGCGTTTACCGCAGTAGCTGCAAAAATCGCTAACAAAAGACGAGCTCTTCCACCTGGACTCAAGTTGCCGACTGACTGGCGGATTTGGTTCTCAGAAAGGTCAAACTTCACAAGGTGTGAAAAGGTCTCCTGAGGACCATACCCAGTTCGCTTCATGGTACACGCAAGCACTGTTTCTTCACGAAGAAGACTTTCATTAAACTACGGAGGCAAGGCCTCCGTAGTTTAAAAGGCCTCCGTAGTTTAAAATTGCGACATCGTTACTGCTCGTAAAGCCTAAGGATTTTAGGTGCTGAGCAGAAAATTTTTCTGGTGTGCCAGTAGATTTAATTTTTCCAAAAACTTCCTTCAGAGCACCTGTCTTTAATACTGTTGGGTATGCCATATTAGTACAGTCTGAGTATTAGAAATAAGTAAGCTCGGAATCCGAACCCATCTCAAACTTGCTGCCCGACAGGGATTCGAACCCCAATTGACGGTACCAGAAACCGCAGTCCTACCATTAGACGATCGGGCAATTGTTGATCAGCTGTACTGATCGCTACATCTATTCGTCACTACTCTGGTGGCACAATAATGCCAGAAATTAGGATAGATTCAAGTCACCTGTTCCTTTTGGTGCGATTGTGGCTCGACTAATTCGCCTGGTGTGTGCACCCAACCACACAAACCTGTGCCAGTTGCGACAGTGTATTCGATCATCTGGGTGTTCTTTAGCTTCTTGAGCCTGATGAATGTCCGGGCGGCACCAAGCGGGCTAAACGGCCGCGGGCTGCACACGTGCGCGATGAACAGACTCATAAATACAGCGTGTGACACCACAACTACGACGGCATCGTCTGGTAAGCGCTCGATGTTTTGCTTGGCGGTGGCGATACGGTCGCGGATCTGCGCGTAGCTCTCCCCTACCCGCACCAATCCCAAATACCACACACCATAAAACAACAGTGACTTGTAGTGTCGGTGCGTAAAGCCAGTGAGGCTGGCTGGGCGGATAAGTTCCTTCAGCGAATGATCGATGCTGGGGATCAGGTCTATTTGGTCAGCGATCAAGCTGGCCGTCTGTAGTGTGCGCACCAGCGGGCTAGCTACCACGTGCGTGACGCCAACCGATTGCAATCGCGCTCCTGCAGCCACCGCCTGCTTGCGGCCGTTGATCGACAGTGGCGTATGCTCGGGCTGATGGCGCTTGGCGACATTCTCACTAGTTTCGCCGTGGCGGACAAAGATTACTTTCATGGTTATTTCTCACCTAGTTCCATAATTGCGATCTCTAGTGGAAGTTGGGGAATAGGCGAACGACTGACTTGCTCGGTTGCCTTGAGGAACCGCAGCAACAAGTGTGAATTGATGGCGGTATCGCCGCTGGCGATAGTGGCGATCAGCTCGGCGGTGTCGGCTCCAAAATTCGCTAGGATTTGATCCTTATTGCTTGGCTGGTTGCGTACCAACATCACCGCTCGGATATGATCAAGCAGCAAGCGGGCGAACAGCTTGATCTCGACCTGGGCTGCTACTGCCACGGCCACTGCCTGCAGCGCAGCATCTGTGTTTTTCTCGTGCAGGGCGCGTAGCAGTGCTTGCATGGTAGCGACTTTGGGTGCGCCGATAATGGCAGCGACCTCGTCGGCACTGCCGATAGTATCGCCCGAGGCCATGATGACTTTCTGAGTCACACCCAGCGCATCACGAAATGATCCGTTGGCTGCAACCGCGATCAGGTCAGCGGCGTCGGGACTGAGTTCGAATCCTTCTTGTTTGGCGACATCGGTGACTGTGGTCGCCAGTACCGCGCGCGACGGTGACCTCATGGTAAACACCTGGCAGCGAGACAAGATCGTATCGAGCAGCTTGTCGACCTCGGTGGTTGCAAGGATAAACACCACGTGCGCTGGTGGCTCTTCGAGGGTCTTAAGTAGCGCATTGAAGGCTTCTTTGGTGAGCATGTGCACCTCGTCGATGATGTAGACTTTTTGCTTTGATTCGTACGGCAGTGTATGTACGGCTTCCTTGAGCTCGCGGATGTCATCGATTCCACGGTTACTAGCGGCATCGATCTCGTACAAATCCATTGGCTTGGTACCGATCGCAGCAGCAAAAATCCGCGCCAAGGTGGTTTTGCCCGTCCCCCTAGTACCAGAAAACAGCAAGGCGTGTGGGATCTCGCCTTTTTTGATCGCACCTTCAAGGACGCTGACGATGTGATCTTGGTCTCGTACTTCGGCAAAGGAACTCGGGCGGTATTTACGGTACAATGCGCTGGTGGTGGACATAGTGGCTCTAGTATAACAGAAAACAAAACAGCGGCAGCTGGTGGCTGTCGCTGTTTTGGGTCGATTCGTAGTTAAGCCTTCTTGGCTGGCGTTTTCTTGACAGCTTTTTTGACAACTGCTTTGGCAGCGCCGGCGACTGCCCCTTTGGCGGCAGTTTTGGCGACTGATGTGGTGGCTTTCTTGACGGCAGTTTTTTTGCTTTTTCCAAGCTTCTCGATCTGCTTCCAGTGGTCTTGCATTTCGGTCGCAAATTCTTTGAGGTCTTTTTTGGTTGCACCCTTGGCGGTGGCGTACGTACCAGCTACGGTCGCGATCAACTCTTCGTATTCCGCCGTTGTCATCGCTTTGGCGTCCTCCAGTTTCTCCAGGACCTCAGCCTTGGCCTTAAGCGCCCAGCTTTTTACTTGCTTGCGATTCTTGGTGGCGTTGTTGCTACCATACAGGAAGTACGCACCAGCGGCGGCCACCGCGGCCGCTGTTAGTCCGACCCCTACACCGATTTTCTGGTTGTTAGTGATTTCTGTTTTCTTTGATTTTTTGGTTGCCATATATTATTTATATTACCTGTTGACTATTAATCGTCATCGCGACTACGTCTTGGCTTGTGTCTGGTTCCGGCCATAAATCCCATGATTCTTGCGATCATACCACCATTGTACAACAATGCTCGAGCGTGAGCGACGTCATCTGCAACCTGTTCGCTTGCTAGTTCAATCCGGTCGATGATCCGCCTAAGGCTCTTTACCAGCTTGTACACTTGAACCAAAATCAAACATACCAGCAACGAGAATACTACCGTCGCAATACTAGCGATAACAAAAAAGATGTTCGCGTGCAAGATTTCATTCATAGGTATAGTGTAGCAGTTTGTGCACGAACTGTTTGCTAGTTTGGGGAAAAGAAAAAGCCGGGCGCGAACGCCCGGCTCTATATTCAATGATGCCAAACTGGATGTTTTGGGTTATCCAATATAGCCTGCAAGTCGAGGCTGACTTCATGCCGGTGAGCCGCTGACAACTCACCGATTTCCTGTGCCAAAAAGTGTGACGTTGTCAGATACTGATCATCACTCATCGCAAAAATCAGTTCCTGCAACCAATCCTTTGACCGAGCAACTTCAGCCTCCGATGCGCCTCGCTCAGGGTACAGCCGTGCCACAGCCTGCTTGAAACGCACAACCAACAGCTCGTCTGCAGTAACCGGCTGATGCTTGGCGGCTTTAAGTAAGGCAGCCAAATCAGGGCGCACTGGTGTAAGTTTCATTACGAATCGTTTAGTCATTTGTAACCCTCCTAGGTTCAACACTCTTCATAGAAAATACCAGGATTATAATAACTGCGCAAGATACCGGTGCACTACCTGCTCGATTTCCTCGGGGGTGTTTTGTGCCATCAACTCTGAACGTAATGCGGCGGCACCGGGGAAACCGTTAATGTAGCCCTTGTAGTGCTTTTTCATGATGGCGAAGTTTTTGAAATGCAGCAACTCGGCAAATAGCTTGGTGTGTTCGACCAGCACCAACAGTCGCTCTTCAAGGGTGACGAACTCAATTCCCTCTTCGGCGGCTGCAGCCTCGATCAGCTCACCGCGATCGACACCGCTGGTTGGGAGCGCTGTCAGGTTGTACGGCAGTCGCTTGGTCGGGTGGAAAAACCACGGATTGCCAAACAGCGCCCGACCAAACATCACCCCGTCAGCACCAGACGCAGCTGCTTTGGCGTGCCCGTCAGCCAGCGACGTCGCGTCGCCGTTACCAATGATAAGTGTGTCGCTTCCCAGCTGGTCACGTAGCTCGACTACCCATGCCACTCGGTCCCATTTGGCTGGGACCTTGCTCATTTCTTTGCGGGTGCGAGCGTGAATGGTCAGGACGGCCGGCTGCTCGGCCAGAATTGCTGGGACCCAGGTGTCCACCTCGTCGCGGTGGTACCCTAGGCGGGTTTTGACTGAGACCGGCAAGTCGCCCGCACCGCGCTTGGCCGCCCTGATCACTGCCCGCGCGTGGTCAGGGTTTTTGATCATCGCGGCCCCACAGCCCTGCTTTTCAATCGTCGCCGACGGGCAACCCATGTTCAGGTCAACGCCGTCAAACCCCAGCTCGGCTGCCAGCCGCGCGCCGGCTTCCATGTATTCTGGGTTACTGGAAAACAGCTGAGCAACGATTGGTCGCTCTTCCTCAACATAAATAAGGTCAGCCATCAGCTTGACCTTGCCCTCGGGCGTCGCACGCATCAGGCCATCGGCCGCGACGAATTCCGTCCACATCACATCAGGCCCACCGACGGTGCCATCAGCCCGGGTGTGCGCCGAATACTTGGCAATCATCCGCCGAAACGGTGCGTCGGTGACATCAGCCATCGGCGCTACGACCATCATGGGCCTTCGAAGTTCTTGCCAGAAGTTCATAGTTGTGGCATTGTACCTGAGTAAGTTCTAAACGCAACCATGAGGAGTTTAAAATGCGTTACGTTATTGCGATACTGTTCTTGCTAGTCGGGGGCTTTTGCTTCTGGCAGATTACCGAACTGCTCAGAGACGGAATTCTGCCACTGTGGCTATGGGCTTTACTTGTTCTGGCCGGAATATGCTTGGTCGGGTTTGTCGCTTACCTGCGCTTTTTGCAGACGAGGTCTGACCCAGACGATGAGATCAATTCATTTGATCACCAATAGCTCACTCACCCGCCGCGTCATCCGATGCGGCGGTTTCTATTTCTGCTGTTTCGTCGACCACCTCTGGCTGCGCGACTTCATTTTCTTCTGTTAGAACATCAGTTTCAGTTGTAGTAGCTACAGCACCCTCACCTTCCACCAGCTCAATCTCTGGAACCTCGATATCGGCTGGGTCGCCTTCCCTGCTGACGAATACTTTGTTGCCAAAGCGTAGGTCAATATAAGCAAAATTGTCGGGCACCAAATCAGCGTACTGCGCTGCACTGCGGATGGTTTGCAGATTGTCGATGGTTTGCTCGGGCGTAAGAGTGAGTGAGACCTTGAGCTCGCCGCCACCTGATAGCTCTACAAATGCGTCGCGCGCTTGATCTAGCTCGATGGTGGCCACTGGCCAGCCGATCTGCTCTAAGTCACCTACCAGCTGCTGCAGCAAGGCAAAGTCGCCCGCGTCGGTAAACACCACGCTTGTGCTGGCTGTCTGCCCCACCTGCATGTAGCGCGTATACGCCCCACCAAACAACGCAGGCGCGGCCGCAAACCCGTAGCCGTTGTTATCCAAAAATACGCACTGATCACGACTGGCAACATCGCACCACAGCGCCACTGGCTCGAATTCGGCCAGGGTAATCAATAGCGTGGTGCCGTCGCGCTCGATGATCGGATCTTTGACCCGCGGAGTTTGGGTGAGGATATCTCTGATCTCGGCCTCAGGATACAGCCAGGTAAACTCGCGCGGGATAAACCCAATGTACTCGCCCTGCAGCTGCGCTTGCACCGTGGTAGCGATATTGGTATGCGAGATCGTCTCGCCACCGACCACCCGCACTTCGCTGATGGTGACCATAGTCGCCCGCGTGCCGTGCCATACACCGTACAAAATCAGCCCAATCAAGGCAAAGACCCCAAACCCAATGGCAAGGTTTTTGATCAGCTGTTTGGTTTCGTGTGTCATGTTGTCTGGCGATTATAGCAGACGTGTCCGCGGTGAAAAACTTTTAAGACACGAGTCAAGCTCTCCACTCGCTAATCGATTTTGCGTCAAGAGCCCTTACGGGTCATTGACCCTGCAATCGGCTCCGTGAGGTCTAAAAAGTATTCCGCCGCAGACCCTTACCCAATCTGATCCTTCCCAAAGAACGGTCGCAGCACCTCAGGGATCTTGATCGTTCCGTCTGCCTGCTGGAAATTCTCAACCAGCGATACGAGGATACGCGGCGTCGGGATAGCGGTTGCATTTAGTGAGTGGGCGTAGCGCAACGTTCCATCATCAGCTCTATAACGAGTATTAAATCTTCTCGTTTGATAATCGTGGTAGTAAGATGCACTACCGATCTCGCGATACGTGTTTTCTTTTGGTACCCATAGCTCAGTGTCGTACGAACGAACATGTGCTCCCTTGAGATCACCAGTACATATTTCTAGCTGTCGATATGGAATTCCGAGTGATTCAATGAATTCTTCAGTATTTCGATTTAATTCCTCGTGAAAATGTGCAGACTTCTCATGACTAGCTTCACATAAAATCAACTGTTCCCACTTGAAAAATTCATGCACACGAATTAGTCCTTTTACATCCTTACTGTGACTACCAGCCTCTCGTCGGTAGCATGGTGAAAAGGCAAGGTATCGCTTTGGTAAATCACTTTTTTCCAAAATTTCGTCACTATGGTATGCCATCATTGATACTTCAGAAGTACCAGTCAGATAATCGCCATCTTGAGTTTGAAACAAATCATTAGCATCACCTGGTAGATGGCCTGTACCATAAAAATGTTGCTTACGTACAATTGAAGGTGCGATCACTGGATTAAAATCACGCTTCAGGAAAAATTCTCTGGCATAGTTCCAAATTGCCCAAGATAATAACGCGCCATCATTCATTAAGAAATAACCACGGAAACCATGAGCTTTTGTACCTCGCTCAAAATCAACCATTTTGTGTGCGGTCATAAGTTCAATATGATCTTTCGCCTCAAAATTGAAAATTGGTTTTTCTCCCCAAATTTTTACCTCGACATTATCGTCCTCCCCTTCGCCGTCTGGAACAGACATATCAGGAACGTTGGGCACATTCAACATTATGGCCTGCCATTCTTGCATAATTGGCTTGAGCTGCTCTTCGTCTTTTTGGATATCAGCTTTGATGACAGACAACTGCTCGATCAGCCCAGACCGCACAAATTCACCCGCGGTCGGTACTTGCTCGCCCAGCTTGTTTTGCTCAGCTTTCTTTTCTTCCATCGCTTGCATTACTGCGCGACGGGAATCATCAATAATCATTAAGCGGTCTAAATCAACGACAATTTTTTTCTTCTTGGCCGCGAGCTTGACGATGTCTAAGTTTTCGCGAATGAATTTGATATCTAACATTAAGTGAAAATAATGGGCGTAGTGATTATATTTTACTTACTTCGATAGGCGCCCCTTTCCTTGGGCGACTAGCCGAAGCATCACCACGCTGGTTTCTAATAAGTCACCTATAAGTATACACGAATCCTGCCATGATAAAATAGTGATAATGAATTTCCCAATCCACGAACTGACCCCCGGCGAATTCCCCCTGCGCCTGAACGAGATCCCGCAGCCGCCCAAGCAGCTCAACTACCGCGGAGTGATGCCTGGCAGCGAGCTGAAGTTGCTGACTGTCGTCGGTAGTCGCAAGTATACGACCTATGGCAAGCAGTGCGTGGATCATCTGATCGGTGGGTTGCGTGGGTATCGCGTGGGGATTGTGTCGGGCTTAGCACTCGGGATCGACTCGCTCGCGCACGAGGCGGCACTGGAGAACAATCTGTATACCTTAGCGATCTTGGGTGGCGGGATAGATGACAAGGTCATCTATCCCGCCACCCACAAGCCACTGGCCCGCCGCATCCTGGAGGCTGGTGGCGGCCTAATGTGCGAACACGATCCACACACTAAGCCAGCCCACCGCGGTGCCTTCCCCGAGCGCAACCGCCTGCAAGCTGGTATCAGCCACGCTACGCTACTGATCGAAGCAGCGGAGAAAAGCGGCACCCTGATCACCGCCCGGATGGCGACCGATTACAACCGCGAGCTACTGGTGGTACCAGGCAGCATTTTCAGCCGCCAGCACGAC
>Ga0306870_1000193_pt1 | contig 15360 bp, 20 predicted proteins | sample AntRauMeHopE1496_FD_190435 | JGI IMG/M metagenome (GOLD analysis project Ga0306870, IMG submission 190435) | Saline lake microbial communities from Rauer Islands, Antarctica - Metagenome Hop E1 #496 (v2) (version 2) | ecosystem: Environmental > Aquatic > Non-marine Saline and Alkaline > Saline ... | reverse complement strand
TGGGGAGTCCAAACCCTAGTAATCACGCACCTTAACAGAAATTTAAGAAAATAAAAACCCCCTGTAAAACACTACTAAAACAGGGGGGTAACAAACATAAATAAACACTACTTTATTCTATTTCACTCTATATTTTGTCATTGTAATAGCCTTTACAAAGACTTTTAGTCGTTTAATCGGGGATTTCCTCTATTGGAGAGTATTTATAATGGAAATACCATAAAATTGCCTTTGATATAAACTTTTGACTTTTTCAAGGCTCTTTCTATCGCAATATATGCTACATCTAGCCTTTCGGCTAACATTTTCTTGTCTTTATAGACTAAACACTCTTTATTTTGGGTATTTATTACTACGTAATTCATATTTTTGTCTTTTTAGTAGTTCTCTAATATTACTCCTTCCTTCGTAGGGACAAACACGTCCATATCCCATCCTGTTATCTCCTTATTCCATTTTTCAATGTTAGGATGGCTTAATGCTATACCCATATATGATCCATTTTCTTCTCCTGTTACATAAACGATTACTTCTGGGTCTTCTTTATGTACCATAATACATGGAAAATTGATCTTTGGCTCTGTTGTGTTGTTTGTTCTTGTTACTTTCATAGCTTGTTTAGTTTTCTGTTAGTATCTTCTCTCGCTCAATAACTGTTTTAAACTTGTTGTACTGCTGTTCAATAGACTGTATGTTATCTAGCTGTGCTAAGTAGTTTAAGACCGCCATGAGTCCGTCAAATTGGTTTTCTTTTGTCATATCTTGGGGATGCCATAGCTTAGTGGTTTCTACTATTGTTCCATACATGAATAGTGATTCTATGTTATTAATTTCATTCATATTGTAGCCAGTTACCTTTTTGACTTTTACTTCATCAGGGATGTTGTCCTTACCTGTGGCTTCATCACAAAGTTTAGACCAATAGGTTTCATTATTACATAGGTTTCCAACGGCACACATTGTACAGTCCATTGCGTTCAATTCTCCCTTGTTAAAGGCATTATAAAGTTTTGTTGCTGACTCTTCAAATCTTTTTGTTGTGTTCATGGCTTGTGTTTTTACTGTTCTTATTCTCTCGCATTTGTTATTAAAAAACCATTTATAGTAGCCGTTGGATTTAACAGTTTAATCAACCCTTATGTTGAACTACTATAAATAGATAAAATGTAGATGGGAGTCGAACCCATACTTGTTGACTGATTTGTTTATGCAACTATCCAAATTTGGGATGAGCTTTAGCCGTTTGCTTACTACATTTTTACTGTAAATTGTTTGCCTAAGTGTAGTGGGTTTGCACACTCTCCAACCTTATTACAATTAGTTGACACACTCTCCGTATTCAAGGCTTAACGGTTTCTCTTTTACAAAGATACAACTCTTATGTGGTATCTAAACTGTTTTTAACTTATATTTAACTGTTCTTAGTCTGTCATTAAAATTAATAATCCAGTAAAGAAAATTGTGCATATTGATATAAAAAGTACTAAAATTATTGTAAGGCTTCCCCCTCCATAGTTTACTACTTTTAATTCCTGTTTGTTCGTCTCTGCATTAAACAGAATTATGTTTTTGTCCTCTGTCTCTACCATCTTATATACTGGGGCTTGTTCGGCTTGTTTAGATAGCGCAAAGGTTGTTTCTTCGGGGTTCTGTTCATAAATCATAGTATCGTTACTACATCCTGTTAGGACTGCTAATAATGCCCCTAATAATAAGTATTTTCTCATGGTGTTTTGGTTTTTATAGTGCGTAAAATTCTTTTAATTGCTTTAGTTCGTTCTCTTGTTCTTCTGTGTTGCTCCCTCTGTTTTTGTCGTACTGTATAGATGCTTTTAAAGTATCTCTGTGTAGTTCAACGTGAAACAAACTTGCATCAGATTTGAAATTGTATTTTTTCATAGTGTTTTAGTTCTCTGTAAAGATACGGTTATTAATTGGTTATTATTCTTAATTGTAAGTTAAACTTTTTTACTGTTCTCCTTTAAATAGTACCCATACTGAAAAGACTATAAGCATAAAGGCTATTAGGTAAACCATAGGTTTTTAATTATTATCCCCAAAGATATTTGTTTGTACCTTTGAGGATTGATTAATTTTCTGTTTTACTCTTCCTCTTCTTCCGCTATTCCTAGCATCTCATAAAGCCACTCTTCATCAAACCAAAGCAAATCATTCAAATGTCCTTCCTCTATTCCATCGGGGTATAGTTCCTCTATAAGACTGTCAAATTCTTCGCCCTTGCCCTCGTTTAAAATAGTCTCTTGCGTGTCTACTGCTCCGTTCCACGCTTTAAAGTCTCTTAATGTCAAATTGTCGTTTGTTACTATCATAGTGTTTATTTGTTTCTGTAAAGATAATACTATTTACTGGTTATAGTTCCCAATACTAAGTTAAAGTTTTATTTCGGTTCTTCTCATCTTCTCGCCCCTTAATATATACCTTACACTCGCTCCCCTTTGGACTTTTACGTACCTTATGCCTAATTTGTTTAACTGTCTTGTTAACTCTATTGGTGCGCCTGCATATAGTTTTACTGCTTCTCTTGCTTGTTGGTCTAATGTTATAAAGTCCATAGATAGTGTTTATTTGAGGTTAGAAAAAATAAAGGTTTAACCGTATAACCTTAAAGGACTACCTTTTTTGCTGTATCTCGCTCAATGCTTTCAACTGGGTTTCATCGAATAACGACTCTAAATTTTTAGACTCATTTTGAACTGCTCTGTATATTTTCATTGCACTTTCATTTATAAAGTTACCTTCAAAATTATCTTCATCAAAAGTATCATATCCAAAATTTCCGCAAAAGTCCTCAAAATCTTCTGAATAGTCTATATTTAAACAGGATAAAACATCGTAGGCTTTTGGGTGAAACTTTCTTTTTTTGGTTGGTGTCAATGCTTTGGCTAGTTCTTCAGTGTTATGAATAGAGTCACCAAAATCAAAATAAAAACTATGCTTATCATTTGTCAACGTAACAGAATAAATATTTCTCACGTCCTTATCAGTATCAAAATGAAAACCACGTCTCAAAAACTCAATTTTAATATCTGTTTTAGTATCTGCTAAAAATTGCATCGCTTGAAATTCGTACTCACTAACTTTTTTAGCTAGGTTTAATTGCTTGTTGATTTTTGTTTGATCTGCGTTTCTAAATTGTGTTTTCATAGTGTTTTATTGTTTTTGTTCCTTACAAAGATAAGGCTAATTATTAGATAATTCTGTTAATACTCTCTTAAAAGTTTACTAAATCTTGCGAAGACTAAAACCGCTATCCCTCCACAAATAAAATATATTCCGCTATAATTCGCCTGTGTAATTAGATAAGATCCTATTGAGATGAGGATAAAAAAGGCTATTACTGCAATGTAATTAATATTTCTCATAGTGTTTTATTTTTTAGTTCGTTACAAATATAAGGTAGTTTATACGATACTACCAAACGTTTAACGTTCTTTTAACTTTTAAAGGCCAAACTCAAAGGCACATTTTATTTCCCCATCCTTATATAATGGGTTGTAGTCGCTACCTTCGTAAAAATCCCCTGTATCAAAAAAGCCACTGTTTACAGCTTCTTTAAACTCTTCTATTACTGCGATTACTTCGGCTTCATCTCCTTTCGTTGGATGCTCATAAAGGTCGAACTTTTGCCCTAATTGGTTTATAAAGCTATCAAGTAAGAAAGGATTTAAAGCCATTAATTTAGTGTGATTTACTTTTGTCATTATAGTAGTGTTTTAGTTCATTACAAAGATACGACCAACAAAACGATATTATTCTTAATAAAATGTTAAACTATTGAAAAGATTTAATTGTTAACATCTTGTTAAACAGTCTTTAAAAACTATACTTATACCTTATCTTTGTAAAGAATTAAAAGCGATACGCTTATGAAATAAAAAACTTTTTTGAGCTTAAAAAATAGTCTGGCTTTGAGATAGAGTCGAAATAGTAGACTCCAACTTACAACAGGTTTAAATACTTTGTGATAATATTAACATTTTATAATGAGGTTCGTCGGAGTCTACTCTTCCCGTATTGGTGCTATACGTCGCCCTTTGTTCTTATACAAAGATAAGGATAAACCCCCAATTAAGGAGGTTTTGTCTTGTCAATAGTTTGTTAAGATATTGCCTTTCTTCCCTTAGTAGCAAATTCTTTGCTTCCGTATTTGCTTTTTATTTGGTCTAAACTTTTACCACTTTTTGCTTTTTGTTTATAGCCTTCTGGGGAGAAATACCAAACTTTCTTTTTTCCTGCAAACCTAGCTTTATTTTTGCCTTGAATAACTATTGCATTTATTGCGTCTTTCTGTCTATAGGTCGCTCCCTTCTCGTTATCCTCTAACCATATAAAAGAGCCAACAAAACTCACTTTGACATCATTAAGACTGTCAAATATTCTGACTTCATTGTTATAAAATTGCTCCGCATTGAAAGGCTGTTCAAATCCCTTTGAAGGTCTAAAGCTTTTAAACTGGTTAAACATATAAATAAAATCTTTGTTCGTTCCTCCTGTGTCTGGATGCAGTTTTAAACATAGCTTTCTGAATAGTGTTTTCGCTTCGTCTAATGTCTTGCAGTCGTTAAAATAATTCATCTTAGTAGTGTTTTAAAGTTAGATACTCCAAGCCAAACCAATGGCTTGAAGCGTTTAAAAGGGTTTAATACCATGCTTCAATGTCGTAAATGTCAAATGCTAGGTTTTGAACCTCTGTTAGTTGGTTTTGCAATACCTCGGACTTCTTACTACCTTCAGGATATTGACGTAATATTTGACAAAACAGTTCCCCTATTTCATCTCGTGTTTCATCTTGTGATAACAAACCCATCTCTAAATTATCCTCTAGTGTTAAAATATCGTTTACAATTATACTCATCTTAGTAGTGTTTTAAGGTTAGATACCGCCCCCCAAACCAATGGGGAACGGCGTTTAAATGGTGCTTTAGCCGTTGTAATTGGCATCAATCCAATTCAATAGGGTTTTTTGGTTGCCTCTATCTAAAGACATATAAAACACGTTGAACACTGCTTTCGCTCCGTGATCTGCATAGAAGCCTTTAAACTTGCTTTCTAAATGGTTGGCTATGCTACCATCCCATACAAGGCTTATAAAGTTGTGAGGATAGTTAAAAGAAAATACGATTGTTTTGTGGGCTAAATCCATAGTGTTAAAATTTTGTTAAATTATAGGTGGCTAGTGTTGCCCCCTTTCTGATACAAAGATACAATAAGAGGTTACATATTAAACCCTAACAACTGTTAAGACATTGTTAAAACTTTATAGGGGGTGGGTGGCCCTTTGGAAATTTTAACTAAACTTTATGACTTTTTGTTTGGCCAGCTGGATTTTTTTACGGGGGGGTGGGGGAAAAATTGAAAAAAGTTTGGGGGCTTTTGCTATGGTCCCCCGTTCCTGTTTCTCGATTACTAATTTCTCGATTATGAAAAAAAATTTTTAGTAATTTTATTCTAGAGTTTTTAAATCATTTACAATATCCTTATATATGCTTAATCCTTCTTCTATTCTTATTCTATTCCAATCCCCTATAAATATTGCAGTGTCTAAACGCATGTTTAAAAAGTCAATTTCTTTCTCTATTTTTTTATTAGGTCTTCTTTTGTCATTTTATTTCTCGTTTATTAATTTTGCTAACAGTATGTAAAAACACATTAAAACGTTTTTTACACTGGTGTTGTGTGGCATTAAAATCGACAGTATAAATATATAATATTTAGAATAAAATTTGTAATTTTAAAGAATGAAAACATCGATAATACACAGTCTAACTGAAAATTTTGAATCTTGTGCTCACAAAACTACTGACGGAGTAGAATTTTGGATGGCAAGGGATTTACAACACCTGTTATCATATACAAAGTGGGATAATTTTCAAGGGGTAATTTCAAAAGCAAAAACAGCTTGTGAACTTTCCGAACAAGAAATAGATGACCATTTTGCCGATGTCGGGAAAATGGTTTCGATTGGGTCTGGAGCGGAAAAAGAAATTCCAGATATTATGTTAACAAGATACGCATGTTATCTAGTTGCTCAAAATGGCGATCCTCGTAAAGAGAAAATAGCATTTGCTCAACGATATTTTGCAATTCAAACTAGAAAAGCAGAACTTATTGAAATTAAGATTCTTGAACACGAAAGGGTTATTGCAAGAGAAAAATTAAAGTCTACCGAAAAAGAGTTATCACAAATAATATTTGAACAAACAGGAGGTAATCAAAATTTCGCACTAATTAGAAGTAAAGGAGATACAGCTTTATTTGGAAAGACTACCCAACAAATGAAAGACAGATGGGGAATAAAAAACAAGCCTTTAGCTGACTTTATGCCTACAATACTTTTAAAAGCTAAAGACTTCGCAACTGAAATAACAATTTTTAACGCTAAAGAAAATAATATGAAAACTGAAAGTCAAATTTCTAGGGAACATATTACGAACAATAAATCTGTACGTAATACTTTAGTGTCACGTGGAATAAAACCTGAAAATTTAAAACCAGAAGAAGACATCAGTAAAATTGATAGACGTTTAAAAAGTGACGACAAGAAGAGTTTAAAGAATCCGAAAAAACTAAAATAACGCCACACAACACCGTGTATAATTAATTGCTAGTTCACTGCCGACTTACGAACATTCCTGCGGAATATTCTACCTGCCTGCCTGCAGGCTGGTCTGTGATTTATTTGCTAAATTAGTTGCTTAACCACGCAACTAACCATACACCAAACGTTAGCAATAATTAAAAACTAGATGAATAAAAAATCAATACAACGAATCATGCTTTTTTATTTGATAGGAATTTTCTTATCAAATGTTTTTAGATTTGACTTATTTCATATTAGAGAGTCGACAGATACATTAAACATTTTACTTGTTTCACTAATCGCTCCTTTAGGAGCAATTGGACTTCTACTAGGGGCTTTAATTTCTCTCCATTTATTAAAAAAAGAACGAGTAACACAATATAGCCTATTTGGAACATCAAAAAAGTGGAGCCTTATAATGATATCAATTCCTATTATTCTACTTGTAGTAATTGGAGTAGAGAATTCTAATAATGAAAACATACACTATTATGGTTTGATGGGAGGAATTGGAACATTACTTTATTGTATATGTGAAGAATTTGGTTGGAGAGGTTATCTTCAGGATGAACTAAAACCTTTAAAAGAGTGGCAACGAGTATTGCTTATTGGTTTTTTATGGTATTTATGGCATTTATCATTTATCAACAATCAAGACATATTAAGTAACGTGAAATTTTTAGGTTGGATGATTTTAGGTAGTTGGGGAATTGGAAAAGTAATTGATTCAACTAAATCAATTTTAGCAGCAACTTCCTTTCATATGATTATTAACTTAGTAATGTTTAATCAAATTATAAAAAACGGAATAAATGAGAATCAAAAACTAATTATTGTTGGTGTTTCAATCGTGATTTGTTTCATAGTTATTAAAAAATGGGAAAGAGAAAATAAAACTATTGCTAACAAAGTATAAAATTAATTGCTGGTTTTAGCCTATTTACGAAAGTCATCGCGGACTTTCTTTGGAGTGTCTACCTTTGATGTGACGATTTTTATGAGTTTATAAATTTTATATTTGAATTATGGTAAAAAAGTATGACAATGAATTTAAAGTTATGATCGTCGAACTATTAAATTCTGGTATTGAGACAAAACAAGTTAGTGAGGATTATGATTTAAGCCTTAATATGATTGGTCGTTGGAAACGAGAATACAAGCTCAAATCTGGAGACTTTTCAAAGAAGAAGGAGTTATCTATTGAAGCTCAAGAGCTCAAAGCATTAAAGAAAGAGTTAAAGAATGTAACGATGGAACGTGACATCTTAAAAAAGGCGGTGAGCATCTTCTCCAAGAGCGACTCGTAAGATATCAATTCATTTTAAAGAATGTTGATATGTATCCAGTAGAGAAGATGTGCAAATCCATGAGAGTTAGCAAGAACGCTTATTATCATTGGTTTAAAAACAAAGACATTGTAGTTTTAAAAACAGCGACAACGGTTCTAAAAGAAAGGATCAAAATTATTTTTGAGCAAAGTAGAGAAATTTATGGTAGCTCTAGGATTCAAAAAATGTTAGAACGAGAAGGCCTGGTTTACTCTCGTTCCTACATCGGTTTACTGATGAAAGATATGGGGCTAAGAAGTGTTCTAAAGAGAAAATTCGTTCTTACAACAAACTCTAATCATCCATATTTAGCTGCGGAAAATGAGTTAAATAGAGAGTTCTCAAGTTTTAAATTAGGGGAGAAAAGGGTGTCTGACATCACTTATATTCGAGTTAATGATGATTGGAATTACTTAACAACCATCATAGATCTAGCAGATAGAAAGGTGGTTGGATGGTCTTTAAGTGAAGATATGACTACTCAAAATACAGTGCTCAAGGCTTGGATTGATGCTCGAAAGACAAGAAGTATTCATAAAGAATTTATTTTTCATTCAGATAGAGGTGTACAATATGCTTCGAATAAAATGACTAACATTTGCAATTTTAACCTTAAAATAACTCAAAGTATGAGTAGGAAGGGGAATTGCTGGGACAATGCTGTAGCTGAAAGCTTTTTTAAAACAATCAAATACGAATGGCTATATCGATTTAAATTTACCTCATATAATCAATTATATGAGTCTATTGATAGCTACATGCATTGGTATAATACCGAAAGATTACATTCTAGTTTAGGATATCTCTCACCTCTAGAAATGGAAATAAAATTGAGAGGATTTAATAAAAAAGTAGCTTAAAAAATTAGTCACAAATTTACTAGATATTCCAATTTCTTTCTGTAAGGATTGGTGGTCTGTTAAAAATGAAACTCCAACACACATGGGAGCTATAGAATTTATAAAAACTGGATTTAACATAAAATGAAGTATGCCTAGAAAAGGACTGAAGTGAAAACAAGCTTTAAGAATTGTAAAGTTCAAATAAATCTATTTCTGACTTAATTGAACTCATACAATAAATCTAACCTTAATCCAAACCTTTAAAAAATACTAAATGAGAAAAAACCTATTTTTAGTTTAGTTCACTATTCTTTGTCATTTATATAAATTGGCGATTCTGATTTTTCTATCAGTTCTCCTATTGGTTCAGCAAAAAGGCCTCTGCTTTTTAAAATGGATTCCACTTTCTGAGAAGCCTCTTTTTTGACAGCAATTAATAAGCCTCCACTTGTTTGTGGATCACATAAGATATAACGTTGCTTTTCATCTTCGATGTTAAGCTTATGACCGTAACTTTCCCAATTTCTCAGCGTTCCACCGGGGATACATTTTTTGTCTAGATAGCCATGGATCTCTTCGAAAATAGGCACTTTGTCATAATTAACAATGGCAGACACATTGCTAGCTTCACACACTTCAAGTAAATGTCCCATAAGTCCAAACCCAGTGACATCTGTTAAAGCTGTTACCTCCTTAATATTTGAAAGATCCATTCCAACATCATTTAAAACCATCATCGAGTTGGCAGCAATATCTTTATGGTCTTCCTCTAAAACACCCTTCTTTTGTGCCGTAGCCAATATACCAATACCTAAAGGTTTGGTTAGATAAAGAATGCTCCCTGCCTTTGCTTTATCATTGCGTTTTAGATTAGAGATGGCAACCGACCCTGTTACTGCAAGCCCAAAAATAGGTTCTGGATTATCAATGCTATGACCACCTGCAAGCAGTATTCCTGCATCTGAGCAAGCTTTTCTACCACCTTCCATTACTTGGGCAGCAACTTCAGGGGCTAGTTTATTAATAGGCCAACCTAGAATTGCAATCGCCATTAATGGCTTTCCTCCCATAGCATACACATCGCTTATAGCATTAGTAGCCGCTATTCTTCCAAAAGTAAAAGGGTCGTCTACGATGGGCATGAAAAAATCTGTGGTACTGATGATACCAATTCCACTTCCCATATCGTATACCGCAGCATCGTCTCTTGTATCGTTCCCCACCAGAAGACGCGAATCTTCAACTTGAGGAGAACTAGACGCTAATATGGTAGTTAATACCTTAGGTGATATTTTACAGCCACAGCCTGCACCATGACTAAAACTTGTTAATTTAATATCTTCGTTCATTTATTTAATTTGTTAAGCTCATTAAAAATTTTGCTGTTTCTTCTGGATTCACTGTTGGAATCTCAAATTTTAGAATTGTTGATTCCTCACGCTTTTGTAATCCTCCTAAGTAAGCTTTGTCATAATAATAAAGTGTAATTTCTACAACCTTGTAATAATCCCTGCTTTCAAGCGCATCTAAGGCAAATTTGGCTTTATCATATCCAAGCCTCTTAGTTATTTTACTAATCGCATCCGCTAATTTATCATGGGTTAAACCTGCATACGTATCCACAAGGTGTTTTGTTCTTTCCTGAAAAGGAACATCTAAAAAATAGACAGGCATAGTTCTCATTTTAAGATAAAATGCATCAGGAATTATGACCTTTCCTATGGACTTACTTTCATCTTCAACCCATATTGGTAGCTTAGGATCTAAACCTCGTACTATTGAAAAAAGATTATTTTGAAATTGCTCCGTTGTTGGTTGAGGCGGAAGATCTATACCTCCAAAAGCAGAACCTCTATGGTTTGCCAATCCTTCTAAGTCGATTATCTGTTGTCCTTTCTGTTCTAAGGAGTGTAATATTTCAGTTTTACCAGAACCGGTATATCCACTTAAAATTTTAAGGTTTATCGGGTGTTCAAAAAATTGGAGCACATAATTTCTAAAAGCCTTGTATCCTTTTTCTATGACATACACCTTTTCAAAACTGTTATCGATAAGATGATCGGCAAAAGCATTACTTCTCATTCCTCCACGCCAACAATGTATCACAACTTCCTTTTCAGGGGCGATCTCAATAGACCTGCTTATAAAATCGTTTAGTTTGGGTTTTACAAATTCATACCCAATTTCAAAGGCTCTTTCTTTAGACTCCTTTTTATAAGCCGTGCCAACTACGGCGCGCTCTTCATCCGTAAATAATTCAAGATTATTAGCATTCGGAATATGTCCGTTCGCAAATTCTCCTGGTGATCTGACATCTATAATGGGGACATGCCTAAGATTGTTAAAGTAAAAATCTACGGTAATAATTTCTTTCATCTTAACTTCTATATAAAGTATTAAAAGTAGACTTACCATATAACATTGGCTGCTACATTTAAGTGAGTTTACTCAATAGTTTTTTAATTAGCAAAATAGTCTATCAGCAGAATTAATATGATTTTTGGTGTGACAAAAGTACAGCTAATCTATTAGCTATTTAAATCACTTAACATTAATATCTATAAATACTGTACGACAATTGTATACTGATTATTTAATTATGACACTTATCGTAGAGGGTATGTTGAATAGATCTTTGATATAGAATCCAGCTAATTATAATTTTATAAAAAGGAAATATAAACGACCCTTAAGCCTAGATATAAAATAACCTTGCGTTGAACTTTCTGAAAATTTGCAGAACGATATTATAAACTAAAGCATTAAAAGGTGTGAAAATAAAAAAGCTAAAAACCCGAAAAACGTCCTTAAGAAGAACTGAGGTAAAAAACATGGTTTTCTTCATTGATTTAAAATACTAGTATTTTGGCTCATAGATTCAAAAATTATATTTTATAAGCTTTTAATTAATGTCTTTTAATTACTTCACTCGCCATATAAAAACGCAATCATCCTCATATGGTCTACCAGATTGTGCGATAGCAAAACTTAGTTTAAGCAACTTTTTCGAGATTGCTATCAAGGCCAGTTTCTTAAAGCTCAACCTTATTCATGATTCGATCATATACGCCTCTTCGAAAGCGCTCTTATACTTATGGGCATTGAATAAAAACAGAAACAGCAAGTTTCTTAGCTTTTTAATACAGTTAAGCAGCATGAGAAAGAAAGTTGTTTTTAGGACATTTGTCCTGTAGCAAACTTCCTAAAGGTGATAATTTTACTGAGGCTTATTTATAAAAAGAGAAGGGTGAATCCCCTTTGTTTACTTTATCCTGAACACAGTTCAAGTGAGATATTACACCTCGTTGTAATACCATAAAGCATAGCGGTAAAATGCGAAAACAGTATTAGATCGCTTTCAATAGTAGTGTGTTTTTTTGCGCTCTTACTTTTTGTTCCACATTACCCTTTTTTATCAATCCTATTAACCATCTCAAAATTAGCTGTCCAAAAATAGTTGCATTTAGAGTCTTGCTTTAAATGTTTTAAATGACAATTCAACACTACCAAAAAGAGCCTCCATTTTTGAGGCTCTTTTTGGTAGTCATAATGATTTATTTATTAAAGTTCTTGATTTCATCACATTAACAGATTTCTATTTTTATATGTGATTCACTTTAAACTTGTTGACAGTACGGTTTAAATTTTCACCACCATTTTACCTTTATTTTTCCCTTCGAAAAGGTCCAAAAAGGCCTGTGGTATAGTTTCAAATCCTTCTTGAATCGTTTCGGTATACTCAAGCTTACCTTCTTGTAACCACTTTGCTAATTGCTTAATTCCAGCAGGATGTTTATCTACATAATCGAAGATAACAAAGCCTTGCATCAAAGAGCTATTCTTAATTAGAAAAGGTTGAACGCTAGTGCTTTTGGGCAGTTCTGTGTTATTGTAGACAGAGATGGCTCCACAATTAACTGTTCTTGAAAATTTATTAATATTGAAAAGGACCGCCTCCGAGATCTCACCTCCAACGTTATCAAAATAAACATCTACTCCATTAGGACAAGCTTTTGCAATGGCCTGAGTCATGTTTTCGGTGGTATTATAATTGATGCCTTTATCAAAACCAAAGTCAGATTTAATCATATCTACTTTTTCATCAGTCCCAGCAATTCCTACGACGTGTAAGCCGAGGATTTTTCCGATTTGTCCTACGATGCTTCCAACCGCTCCTGCGGCGCCAGAAACAACAAGAGTCTCACCTTCTTTCGGTTTTCCTATCTCGGTAAGTCCAAGGTAAGCCGTCAATCCAGTCATTCCCAAAATACCTAAATAAGCAGAAAGCGGAGCTTTGCTAGGATCTACTTTTTTTAAACTATCTTCCTTGGCGACTTGAGTTTCTTTCCACTCTAAAACCCCAGAGACGAAATCACCGATACCAAAATTATCACTCTTGGAGTCTATGACTTCAGCAATAATTCCAGAGACAATGGGTTTATTGAGTTCAAAAGGTTCAATATAAGATTTGGCGTCGCTCATTCTCCCTCTTAAATAAGGATCTACAGAAACATAGGTTGTGCGAAGTAACACCTCTCCTTTCTGTAGTTCTTTTACTTCTGAAGTAGTAAAATCGAAGTCTGATAATTTAGGGGTTCCTTTGGGTCTACTTTTTAGAGTAATCGTTCTAGTCGTATTCATTCTGTTTTAATTTTATAGTTAATCCAAGCTTAGAATATCTTGGCTTGCACATAAAGTATATGGTCAAGATTTATGGACTGTTGTTCTAAAGTTCAAATTTAGTAAATACATACGGAACGGACTTCTGAAGCCTAAATAAATGCTTTTGTTTAGGCTTTTGCTTTATCTAGTCAATCAGTATAACGTATCCGTTCCCTACTAGAGTTCATCAATCTTCCAATTTGAGATAGTTATATAGTCGTGTTTTTTAACCGCAAAGCATTTCCTATCACTGAAACCGAACTAAAGCTCATCGCCAGTGCTGCAATCATAGGTGATAGCAGAATCCCAAAAACTGGAAATAAAACCCCTGCGGCAATGGGTATACCTACCGTGTTATAGATAAGTGCAAAAAACAGATTTTGTTTGATGTTTTTCATGACGGCGTGACTCAAATTTTTTGCTTTCACAATCCCGTGGAGATCGCCTTTGACTAAGGTAATCATGGCACTTTCAATAGCCACATCGGTTCCTGTACCCATCGCAATACCAACATCGCTTTTAGCCAATGCTGGGGCATCATTTATACCATCACCAGCCATTGCAACTACTTTCCCTTGGTCTTGTAGCTTCTCAACTTCTTTCAGTTTATCTTCTGGTAACATACTGGCTTTAAAATCGGCAAGGCTAAGTTCTAAGGCTACTGCTTGAGCAGTATCATGATTATCTCCCGTCAACATAATGACGGCAATACCCTTGGCTTGAAGTTCTTTTATAGCCTTAGCACTGGTGTCCTTTATTTTATCACCGATAACTACATAACCTACTACCTTTTCATCTACTGCTAAATATGATACTGTTTTCCCTTGTTTTTGATAAGTTTTGGACTCTTCTTGCATTTGCGAGTCAATTTCAGCATTAGCATAAGCCATCATTTTAGGATTTCCTAAAGCAACTTTTTTGTCATTTATACTAGCTTGTACCCCTTTGCCTGTGACTGCACTAAATCCATCTGACTTTATCATTTGAGCATTTTGCTCTTTACCATATTTCACAGTTGCCTCTGCTAAGGGGTGTTCGCTATTGCTGTTTAGTGACACGATGTATTGCAGCACTTTACTTTCATTAAAACCTTCCTCGATGTTGGGCTGGCTATCATTAAATGAACCTATTTTTTCTACAGTTGGTTTTCCTTCGGTAATCGTTCCTGTTTTATCGATAATCAAGGTATCTATGGTATCCATTTTTTCAAGAGCTTCAGCATTTTTAATCAGCACACCATTTTGAGCTCCTTTACCCACACCAACCATTATTGACATAGGTGTAGCTAGTCCTAAGGCACATGGACACGCGATAATAAGCACGGCAATGGCATTTACAAATGCATACACATAAACGGGTTCAGGACCCCAAATGGCCCAAATTGTAAAGGTTATCAAGGAAATGAAGACCACAACTGGAACAAAGTAGCCCGATACCTTATCCGCTAAATTTTGGATTGGTGCACGACTTCGGCTGGCATCGTTAACCATTTGGATAATTTGAGACAGTAGGGTATCGTTCCCAACCTTTTTAGCTTCCATCAAAAAGGATTGGTTACCGTTGATGGTTCCGCTACTCACTTTATCACCTTTAGCTTTGTCTACAGGAATAGGCTCTCCAGTAATCATAGATTCGTCTATGCTAGTATTTCCTTCAGTAATCACTCCATCCACAGGAATTTTATCGCCTGGTTTTACTTTTAGAATGTCGTCCAATTCTATTTTGTCGATGCTTACTTCAACTTCTTCACCCTCTACTATTTTTATAGCTTTGTTTGGAGCTAACTTCAGTAATTCTTTTACTGCGGAATTGGTTTTACTATGCGCACGAGCTTCGAGGACTTGACCCATTAAAACAAGCGTAAGTATTACGGTTGCAGCTTCAAAATAAACGTGTACTGCGCCAGATTCCGTTTTAAATTGTTCAG